>Ga0114932_10001182_pt1 | contig 30323 bp, 29 predicted proteins | sample 2SBtaG_2_FD_87286 | JGI IMG/M metagenome (GOLD analysis project Ga0114932, IMG submission 87286) | Deep subsurface microbial communities from Kolumbo volcano to uncover new lineages of life (NeLLi) - 2SBTROV12_ACTIVE470 metaG | ecosystem: Environmental > Aquatic > Marine > Volcanic ...
ATGGCAGCGTACTTTCAAATTCCCAACATTGATTACTAATTGTTCCAATAATTATGGCCCTTACCAGTTCCCTGAGAAGCTAATACCTCTTATTATTCTAAATGCTTTAGAAGGCAAAGATTTACCAATCTACGGCAATGGAAAACAAATTCGTGATTGGCTCTATGTTGATGATCATGCAAGAGCATTGCTCCATGTAGCACTTACTGGTAAGATTAGTGAAACCTACAATATTGGTGGGCACAATGAATTGCAAAATATTGAGGTTGTTAAAACTGTTTGTAGTATTTTAGATGAGTTGGTACCAAGTGAACTTGATGGGGTCGATCAATATGAACAGCTTATTACCTATGTAGGTGATAGAGCGGGGCATGACGTAAGGTACGCTATTGACGCTACTAAGATTGCTGATGAGCTTAACTGGATACCAGATGAAACTTTTGCAACAGGTATTAAAAAGACTGTTGAATGGTATTTAGAGAATACCGTCTGGTGCGATCGAGTTAAGGATGGTAGTTATCAAGGTGAGAGATTAGGAGTGGTTAAATCATGAAAGGAATCATTCTAGCAGGTGGTTCAGGTACGCGCCTATATCCCCTTACCAAAGGCGTATCAAAGCAGCTTATGCCAATTTACGATAAGCCGATGATTTACTACCCATTGTCAGTGCTAATGCTTGCTGGTATTCAAGAAGTGCTGATTATTTCTACTCCTGAAGATTTGCCTAGATTTGAGAAATTATTAGGTGACGGGACTGATATTGGTATGAAGTTTGAATACATTGTGCAACCCTCTCCTGATGGTTTGGCGCAGGCGTTTATCTTAGGTAAAGACTTTATCGATGATGATGCTGCTTGTTTAATTTTGGGTGACAATATTTATTATGGTCACGGCATGACTGACATGCTGTCTAATGCGGTATTAAACGCTAAAGATAAAAACACAGCAACCGTATTTGGTTATCACGTTAATGACCCAGAGCGCTATGGGGTGGTTGACTTCGACTCTACTGGCAAAGCACTTAGCATTGAAGAAAAACCAATAAACCCTAAGAGTAACTACGCAGTAACAGGGTTATATTTTTACCCAAATGACGTGGTTAAAAAAGCTGCTGAAGTTGTACCATCTGATAGAGGCGAGTTGGAGATCACCACTGTGAATCAAATATACCTAGATGAGAATAGATTATCAGTTGAGGTTATGGGTAGGGGTTATGCTTGGCTAGACACTGGCACCCATGAGAGCTTATTAGAAGCATCGGCCTTTATTGAAACCATAGAGAGAAGGCAAGGCTTAAAAGTAGCCTGTATTGAAGAGATTGCCTTTGAACAAGGTTGCATCACTAAAGAACAACTTATAGAATTGGCTCAACCTTTAGCTAAGAATCAATATGGGCAATACTTACTCAGGCGTGCAGAGGAAGTGATTTGAAGTTTACACGTCAATCAATCCCCGATGTAGTACTGATCGAACCCACTGTACATGGCGATAACCGTGGCTACTTTGTAGAAACCTTTAGGCAAGATCTGTTTGAAGAGGCTGTTGGCTATCAGGTTAACTTTATACAAGATAATGAATCAAAATCTACCAAGGGTGTATTAAGAGGGTTACATTATCAACTGCCACCCTACACTCAAGCCAAGCTAGTAAGGGTCATTAAAGGTAGTGTGTTGGATGTGGCTGTTGATATACGCAAGTCTAGCTCTACTTTTGGTCGGCATGTGGCTGTAGAGTTAACAGCAGATAACAAGCGCCAACTGTTTGTACCGCATGGCTTTGCCCATGGTTTTGTTGTACTTAGTGATAATGCAACTTTTGCTTACAAAGTAGATAACTACTACGCACCTGAACATGATAGAGGCATTGCATTTGATGATCAAGATTTGGCAATTGACTGGCAACTGCCACTAGAGATACTGCAACTCTCAGAGAAAGATGAAACCCATCCAACTTTGGCGAATGCTAAAGATCTATTTGAATAGCCTAGAACTATGAGAATACTTGTTACCGGAAAAAATGGCCAACTAGGAAGATCTATCCATAAGGTTGTTGGTAATAATGAACAAACTGACGAGTTTATTTTTGTTGGCAGGGAAGAGTTAGACTTAAATAGTGAAAATAGTATTAGTCACTACTTTGACAATAATGATATATTTGACATTATTATTAACTGTGCCGCTTATACTGCAGTAGACAAGGCAGAAGAAGAGCAAGATCTTGCCAATCAAGTTAATCACTTAGCAGTGGCACAATTGGCTCAGATTGCAAAAAATCAGCAAGCTAAATTAATCCATATCTCTACCGACTATGTTTTTGATGGAGAGAGTGATATTCCTTATGTAGAAACTAATGAAACCAATCCAATCAATGTCTATGGAAAAACAAAACTAGCGGGAGAAAAAGCACTACAAGAAGCCATGCCAACGGATGCTATTATCATTAGAACTAGCTGGGTGTATTCTGAATACGGTAATAACTTTGTTAAAACCATGTTGAAACTTGGAAAAGAAAGGGGTGAGTTAAATGTAGTGGATGATCAAATAGGGTCGCCTACTTATGCGACTGATTTGGCAGAAGCCATATTGAAGATAATAAATAATGAAGATTTTAAAACTAAAGAACAATCAATTGAAGTCTATCACTATTCAAATACAGGCGAAATAAGTTGGCATGAATTTGCTCAAGAAATTTTTAAAATAGCAAAAATAGATTGCAGGGCCAATCCTATAAAAACAGAGTATTATCCAATGCTTGCAAGAAGACCAATGAATACGATAATGGATATAAATAAAATTATGAAACATTTTGACCTTGATGTGATTTTTTGGAAAGGCTCATTAAAAAAGACACTTGCTAATGGTTAAAGAACTTTGGCAATGCTTAACTAAACGACGCAGAAAGCAATTCTGGTTGTTATTAATTTTAATGATTATGGCATCTATAATGGAGATTGTAAGTATTGGTGCTATAGTTCCATTTCTGGCTGTATTAACTTCACCTGAACAAATATACCAGCATCATCTGGCTCAGCCTTTAATTCAAATTTTGCAGATAACAGATTCTAGTCAGTTGTTATTGCCATTAACTATTGCCTTTATTTTGGCGACATTGACAGCAGCAGCAGTGCGCTTGCTTTTACTTTATGTATCAACCAGATTATCTTATGCGGTAGGTGCTGACATTAGTATTAGTATTTATAGGCGCACTTTGTATCAAGACTATTCAATCCATGCCTCGCGTAACAGTAGTGAGATTATAAGCGGAATTATTAACAAGACGAGCATCATTACAGGGAATGTTTTGGTGCCATCGCTTTTTATTATTAGCTCGGCTATTATTATTTTAGGTATTGTTGCCATAGTTTTCATTATTAATGCGCAGGTGACGACTGGCATTCTTGTTATTTTCGCCATTCTTTATTGGATGATTACTTTTTTTACCAAAAAATCTTTGCGGAACAATGGTCAATTAATTGCCAGTCAAGACAAACAGAGAATTAAATTCTTGCAAGAAGGTTTGGGTGCGATACGTGAAGTTTTAATAGATGGTGCACAAGAGTTTTATTGTAAATTGTATCAAAGATCCGATTTATTATTGCGAAGAGCGCTAGGGAATAATTTTTTTATTGCATCCAGTCCTCGTTACCTGATTGAAGCGGTCGGCATGATTATAATAGCAATTATGGCGTATAGTTTAAGTTTTCAAGAAGGTGGTATTGTGGCGGTTATCCCTGCATTGGGAGTGCTTGCAATAAGTGCGCAAAGATTGCTACCTTTGCTGCAGCAGACATATAGTTCCTATAGTATGATAAAGGGGTCTAGAGCTACTTTAATCGATGTACTGAGTTTATTAGATCAGCCTTTGCCGCATAGAGCCAGTCGGAGCTTGACAAAAATAATGCCCTTTGAAAAGGAGATTGTTTTTAAAAATGTAAGCTTTAGATACGCAGATGATACGCCGTGGATATTAAAAAATGTAAACTTAACTTTTAAAAAAGGCAAGACTATTGGTTTTATTGGAGAGACTGGTAGTGGCAAAAGCACATTGTTAGATATTTTAATGGGTCTTTTAGAGCCTACATCGGGTGAATTTCTGATTGATAATGTCGCTATTACACGTGAGAATAGAGGGGCTTGGCAGATGCATATTTCTCACGTACCACAGGCTATATATCTCACTGATAGTACTGTTCGGGAGAATATTGCTTTTGGTGTTAGTTCAGAGAAAATAGAAGATCATAAAGTTTATAAGGTGGCGCAAACAGCACAGGTTTCAGGGGTGATCGATAATTTGAAAGATAAGTATAAATCATTTGTTGGTGAAAGAGGCGTTCAGTTATCAGGTGGACAGAGACAAAGAATTGGTGTGGCTCGAGCCCTATATAAAGACAGTGATGTTCTTATTCTTGACGAGGCTACTAGCGCTTTGGACAATCAAACAGAGAAAAAAATAATGCAGCAAATCTCAAAAATGAAATACAATCAGACTGTGTTTATTATTGCTCATAGGCTTTCAACATTAAGGCATTGTGATTACATATATAGAGTAAACGCAAATTATACTATTGAGAGAGTAGACTTTAATCAATTGGAGCTTAATTGAAATTTAAGTGTGCTATTTTTCTGTTTAAAATTTGTAAATCATAATTTATCATAAAACACAAAGGAGTAATAAAATGACAAAAAGAAAAGTTGCACTTATTACTGGAGTAACAGGGCAAGATGGGTCGTATTTAGCTGAATTACTGCTTGAAAAGGGTTATATTGTCCATGGTATAAAGCGCCGTGCTAGTCTTTTCAATACTGATCGTGTTGATCATATCTATCAAGACTATCATGTGAAAAATGCACATTTTAAACTTCATTATGGGGATCTGACTGATACGAGCAACCTTATCAGAATAATGCAGAATATTCAACCCGATGAGGTTTACAATCTTGCAGCGCAGAGTCATGTGGCAATTAGCTTCGACAATCCCGAATATACTGCTGATGTTGTTGCTACAGGGACTCTAAGATTGCTTGAAGCAATAAGAATCTTAGGTCTAGAGAAGAAGACAAGGTTTTATCAAGCTAGCACATCTGAGCTTTATGGACTTGTTCAAGAAACCCCTCAAAAAGAAACCACGCAGTTTTATCCTCGTAGCCCTTATGCAGTTGCAAAACTGTATGCTTATTGGATTGTGGTGAATTATCGTGAGGCTTATGGTATTTATGCTTGTAATGGCATTCTTTTTAATCATGAGAGTTCTCGTCGAGGTGAGACTTTTGTTACTAGAAAGATTACGCGCGGCCTTGCAAATATTAGTCAAGGTTTAGAAGAATGTCTTTACATGGGTAATATCAATGCTCTTCGTGATTGGGGACATGCTAAAGATTATGTTAGGATGCAATGGTTAATGTTGCAACAAGACAAGCCTGAAGATTTTGTGATTGCAACAGGTAAGCAGCATAGTGTGCGCCAATTTATTGAAATATCTTCCAATGAACTGGGTATTAATATTAAATGGGAAGGAGAGGGAGTTGAGGAAATTGGATCTATTGATCCATGCTCGTCAATACTCAGAACCAAACACACAACACTAAAAGCTGGAGATGTAATAATCCGAATTGACCCACGTTATTTTAGACCAACAGAGGTTGAAACCCTGCTTGGAGATCCAAGTAAGGCAAAATTAAAATTAAAATGGGTGCCGGAAATAACACTAAAAGAAATGTGCAAAGAGATGGTTGCCCATGATCTCGAGCAAGCCAAAAAACATACTCTAGTGAAAAAACACGGATTTAAAGTTGCAATAACTAATGAATAATATGGTGTGCAGCTTTCTTTTTTTTTAAGCTAGAATAATGAATTTTTTTTAACAAAGGTTGTTTGTCGGTAGCAGAAAAGTAAATTATTATCTATTTAACAGGTTTTAGAAAATGTCAAAAAAACAGAAAAATAAATATTGTATTTCATGTGGAGCGCCATTGTGTCAAGATATTGTAATAATAGGAGAACAATACCCTAGTGCAGTTTTTCTCTCCGAGGATATCCCGGAGCCAAAAGATTTTCAAGCGTCTAGTCTGAATTTGACCAGATGTAGGAACTCTAAGTGTGGCTTAATTCAATTGTCAAAAATATATGACTTGCAATATGTGTTCGATCATTATCCATATGAAAGTGGCATTACTGCAAATATGAAAAAAATACTTCAAGAGGTATTGGATGACGCTCAAAAAATTCATCAATTAGATGTTAATGATGTTGTACTTGACATAGGCGGGAATGATGGAACCTTACTAAGTCTAATCGATAGTCCGGTTAAAGCAAGAGTTAATATTGACGCTGCAGCTGGAGTGACTCAGCGAGTGTCTGGGTCAGACTATCAACATGTACATGCTCATTTTGATGCTGAGACATATCATAAATTGAACTTACCAAGCCCAAAGTTGATTACCAGTGTGGCCATGTTTTATCACTTAAGTGACCCTTTGAAATTTGTTAAAGATGTGTCGTGCATTATGGATGATGATACTGTTTGGGTTCTTCAGATGACGTATGTGGGGAGTATGCTTAGAGATAATGTTCTTGACAATATTGTTCATGAGCATGTTGCGTATTATTCATTACATTCTCTAGAATATCTTCTCACATCCGCAGGGCTGCATATTGCTGAAGCAAAGCAGGTCGATAGTTATGGAGGGAGCTTGCGAATATTTATAGTTAAAAATCCTAATGCATACCCTTTAGAGTACTATAGGAACGATTACCCTAGTGTTGTAGAATTTGAGAAGTGTAATAATACAAATACCTACGAGGAGTTATACGCATTTAATAGCCGTGTTCAACTGCTTAAATATACGTTAAAAGAACTTGTAAACCATATTTCTTCAAGATATGAGCCATTATGGGCGTTTGGTGCTAGCACAAAAGGAAACATGATCCTTCAGTTGATCGAGGTTACTGCTAATGAAATACCGTGTATTTTAGATAATAGTAAGAAGAAAATTGGTACAAAAACAACGGGCACCCTTGTGCCAATTTTAGATGAAGCTGTTTATTTATCAGATTTGCCCGAATATTTATTAATACTTCCTTATTACTACAAGGATGCCTTTATTAACATTATAAAAAAAGCCCTACCTTGCGGTAAAACCGTTAATTTGCTAATACCCTTGCCATATCCTCATTTTATTGTAGTTGAGTCAGGAGAGGTGAAATGAAACAGATGCTGGGAGATATTGAAGTTTTACACCCTTCGTGTAATTTATCTACCGTTCAAGATGGTCGAGGTGCTATCTTTACATGGATACCAAGCAAGCCTATTGTGGAGTTTAACATGTTGTATTTTCTCCCTAATAAAATTCGGGGGAATCACTATCATCCTGAATTTACAGAATATTTTCTTGTTGTAGAGGGTACTGTAGTGATGGTTACAAAAGATACCAAAACAGGTGAAGAAATCAATATGCATGCTAGCAAGGGCACATGTTTTAAAACTCCGCCAAATACAGCACACGCCGTTCATGCTATTACTGAATCCACTTGTATTTCAATGCTTACCAAAGAGTGGGGCAAATCTAATCCACCAATAATCCATGAAGATGTTATTCCATTTGATAAGGATTACTTGACATTTACTGAAGAGCAAAAACGAAAGCTAACGAGAGAATAAAATGATTGAAGCTAATTTATGCAATGTAGCCGTTATTGGTGCAAATGGTTTTGTCGGAAGTCAAATATGTAAGGTCCTTGAATCTAATCAGAATTATAATTTAATTCGCATTGTGAGAGGGGGTAGTTTAAGTAAGTTGATTGATAAGTCTGATGTTGTCATACATGCAGCTAATCCGGCGGGTAGGTTTATAGCTGAATCAAACCCTCAAAATGATTTCATGGAAACAGTGAAAAAAACATTTGACATCTTAGAAGCTGTTAATGAAAAGCCATTGCTACTATTGTCAACTTTATCATGTAAAACGCAAATGGACACAAATTATGGCCGTAATCGTCGCTCATGTGAATTATTAGTCCTTTCGCAAAGAGGAAAAGTTGTTAGATTAGGCCCAATGTTTGGAGGTGACAGAAAAAAAGACACGCTCCATGATTTGCTAGCTGGCAGGAATGTCTATGTTTCTCATGAGACACGTTATGCGTATGTAGATGTAAATTGGGCTGCATTAAAAATAGTCGAACTACTTTCATCTCCATCAGGTTTGTATGAGATAGGGGCAAACAATACTGTTTCTCTATCAGATCTTAGGGATTATTTTAACTCTAGTAGTGTGTTCTCAGGAGAAAATGACACTCAAGCCCCGGAGTATTGTAAAGGGGCACCAGATGCAAGACTTGTTTTTGATTATGCTGAGAAAGAGTTGATAGATATGCACAATCTTAACGATGAATAAAATCGCAGTAATATTTGGTGGCGGTGGTCAGGACGGATTTTTTTTAAAAAAACTGTTAATGTCATTAAATTATCAAGTTATCGTTTTTACTCACACGGATGGAAAGGCTGGACCCCCTTTAGATGTCTGCGATTTTAATGATGTCAAAATTGCACTAAAAAAATATCGTCCAGAAATTATCTTTCATTTAGCGGCGAAATCCTCTACTAAACATAGATTTATACTTGAAAATCACAAAGCCATTGTTGATGGCGCCCTTGCAATTCTTGAGGTTGTTGATAGATATATTCCAAACTCAAAGGTGTTTATTGCATCTAGCGCTTTAATTTTTAAAAATGAAGGCATGCCTATAAGTGAGAATAATGAATTGATTACGACCACAGCATATGCTTTAGCGCGAGTAGAGGCACTTCATATTGCTCGATATTATAGGAGTCGAGGTCGAAAAGTGTATGTTGGGTTTTTATTCAACCACGAAAGCCCTATGCGCCCAACTAGCTCAGTGGTGCGGGAAGTTGCAAAAGGGGTTGTCGATATTCATTTAGGTTTGCAAAAAACACTAAGTATTGGGAATGCCAATGTTGTGAAAGAGTGGATGTGGGCTGGTGATGCTGCTGAAGCTATATTTACACTTGTTGGCCAAGATGATATATTTGAGGCTTGCATTGGTGATGGCATTGGAAAGTCTATACATGATTATGCGATTGCATGTTGTAAAGTTTTAAAGATATCTCCTAAAGAGCGTTTAGTTGAAAATCTAGATTATAAAGCTGAATATTCAACGCTTATTAGCAACCCCAAAAAAATAAATTCTCTTGGATGGCATCCTAAATTTAATATGACGGATCTTGCGGAAGAAATGATAAAATCTGAAATTTCTTGTCGGAAAGTGTAAGTATTTTAAATATTGAGATGGTGAAAAGTTGAAGGATATAGTCTTAGTTAATGTGTCTAAAAAAAACAAAATATCAAATTTATTTTGCAGTAATAAAATGCTTAATAATTATAAACAAGAGTGCGAAACTGATTATGAGAAAAAAGGTCCGTTAAAAATTAAAAGAGTTCCAAATGGGATAGTGCATCCTCTCCAATTATCTAAAGTTGGCGGGGTTGAAAAAAATGAATTTGGCGGCGTGACGGATGAGAAATTAAATTTTATTAAGCTAAGCCTAATCAAAAGAGTATCTCCGCCAAATTTTACAATAAAATTTCATAATTGGTACACAGGCGCTAATCCAGACCACAGTTTTTCGGATATTGATTATATTGATGAAAGTGTAGTTTTCTTGGGGGCGCTGCCTAAGCATTATGGTCATTTTATATTGGAAGGTTTATCGAGGCTTTGGTTTTTGTTGGAATCCAAAGAGGTGAATTGTAAGTGTGTTTATATATCAGGGGCCAACGAAGATAGATTTAATGATTTCTTTAAGCTTTTTGGCCTTAAGGAAAGAGATATCATAAAAATAACAAAACCAACAAAGTTTCGAACCGTTATTGTTCCTGAGCAATCAATCAGATTGCATGATTATTACCATGCAAAATATAAAGATACGATTGATAAGATTAAAAAAAATATTAAGTCGGAAAATATAGAAAGAGTGTATTTTTCGAAAGCAAAAATTAAAAACAATAGGGCTATTGGCGAAGCAGCAATTGAAGAGGTTTTTTTGAAAAACGGCTTTAATGTATTTCACCCTGAAGACCTGAGCATGTATGAAATGATAGCGGTCCTTAAGGGTTGCAAAGTATTTGCAGCAACTTCCGCTACCAATATACATAATTCGATATTTATGAATGACGATAATACATTTATATGTCTTAATCGGTCAGCACATTTCCACCCCATACAGACTATGATTGAAAGAATGCGATATTTAAGTGGTAACTATATCGATGTTTTTTATTTTTCTTCAGATAGGAATTTTGGCGATAAGCCTTGTTTGTTGGGACCAACAAAGTATTTGTTTGATTTTTTTGAGACCTATAAATTTAGTTTTAGCAGGCTCAAATTTTATTTAAAATTTCCACTAGATATATGTCATTTTATATTCTCAAAACTAAAATACTTTATATATAAAAAACTGTACCATGCAATAAAAAGGAGAGGGATATTTTAAATAATAAATCATTATTAATTACTGGCGGAACAGGTTCATTTGGTCATGCGTTTATACCCATGACACTTGAAAAGTATAATCCAAAAAAGATTGTGGTTTTTTCCCGCGATGAAATGAAACAATGGGAAATGGCTAAATTATTTAAAAATGACCCGCGCGTTCGTTTTCTAATTGGAGATGTGCGAGATAGAGATAGGTTATATCGTGCATTAGATGGGATTGATTATGTAGTGCATGCGGCAGCTACCAAGATTGTTCCTACTGCAGAATACGATCCTTTTGAGTGTGTAAAAACCAATGTTTTTGGTGCAATGAATCTTATCGATGCTTGTATTGATAAAGGTGTTAAGCGCATAGTTGCACTTTCTACAGATAAAGCAAGTAGTCCAGCAAATCTATATGGTGCAACTAAACTTACGTCTGACAGATTGTTTGTATCGGGAAATTCATATACTGGCGCACATAATACAAAATTTTCAGTTGTTAGATATGGCAATGTTATGGGTTCCCGCGGTTCGGTTATTCCATTTTTTATGTCCCTGGCCAAAGGGGAAGTGTTTCCGATAACGGATAATAGCATGACACGATTTATGATCTCTCTAGAAGATGGGGTTGGGCTAATATGGCACGCCTTTGAAGATATGAAAGGCGGCGAAATTTATGTTAAAAAAATCCCCTCAATGAAAGTTACAGATTTAGCATTAGCTGTTGATGAAAATGCTGAACAAAAAGAGGTTGGTATTAGGCCAGGTGAAAAATTACATGAGCAAATGATTGGGCAGGAGGATGCACTTTATACTTATGAATATCCAGATTATTTTAAAATATTACCATCTATTAATAACTGGAGTCAGGATTCTGAAAGGATAGGAAAAGGGGTAAAAGTTAAGTCTGATTTTTTATATTGCTCAGATAATAATGAGGAATGGATGAAGATTTCTGAGTTAAAATATTGGATAAAGCAAAATAAGAATACAATAGGGAAAATTTAAGAATGATTCCGTATGGGCGACAAGATATAACTGAAGGTGATATTGAATCAGTTATAAATGTGTTAAAGTCTGATTTTTTAACCCAAGGCCCACAGGTTCCATTATTTGAAACTACAGTGAGTAAATATTGTGGTGCGGAATATGGAGTGGCTGTTAATAGTGCCACTTCGGCATTACATGTTGCTTGTTTAGCTCTAGGTCTTGGTGACGGTGATTATTTTTGGACTTCTCCAAACTCTTTTGTTGCATCTGCAAATTGTGGCTTGTATTGTGGTGCTAAAGTTGATTTTATTGATATTGATCCAGAAACCTATAATCTATCTATTGAAGAATTAGAAAAAAAATTAATTCAGGCTAAACAAGATAATAGACTTCCAAAAATAGTAATCCCGGTGCATTTTGCTGGACAATCTTGTGACATGAAGAGAATTCACTCTCTCAGCCAAGAGTATGGCTTTAATATTATCGAAGATGCATCACATGCGATTGGTGGCAGGTATTTAAATAAACCAGTGGGTGGCTGTCAGTATTCCGATATCACTGTGTTTAGTTTTCATCCAGTTAAGATTATTACAACGGCAGAGGGCGGTTTGGCAACTACGAATGATGAGAGGTTGGCAGAACGAATGCGATTGTATCGGAGTCATGGCGTGACACGTGACCCAAGACTGATAACTAAACAGGTTGAAGGAGGTTGGTATTACCAACAAGTTGATTTAGGCTTTAATTATCGCATGACTGAGTTGCAGGCAGCTTTAGGCATTAGTCAAATACAAAGACTTGATAAATTTATTGCTACGCGTCATCAATGCCAACAACGATACGACGAGTTACTGAAGGGCTTACCACTTATCATTCCTTATCAAAGCTCAGATAGTTATTCATCCCTACACCTTTACCCTATTCAAATTGATTTTACTAAAACTAAAAAGACACGAGCAGAAGTATTTAAGGTATTGCGCGACAATAGTATTGGTGTAAATGTTCATTATATTCCTGTACATACGCAGCCTTATTACAAAAATATGGGGTTTAAAAATGGTGATTATCCTAGCGCTGAAAGCTATTATAAAGGTGCGATTACCATCCCAATATTTCAAGGACTGACTATCGAAATGCAAGATCAAGTGGTATCAGCATTACACAAGGCATTAAATTAATGAAAATTGCTGTTATACCTGCGCGTGGCGGAAGTAAGCGTATTCCACGTAAAAATATTAAAGATTTTTGTGGCAAGCCGATGATTGTTTGGTCTATAGAGGCCGCAAAGTCTTGTGGATTATTTGATCATATTATTGTATCAACAGATGACCAAGAAATTGCTGAGCTAGCAAAAGAGCATGGTGCAGCAGTGCCATTTATTCGACCAGCAGAGTTATCTGATGACTATACTGGTACTGGCGATGTTGTTAAGCACGCTGTTGAATGGGTAATAAAAAACCTTGGAAAGCCTGAATATGTTTGTACTGTCTATGCAACAGCGCCCTTTGTTAAGTCGATTGATATAACAAAAGGATTAAAATCACTTCAAGAAAATAATTGTCAAATAGTTTTTACTGTGACAAGTTTTCCTTTTCCAATTCAACGGGCGATTAAGATTACAGATAATGATCGAGTTCAAATGTTTCAACCTGAAAATTTAATGACCCGTTCTCAGGATCTAGAGCCAGCATATCATGATGCAGGTCAGTTTTATTGGGCAAAAACTGATGCAGCTTTAAATAATATTTCTGCATTTTCATTAGAATCAGTGCCACTAATTCTTCCTAGGTACCAAGTGCAAGATATAGATACGCCTGAAGATTGGATTCGGGCAGAGCAACTATTTCAATTAATTTTAAATGGAGAATGAAATGCAAAATAATAAACACCAAGGAGTAGTTTTAGAAACTAATAACGGCTTTGATGTGATTGATTGTAAAATTTGCGGGTTTGTACATATTGACCCCATTCCAAACGAAAGTGAATTGGAAGATGTATATAGTCATGAGTACTATGATGATGAAAAGCCACTGTATATTGAGAACTATATCAAAGATCAAGATTGGCACAATGTCATTAATTCGGAACGCTATGATGTACTTGAACAGCATGTAACTAGTGATCATAAAAGAATTTTAGATATTGGATCTGGCCCGGGTTTATTTTTGAAGCATGGAAAAGAACGAGGCTGGGATGTTCAAGGTATTGAGCCATCAAAACAGGCTCATGAATATAGTACAAAAAAACTAGACTTAAATGTCTTTAATGGTTTTTTTAGTAAAGATACATATGAAAATTTTAATACCTTTGATGTTGTTAATTTAAGTTTAGTATTGGAGCATATACCAAAACCTATAGAGATGGTAAAACTAATAAGGTCAATAACAAAAGAAGGTGGCTTGATTAGTATTTCAGTGCCAAATGATTTTAATCCATTTCAAAATATTTTAAATAAAAATTTAGATTATGATTCATGGTGGGTTGCGCCACCTCATCATGTTAATTATTTTAATCATAGTAGTCTTGCAAATTTTATTGAGAACATGGGTTATAAGGTCGTTCACCAGGAAGGCTCGTTTCCCATCGATATGTTTTTGTTAATGGGGGATAATTATATTGATAATGACAAGCTAGGTCAAAAATGTCATGAGAAGCGAAAAATATTTGATATAAATATAGCTAAAGATAAAGATTTAGGTCAAAAATTAAGAAAAAGTTTTGCTCAAATGGGGATTGGTAGAGAGGTTGTTTTAATAGCAAAGAGAGTAGACTAAGAGATGTTTGATAGATGGGTAATCTGTTTGGGTGCAGGGAGGTCGCAGATCTCTTTAATTAAAAATGCACAATTGTTAGGATACAATGTATTAGCAATTGATAAAGATCCAAAAGCACCCGGCTTTGACTTTGCTGATGAGTCAATGGTAGAAAGTACACATAATTCAAATAATATTATTGAAGAGATAAAAGGAAGAGAATTGTGTGGATTATTGGCACGCTGTACTGGGAGCGCCCTTTTTACGGCAGCAAATATTGTGAAAGAATATAAGATTCCAGGTGTAAGTTATGATTTGGCTAACATTGCAACTTCCAAATCGGCTTTGCATAAATTCTCTCTTGATAATAATATCAGAGTGCCACACGGAGTTAAGGTCTCTAGTGGCAAGGAGTTTAATGCCAATGAATTTTCTGATCAGATTATTGTAAAACCAGATTTTACAATAATAGGTAAAAAATCAATTACTAAAGTAAAGTCATCTAATAAACATGAGGTTAATAATGCAATTGAATTAGCTTTATTATCATCAGGGAATGAATTTGTTGAAATTGAAGATTTTATTGAGGGGTATGACTGTTCATATTTATCTTGGATGGAAAATGGAGTTTCTTCTATATTACTTACTTGGGATGAATTGATTGGCTTTGATGAAAGTTTTAATCTTTTTCAATTTGGTGTATCTACGCCATCTATCTCAGTAGCTATAAACCAGTCAAAAAAATAGAAAAGGCTATTGAAATTTTTTCAAAATTGTTTCCAGATGTTTGTACGCTAGTGGCATTTAGTTTTAGAGTTGATGCACAAGGAATTCCATGGTTAATTGAAGTGCACGCAGATATGACAGGAGATTTGATTTTAGATGAATTAGCGCCAGCAGCCACGGGCTGTAATTTTTTATTGGAAATTACAAAGTTATTTATTAATGATAGGTCGAGTTTAGATTGCACCTTAAGGGATTCTTTTGCACTAAAGCCAACAGCGCTACTTTATAAAAATAAAATAGATAACAGTGCTAATGACTTGATGCTAAGTAGTGATGATATTTTTTCACTTCATAATGAAATTAACAACGTAATTGAAGACACTATTTTGGAGCAAAAACGATTTTTAGATCAAGAGGAAAGATTGTGAAAAAAGTATTAATACATATTGGAGCTTCTAAACTTCAAGAAGATAGCTTAAGGTTGGCAAAAGAGGCCGGTCTTTATGTCGTTGCGACAGACATAGATTCTGATGCTGCAAGTAAGAATATTGCAGATGAATTTCATTGTATTAGTGGAACTGATATACATTCTCTTGTTGCTTTGGCTATAGATATAAATAAAAAGAACACTATTGTTGGGGCATATTGTAGTAATGATTTTGGATTAAAGGCGGTTGCATCTATAAATAGTGAACTCAACTTAAAAGGTTGTTTGGAGGAATCAATGGAGATTTCACTTAATAAGTCACTATCAAAAATTAAATTTTTAAGGGGGAAGATCCCTACTCCAAAAGGGATTTTGATAAATATAGATGAAGTATCTTTGTGTAAAGAATTGGAATGGCCATTAATTGTAAAGCCGGCTGATTCTTGTGGAAGTCAAGGTGTTAAATTTGTAAATAGCTCTGTAGATTTAAGTCCAGCAATAGAAAATGCCCGTAAATATTCAGATCAAGTGTTGGTTGAAGAATATTTTCAAGGGGTTGGTGTTGACACTATTGGAATAATGAGAGACGGTGTGCTGATTCCATGTGGTATTGAAAAAAGAGTGTTTAGTCAGTTGCCCTACCAATACCCAATTTTTGGTCACACTCCTCCAGATATTTCTGATAAAGATGTTAAGATGGCGTATCAGTTAACTGAAAAAGCCGCTTTAGCTTTAGAAATTAAGAATGGTCCAGTTAAGGCTGACTTTTTATACAATCAAGGGAAGTTTTGTCTATTAGAGTTGACCCCTAGGTTTCATGGTGATGTCTTTACATCTATGCTCATGTTTGAATCATTTGGAAGGAGTCCCATTCTTGATTTGTTTATTGGTATGGTTACTGGGGGTTATCCAATGATCAATAAGTATAAAACAAACAGTGGCATCCTTGTATTATGGAAAGCTCTATTGCCAAAAATTGAAGGGATTGATTATGACGATGTGAAGAATAGAATAAACCTAAATTGGAATTTAAAGAAAATGTTTTTGGACGGAAGAAAGAAAAATATCGTAATAACACGTATGGATAATAGTGGAACAACAGGATTTGTTTTTATAGAAATTGAAAAATCAGAAGAAATACAGCAGTTTATTAATTGGTTTTCAGTTGAATTTAAATCAGAATTTGTTTAAAGCATGCTTATTCATTATATAGCTTGAGTTTATGTTGAAAACTATACTAATACTAGGTGCAGGCTTAGAGCAAGCAATTGCCATTAAGGAGGCAAAGAAACTTGGGCTAAATGTTGTGGCTTGTGACCAAGATAAAAATGCTCTAGGTTTTAAATATGCCGATGTTTCAATTGTAATAGATATTACTAACATTGACTTGGTTCTTGATGTCGCAATCCAAAATAAAGTGCATGGAATTTTTACACATGCTGTAGAAATACCTCATATAGTGGCCGAAGTGGCTGCGATTTTGGGTTTACCAGGAATTCCTCCAAACATTGCACATCGTGCTACTAATAAAATTCAACGTATAACCCACCTTACGAATAATGGAATTCCTTGTGCTAAATTTGAAATTGCCAATAATAGAGGTGAATTGCTAAATAAAGCAGAAAAAGTAGGCTTTCCATTAGTTTTAAAGCCTGTTGATAGTGCTGGAGCGCGTGGAGTGCAATTAGTTAGTGGTGAAATTGATTTGATAGAGGCATATGGGGAGGCTATAAAGTATTCTAAAGAAGAGCAAGTTTTGTTAGAGCAAGTTTTAAAAGGGCCGGAAGTTAGCACTGAATCTGTAGTGTATAAAGGGGTTGTGCATACTTTTGCGTTTGCAGATCGTAATTATGATAAATCCGAGAAATTTAGACCATTTTTTATTGAGGATGGGATTAATTACCCATCAAGTCTTTCTGATGAGATGCAGAAATCTATATACAGCCTCGTTGAAAAAACAATCAAAATTTTAGACATAAAGTTCGGTGCAGCTAAGGGCGACATAATAATTGATAAAGGTGTCCCAAAAATAATTGAAATGGCTGTTCGAACCTCTGGTGGCTGGTTTGGTGCTGGGAGTATTCCAGTCGCCACTGGTTGTAATATGTTAAAACCTCTTATTCAAATGGCAGTGGGAGATGTTCCAGATTTAGAGGCTCTAAAATCAACTCGTAATTTAGGATGTGCCCAGCGTTATATTATTCCTGTGCAAGAAGGGGTGGTTACTAAAATCATTGGTTGCAAAGAAGCTCTCAATGAAGAGGGGGTTGCTATGTCAGAGTTATTTCTTCCAAAGATAGGTGACTACATTCATCTTGCTAAAAGCCACTCTGATAGATTCGGTCAGATAATCTGTACTGCAAAAACAAGGGAGGATGCAATTAAACGTTGCGAATCAGCAGTATCTAAAATTAAAATTGAAATAAAGTCGGGAAAAGTTTATGAATAAGGTAAATATTTTAATTGTTGGCTCTGGTCATTATAGTACCGGCACTACAGTTCTATCAGGAAAAAAAGCAACTGATAAAGATTTTGGAATTTTACTTCCTTCTGCCCTAGAGCTTCGTGCCAGAGGTATAGTTGATAAAATAGCAATTGCGGCAAGGGATGGAAAAAAACTAAGTAATTTGTCTGAAAAAATAACAAGTATATCGAAGTCTTTCAATTGTTCAGATGATTTGATATTTTACCCGCAGGGTGATAGAGTTGATGATATGGCATATAAAAAAGCGATTCAGGAGATGCCACGCCCATGTGTAGTATTAGTAGCAGTTCCTGATCATGTTCATATGGAGGTAATGTCTTGTTGTATTGAAAACTCCTTACCTTTTATGGTGGTTAAACCTGCCGTTACTAAATTGGAAGATTTATATATATTGCTTGAAAAGTTAGAGAAAAATCCAGTTTTGGCTATGGTTGATTATCATAAAGTTTATGATGATGCTAATATTATGCTGAAAGAGGAGTATCAGACAGGTGTATATGGGAATATGCAGCACTTCACTTCACTTATGACGCAACGGAGAGATATGATAGAAATATTTAGCCAGTCTCTAAATTCTGAAGCGCCACCTAATGTTAATCATTACTTGGGAAGTCATTATATTCATATGGCTGGATTTATAACAGGAGCCGAACCTCAAGATGTTAGGGCTATTTCACAATCAGGCGTTGCTGGAAAAATGCTGGAGAATGGAGATATCGCTGACATAATAGAAACCCAGATCCGATGGAAAGGCATAAATAATAAAGTATTTACAAGTTATCATATTTCTGGATGGAGCGATCCATCTGAAACGGAATCTATGACCTATCAGGAAGTTCATTTGTTGTGTGAAAATGGGCATATTGATTCAGATCAGCGATATAGAGGATTTAGAAAAGTGCTATCTGGAGAGGGGTGTAGTGCACCCAATCCTTATTTTTTTAGTCTAAATACTGGCCCTGGTGGCAATAGCTTAGATAGTAAGTACGGCTTTTTAAGTGTAAAAACTTTTGTCGAAAACTGTATCAAAATTTCAGATGGCGATATTACTCTAAAGGAGCTAGAAGACTCTCTTCCTACTTTACGTGAGTCTGACAAAGTAACTGCAATATTAGAGGCGGCAGACCTTAGTTTGGAGAATGATTCTAGCGTTATTAGAATTGCACGAAATAATAATAAATACCATTGCCTTAATTAAACTAACTGTACAAATTTTTATTGGAAGCATGTAATGAATGTCAATTTTATAGCCGAAGTATCAAGTAATCACTCTCGAGATATTAATCGTTGTTTAGATTTTATTGATTGTGCAGCTGATATTGGATGTGATTCAGTAAAGTTTCAACTATTTAAAATTGATAAGCTTTTTGCACCTGAAATTCTTGAAAAGTCAGAGAAACATAGGATGCGGAAGCAATGGGAGTTGCCGCTAGATTTCTTACCGATTTTAGCAGAACGCTGTAATAAAAAAGGCATTCAGTTTAGTTGCACTCCATTCTATCTAGAAGCGGTAAAGGAGCTTGAGCAGTATGTGGATTTTTACAAAATAGCCTCTTATGAATTACTTTGGGATGATTTACTTATAGCTTGTGCCCTCACTGGAAAGCCTGTTATTATCTCAACTGGCATGGCTAATTTGGATGAAATAAAACATGCTGTGGAAGTTTTGCGTAATAATAATTGCGAACCAACAGTGCTCCATTGTACGTCTGCTTACCCAACACCCTATAAAGAGGCAAATCTATCGGCTATAGAGACTATTCGCAAGTCACTTGGTTGCGAGACTGGCTGGTCAGACCATACGGTTGATCCGGGAGTTGTGCACCGTGCAATACATAAATGGAATGCTAAGGTTGTTGAATTTCATTTGGACTTAGAGGGAAAAGGGGAGGAATTTGAGTCAGGACATTGTTGGCTGCCCGAACAAATAGGCTCAGTAATCAAACAAGTTCGACATGCTGAAGATGCCGATGGTGATGGAATTAAAGAGCCGGTTCCTTCTGAGATGTCTGATCGCTTATGGCGCACAGATCCCTCAGATGGTTTACGACCATTTAAATCAATCCGAAATGCCTTTTCATCTTAATTAAATTAAAGGATGTCTAGCCTTTTACTTGTATGCCATGTGAGCCCTGAAATAGGCGTTGGTCATTTATCTAGACTATTGGCATTAGCAGAGACATTAAGAAAAGATAATAAGATTATTCCTGAGTTTTTGATCTTTGGTGATTTTATTAAAAAAGATGAGTTGGCTAATTTTAATGTCCACGATTTTTCACTTAAAGATGACTTTGTTGTCACGATTAAAAATATTTTAAAGAATAATGATTTTGATGTATTAGTTTTTGATCTTTATCCGAAGCATGGCATTGATAACCTTGGTGAACTGTTTATACAACTAAAGCAGCGTAATATTCACCTCATTGGTGTCGACTCATTAATTGAGCATTGCAATATCCTAGATCTTATCTGGATTCCATCATTTAATTTTGATTGTGGCAGATATACTGACTGCACGAGTGTATTAAAATCAGGGTGGGATAGCTTTCTGATCCAGAAACGACTCCAGCATAAAGTGTGGACTCCTGGAGTGAAAGTATTAATTTTGACTGGCGGGAGTGATATTGCAAATTTGGGAGAAACCTTCCCTACTCAATTAGATGTGTCGTTAGATAGGGGTATTGAGCTGCATTGGGTTCAAGGGCCATTTGCTAGTTCGCCTAATTTACCAAAGAAGTGTCGATTAAATTGGATTGTTCATAACGCTCCAGAGCAGTTAGATGAGCTAATAGTGCAAAGTGATTATGTAATGACAGTATTTGGCGTATCATTTTTTGAAGTATTGCAATATGGCATTCCCACAGTTGTTTTTTCACCTTATGGAGATAAAGACAATGATGAGTTGGAGGTCTTATCAGGAGAAGGCGTTGCTATGGTTGTAAATGATTCTAAACTTGCTATTAAAGGGCTTACCGAACTTATGAATAATGACGAACTTGCGAAAAAATATTCTAAGAATGCGTTAAAGAAAATGTCAACTAATGGTGCAAAAAATCTTTCTAAAGAAATTTATTCTCTAATAGGGTCTCAATGAAACCAAAAGGGTACTTAGTCTTTCATCTTAATCTGGCTTTTTCCTCTATTGAGGAAGATGCGTGGGCAGATGTTATTCGAACTTGCTACCATCCATTGCTCGATTTGATTGAGAAAACTGGCGTTCCAATTGGAATTGAGTTGACAGGCTGGACTTTAATGCAGATTAAACGGATTGATAATTCTTGGATTGAGCGCTTTAGGGCGTTATTAAATTCTGATAGTTGTGAACTTATTGGCAGTGGTTATTGCCAAATAATTGGCCCGTTAGTTCCATACAAAGTCAACGAATGGAATCAGAAATTAGGCATAGAGACCTATGGACAAATTCTTGATTGTAGGCCGAATATTGTTCTGGTAAATGAAATGGCATTTTCAAGCAGTATGGTAGATCTGTACAGTCAATTTGACTATAAAGGGTTTATCATGGACCGTGATAATATCAAGTTAGCCCTAGATTCTGATAAGATTCCAATCTATGCAAAAGGGGTTGATGGCGCAGAAATGCCAGTTTTATGGTCTGATTCAATTTTATTTCAAAAAGTACAGCATTTTGCACATGGCGATATATCAATTAATGATTATCTAGGTTATCTTGAAAATCGCATTAATGATGGCGAACTAATCTTTCCTATTTATTGCAATGATGCTGAAGTTTTTGATTATCGCCCAGGTCGGTTTAGCGAGGAACGACCAACACATCATGAAGGTGAGTGGAACAGGGTTGAGATGCTTATTAAGTCTATTACCTCTAAAACAGATATTGAGTTCATTTCGCCATCAAAAACGTTAGAAGTTAGCAACGAAGGAAAAGATAGATTTGTATCAAAACTTGTCAATGCAGCCTACCCTATACCCGTTAAAAAACAAGGAAAATACAACATTGCAAGATGGGCAGTCACAGGTAGGGATGATCTTTGGCTTAATACGATGTGTCATCGTGTTGAAAAACATCTGACCAAATCTAAAAATGATAATCATGATGATTGGCGAGCGTTGTGTGAATTGTGGGCAAGTGATTTACGCACACACATTACTGATAAAAGATGGGATAAAGCAAAGAGTAAGCTGGGTGTGCTATTAGATCAACAAGATATAAATAGTATTTTTAGCAATGCCCCTGTGATGGCTGGGCGGTATGATTCCTTGAAAAGCGCTATTGGGCAGTACGGAGGCGCTATGATAGCTTTGGATAAAGAGGGTATTTTATTATCTATATCTACTAATAATATAAAACTAGAATTAAATTTAAGAAGAGGTTTGACAATACAGGGTCTTGCCTTTGCTTCGCATAGTATGGAGCCATGTATTGGTATATTGCCACATGGATATTTCTCATGCATTTCTCTAGGTGCAGATTATTATAGTGGAGGTGTGGTGATTGAACTTCCATTGCAAAGAAAACGAATTACAGATCTTGAAAAAGTTGAGCCAAGATTCTTAATAAAAGATAACGGGAATATTGAAATTCATGCAGAAATTAGAACCCAATTTGGAAGTATTATTAAAGTAGTGGAAGTTTCGACTAGTGGTGAAAAGGTTTCATTAAGTTATAATTTTTCAAAATGGGATAAAATTGTTGGCAGTGTTAGGCTTGGAGTTATGACTTTATTGAATCAATTTAGTCATCAAAATACAAAACTATTGTGTTCTAACGGCGGAGAAAATAATGAGACCTTCAGTTTTAGTGGTGAATTTAACCATACGAAACCAGCATCAACCCTTGTTTCTTCATCAAGGGGGTTAGGGGCAACCACTGGAAAAATTCAAATTATAAATAATAATAAAAGTGTTAATTTTCAATGGGATCCAAGTGAATGTGCAGTAATGCCTATGTTGCACAATGAGTCATTTAATAATAAAACACTATCTAGAGTATTGTTCTCAATAAAAGAAATAGATGACACTGTGAAAAATTTATCTAATATTGGTGAATTTTCCTTAATAATTTCATCTTAATATAATGAAAAAAATTTTATATCAAGAGGCAGATTTCTATGGTGCTTCAAAATTAATATTTGGCGATAGATTGCTCCCTGCTTGTTATCAGGCTACATGGATGCACGGTCTAGGGCAAGCATTTAAAAATAATGTTAATAGCAAAATATTAATTAATTATGATGAAGATTTCTTGCCAATACATCTTGTTAATAACTATGATACTGTGGAACTATTAAGTCGCGAGGGTATAGAGTCTATTGCAGTAGGGATGCCATACATATATACAAACGCATACTCAAAAAACACGAGAAACAAACCTTTATATAAAAGAGTCTTTATGCCTGAGCACTCTATTGCAGGGGAAAATCAAGTATCCAAGTATAATGAATGGCGGGATATTATTGATAAGTATAGTTGTGATGCTATTTGCATGGCGAGTATTGATTATGATGATTTTATCAATGATAAGAATGATATTTTTAGTGATATAAATATCATCAAAGGGGCGTCGATAAAGGATCCTTATGCTTTAGAAAAAATGGCGATATTGTTTTTTGATATGGAGGAAATGATTACCAATGCGATCGGTTCACACATTGTATATGCTTCAGCCTCTGGAGTGAAAATAAGAATTGTTGATGAAATACGAAATTTGTATATGCTGAATAGTAAGTCTAAAGATATAAGTATTTTTCCATCGAAAGTTCAAAAAGAATTTAAAGCCTACTATAGTGGGAAATCAGAAACTCTAAATAAAATACTATCATCAATTTGGATGTCTGGAGATGATGCTGAAATTAAAGAGCATTCTAAATTCCTGTTAGGGGTTGATTATAAAAAAGATAAAAACGCTCTAATGTCTCTTTTAACACCAACTAGCCAAATAAAAAAGATTGAAATTATTTCCCATCTTCTGTTTAATAAGATTAGTAGAAAAATTGGCCTGTAGCTTATTTTATGAATTCTAACAGTGGTCATAGCTCTCCAATTATTTATAAGTCTATAGTTATTCTATTGATATTGTATTTCTCTATACCAAAAATAGATATAGTAAGTTTAGGGAAATTTGGAATTAGACCGTTGGACTTTGTTTCGTTAATAATATTCTTTGTATTAATATACAAAGAATACCACTATCGGTTTAAAATAAAATCGTTATTAATTGTAATGATATTTTTTATTGTTAATTCGATTATAAGTATTATTTTTAACGGGCCGATTGGACTGGTTTATGAGATGAGATTATTCCAATATGCTGTTGTAGGGTTTGCGATAGCAATAGTTATGTCATCTTTTTATAAAAAGCTATTTTTACATGTGATAGTAACTACACAGCTGTTGATTAGTGCTCTTCAAATAGCGCATGTAGTGCCTAATATTGATCCGGGACGCGGCACGTATTACGCGAGTACTTTTTCTGGCTCATTTGGTACGCCAGCAGAACTTTCCTATTTTATTATTTCACTTATTGGGATTTATGTCTATATAAAATTTCCGACAAGAATTATCCTTGCATATATCCTATCTTTTAACTCTGTCCTGTTTGCGCCATTGGCGCTTATTATTACAGGGTTCAAGAGAATTATTAGCATATTTAGTCAGAGAGTCTTGGTTATGTCTTCGTACCTGCTGATATTATTGCTTATGGTTTATATTATTAGTTTTGATTTATTTATTGAACTTATCTTTAGGCCGGTTGGTGAAAATTTAGAGCTTGCAAAAGGAGGTGTTCTTCCTGATGGAATTTCAATCGCACCCGGAACTGAGTCTTTAGTCATGAGAGTTAACAAGTTTTTATCTGTGTTTGATTACATGCATTCAAATTATGTAATAATGTTTTTTGGCTGCGGGTATGGCTGTGGCGATGGTGCAATTGACTCTGGTTTGGTTAGGTTGTTATTGGAATTTGGAATTTTTGGTTTTTTGTTGATTATTTTTTTAGTAAGAAGAATTCCAATTATTCCGCTTGTTATAATGATTGCTGTAAACTTTACTTTTGATGGCTTGTGGAGTTCAGTTGTTGCGCCAATAATCTTATCTTATTTTTTCGTAAACTTGCACAAAATGAGAGGCTCGTATGTATATACCAAATGACAGATCTGAATTAATCTTGTCCTTGATAGATGAAAGTATCAATATTAGCACAGTGGTTGATCTTGGGTGTAATGATGGAGCAACCTTATCAGGGTTGAATTTTAGTAAATCTCTAAATTTGATTGATTGTCATGGTGTTGATTACGAAATTCCTTCCTCAATCAATAATAATGACGAAATTCATTTTCATACCTGTGACTTAAATGGAGAATTACTAGAGATAAAGGATCTTTTAAAAGTGTCAGATTTAACTTTATTGCTTGATGTTTTGGAGCATTTATATAAGCCTGAGCAATTTTTAGAAAAACTGAGTCGGGTAATAAAACCAGGCTCTCAGTTTATAATTACTGTACCCAATGCATCTTCAATCAGGATGCTATACGCTTGGCTGAAAAAAGACTTCCCAAGAAACGATATGGGCTTTTTTGATAGAACACATTGTTCATGGTTTACTGAAAAATCACTCTCAAGTATAACCTTGTCAAAATTTAATCATAAGAAGATAGGCTATATATATTCCAAAAATCCAGCAATAAAATTGTTACAAAAAATCTCTCCAGTTAGGCTAGCCTCTCAATTTTTCATTCTTCTAACAGCAAAATGAAAGTTTCTGTTTGTTTGGTTACATGTAATGGTGAAGAATTTATTGCGCGTCAGCTTGAATCTATTTTATCTCAGACGTTATTGCCAGATGAGATTGTATTGCTTGATGATTTCTCTGATGATAATACCATTATTATCGCTGAAGAAATTCTTGTCGAATCTACCGTAAACTACATTGTTTTGAAAAATGATACTAGGCTTGGAATTAACAAGTCTTTTGAAAAATGCTTGTCATTCGCGTCATCTGATATTATTGTTATTTCTGATCAAGATGATTTTTGGTTTAATGATAGATTGTTAACCATACGAGTTAGTTTTTTAAAGAATCCGTATATTGAGCTAATATTGACTAATGCGTGCATAGAAAGAAATGCCATTGCTACAAAGGAGTCTATTAACGATTATTACACGTACACTAATTCCATATTTTTAAATTTTATAAAGAATCGATTTACCGGCTGCCAGATGGCTATAAAACGCAATCTTCTTACACGCCTATACCCATTTCCATCGGATTATGTTTGTTATTATGACCATTGGGTGTCTTTATTTTCTTTATTAAGAAAAACAACCGTGTATATTGATTCGGAGCAAGGGTATTATTGCAGGCATTCGAATAATGTTACTGATTTATTATCTTCTAGATCCTTTGGAAGGTTAGCCATATCAAGAATTTTATTATTTTTTTTAGTTGTAAAAAAATACATTTTCGATGGGCTATATAGAAAGTAAAATTTGACTTAATATATGCAGAATATTATTTATATTTTATATATAAAGGCTTTTTTAGAGAATTAGAATGGTAAATAAAATTCCATCAGTTGTGGTTCTATTAGCTGCCTATAATGGAATGGAATGGATTGAAGAGCAAGTTTCATCTATTTTGTCTCAGAAAAACATTTCTATTGAAATTTTTATAAGTGTTGACCTCTCAGATGATAAAACACATGAATGGTGTCAAGACTTGGTGGTGAAGAATACTCATGTAAAAGTGTTGCAATATGGGGATCGATTTGGTGGCGCAGCAAAAAATTTCTTTCGCTTGATTCGTGATGTTGATTTCTCATGTTTTGATTATATCGCTTTGTCAGATCAGGATGATATTTGGGATAGTGACAAGTTGCACCATGCAATTAGTGCTATTGAGAAAGATAATTTGGATGGATACTCCAGTGATGTGATTGCCTTTTGGAATAACGGGCGAGAGCAGTTAGTAAAAAAATCTTTCCCTCAAAAGAAATTCGATTATTTTTTTGAAGCAGCTGGTCCAGGCTGCACTTATGTATTAAAGCAACAGCCCGCACAGAAGTTTAAAAAATTTCTTATTAAGAATTGGGAATACGTTAATTTAGTGGCATTGCATGATTGGATGATTTATGCTTATTTTCGTTCTCAGGGCATGAAATGGAAGATAAGCAATAAACCCTTAATGCGCTATCGTCAGCATGAAAACAATCAGGTTGGAATAAATGCTGGTTTAAATGCATATTTAGTTCGTTTCAATAAAATTAAAACTAAATGGTATCGTGATGAGGTAGAGAAAATAATTACTCTATTGAATAAAGATCATAAGAAAGGTTTTTTTTTAAAAAGTCATCTTCTGATAAAAAACTGTTGGGGTTTGAGGCGAAGGCCAAGAGATGCAATAGTCTTGTTATTTATGATTATTTTTAAAATATTTTAATGAGAGTGTTAGTAACAGGTGCAACAGGCTTTATCGGAAGAGTTTTAGTTGCAGAATTATTAAAGCAGAACTTCGATGTATCAATTGCTGTTCGCCAAAAAACCAATCTATTTTCTGATGAAGTTAAACAGTTTATAGTGATGGATTTTGGAAATAATCCTGATTTTACTGCAAGTCTTGCTGAAGTTGATTGTGTCATTCATTTGGCAGGTAGAGCGCATATAATTGATAAAACTAAAGCCTCAGAATTGAATGGTTTTCTAAATATAAATAGAGACTTGACTTTGTGTTTAGCTAAGCAGGCAATTGATAGTGACGTGAAAAGATTTCTATTTTTAAGCTCTATTGGAGTGAATGGAAATAAAAATAATAAGCCTTTTTTAGAGACTGATGCGCCTAATCCGCAAGAGTCTTACGCTATATCGAAATATGAGGCTGAGCAAGGTTTAATGCAGTTATCTCAAGATACGGATTTAGAGGTGGTGATTGTCAGGCCGCCTTTGGTATATGGGGCTAATGCACCAGGAAATTTTGGCAGACTAATCCAATGGGCTAACGCCAAATTTATACTCCCGTTGCCATTAGGTTCTGTGAAGAATGCTAGATCATTGATAGCCATTGATAATTTAGTTGACTTTATTATTGCTTGTAGCGTGCATCCGAAGGCGACAAATGAGATATTTTTAATCTCTGATGATGGCACCCTCTCAACAACAAAACTGTTAAAGAAAATTGCCAAAGCATTTGACAGAAAGCCATTATTACCTACCATTCCTGTTAGCTGGATGATTTTTATGGCAAAATTGATCGGTAGAGAGGCGGACGCAATACGCCTGTTTTCCTCGCTGGTTGTTGATAATAGCAAAGCGAGAGATTTATTAGATTGGAAGCCTGTTGTCACCATGGATGAAGCATTTAAAAAAATAGCAAACAAATGACAAGAATATTTAATCTATTCTTAGTGATATTCTTATTGTTATTGTTATTAGTACCATTTATCATTATTACTGTTTTGGTTCGTTCAACATCAAAAGGTCCGGCTTTATATTGGTCAGATAGAGTTGGTAAAAATAATAAAATATTCAAAATGCCAAAGTTTAGATCAATGTTGGCAGACACTCCTGCTGTAGCAACCCACTTATTAGATAATCCAGATGCGTATTTATCACCTATTGGTGGCTTCTTGCGACGTTCTAGTTTGGATGAACTTCCACAATTGTTCTCAGTTTTAAAAGACGATATGAGTTTTGTAGGGCCGCGTCCTGCGCTTTACAATCAAGATGATTTGATTGCTTTGCGCACTGAAAAGGGTGTGGATAAATTATTACCTGGAGTTACAGGCTGGGCACAAGTTAATGGTAGGGATGAATTGTCAATTCCTGATAAAGTTGCATTAGATGCAGAATATTTAAACCGTCAATCGTTTTGGTTTGATATGAAAATATTATGGATGACTTTTTTAAAAGTAGTTAAACGAGACGGGGTTTCACATTGATTGATCAGTTACTAGCTTTATCAAGAATTAAAAAACAGTTAATTATGCTGTTGGTTGATGCTGTTTTACTGGTATCAATATTACTAGCGTCATTCTCAATTCGATTAGGTTATTGGTATTTTCCGCAGAGTGATTTAGCTTGGGTGATATTTAGTGCGCCAGTGATTGCTAGTGTCATCTTTGTGCGTTTTGGTTTGTATCGTGCGGTGATTCGCTATATTGGCTTCAAGGCGCTTTGGGCAATTGTACAGGCGGTATCTCTTTATGCGTTAGTGTGGGGTGTTATTGGTTTTATGGCTGCCGTGGATGGCATTCCTCGTTCGGTCATATTGATTAATTGGGTATTGTCTCTGTTGATTATTGGCGGCTTGCGTGTTGTTGCACGCTGGTTGTTAATCAGAGAGGGAAATTTAAAAAGTGGCATTCAATCTGCTTTCGGCAATAAAAAGGTATTGGTATATGGTGCGGGCGATGCGGGCATTCAGCTTGTCAGCGCCTTGGCGCACTCTTCTGAATATGATCCTGTTGGGTTTGTTGATGATTTAAAAGAATTACAAGGTAAGCAGATTGTAGGATTGAGCGTTTACTCAATTGACGCTATTGAAGGTGTTATTAGCAAGTTAAAAGTAGATGAAGTATTAATCGCTATGCCGTCAGCTTCTCGCACTAAACGCCTTAATATTATTAATCAATTGGAGCCTTATCCTGTATTAGTACGCATGTTGCCAGGTGTGGCGGAGTTGGCTGAAGGCAAGGTGAGTATTGGTGATTTGCGTGAAGTGAGCATTAAAGACCTGCTTGGGCGTGAGTCGGTAGAGGCCAATAAAGCCTTATTAGGCAAGAATATTACCGATAAGACGGTGGTGGTAACGGGTGCAGGTGGATCGATTGGCTCGGAGCTTTGTAGGCAAATTGTATTTTTAAAGCCTAAAGCATTGATTTTGTATGAGATGAGTGAGCTTGCGCTTTACACCATTGAAAAAGAGCTTTCTTTAATTAAGGGACACGTACCTAATTTAAACAGCAAAATTAGCGAACATGTCCCCGTAATTTACCCAATACTGGGCAGTGTTAATAACAAAACTAGGCTTGCTAATGTGTTTAAACGTTTTGGTGTGGATACTATTTATCATGCAGCGGCTTACAAGCATGTGCCAATGGTGGAGTTTAATAATACTGAAGGGGTTGATAACAATATCTTTGGCACTTTAAATTGTGCGCAGGTTGCTATTGAGTCCGGAGTGGAAACTTTTGTTTTGATCTCTACTGATAAAGCTGTGCGTCCGACGAATACTATGGGTGCAACTAAACGTAGTGCTGAGTTGGTATTGCAAGCATTAGCCGCTAAACAAAGTGCTACAAAATTTACCATGGTGCGATTTGGCAATGTGCTCGGTTCTAGTGGCTCGGTGATTCCATTGTTCAGACAACAGATTAAAGACGGCGGGCCGGTAACCGTAACGGACGTCAATATGATTCGTTACTTTATGACCATACCTGAAGCAGTGGAGCTAGTGATTCAGGCTGGCGCTATGGGCACG
>Ga0114932_10001184_pt1 | contig 30274 bp, 28 predicted proteins | sample 2SBtaG_2_FD_87286 | JGI IMG/M metagenome (GOLD analysis project Ga0114932, IMG submission 87286) | Deep subsurface microbial communities from Kolumbo volcano to uncover new lineages of life (NeLLi) - 2SBTROV12_ACTIVE470 metaG | ecosystem: Environmental > Aquatic > Marine > Volcanic ...
ACCAGTCGCACACTAGAATTCAAAGTATCTTCCGATTCTTTATGGCCACCGGTCCCACTATTAAAGGAATAACAATAAGCGGTAATTTTACCTCTCACATTACTGGTCCAGGTGTCATAGCCGCAGCCGGTGGTAAAAACAGGATCAATATGGATGACCATATCATATTTATCTTTGATTTCTTTATCCACATCAAACAGAGAATGCGCCTCGCGCTTGTTTGGCAAACGCCAGTCCGTGTGCCCTGCAAAAGCTTCTTCGTTTTTTTTGTTCATGTATTTCAGAGAACCCTTATGAGTTACAAAACGCAACAGATCGAGATAGGAATCCTTCTGCATCCACATCAACTGGGTAAGGGTGTCCGTCACGGTACCGTCTCCATTGTCAACAAATCTGTTCTCGCTCATTTTTTCCTCATCAATAATTATTCTGAACCTGGAACTCTTATTCTATAGTTCCAATCTTCCAATATCCAAAAAAAAACCAAAAAAAAAGCCGGGGGGCTAAGCCCCCCGGCTGTAAAACTTAAATCAGGTCTTAGCGTTGGCTCTCACGCTGCTGACCATTATTCTGACTGAACAATCCACGCTCGGTACCTTCCGGCTGACCCATACCTGGCTCAATGTATGTTCCAGGTCGAACATGGTCCAAGTGGTAGTTAGGTTGGTAGGTTTTCTGAGAACCTGCATCCTTTTTCCACTCAACGCGGTTAGCGTTTTCCGTGCGATGTCGTTGACAGTTTAACTTGATGTCTGCTGGGCCTTTGTTCGTGAAGGTAGTTTTACCTTCCAAAGCATTTGACAAAAATCCACCAGGCTCGAGAGTTCTATCGAAATTTTTGGTCCAAGAATAAGCCAGAATTCCGATATCAATATGAACTGTTGTGTTTTTCGTTTCGCTCAAATTCTCAATGTTCCAACTGGCTCTCAGACAATCTGCTGAGCTACCCGCTTTTACAGTTGAGACGTTTGCGCTGGCTACTGATACAGAAAATACAAAAAATACTGCCAATAAAGTTACAACGGTCTTTCTCATGTGCTCCCCCTTTCGAAGCTTGATTTAAAGTAAACCTGAAACAACCTAAAAACTTTATTAATCCATCAACCTAAACGGTGATTCGTATCCTAAACGTTATGAATTCTGCCAATCTGCTCTACAGGAAAATGACAGAATCTACCCAGCAAACCCACTGGTCTGACTAGAGTGGACCGAAAATATCAAAACCCCCATGGGAAGTCAAGCCTTTAATAAAACTATAATTTTCCACCCCAAAACTCCTGTAATTTCAATTGTTTGCAACCCCCTCTAATTACCCCTAATTTTGGTAAAATTTACCAACCCGGGCCATCCATTTCTTTGACTTAAACCTATTAAACCCTGAACTTTAAGGATGTCAGGCTGGTCAAATCGGTAGAGTTTCTTAATATTTTTTCACCCTCTTCAGAGATGTCGTTGACAACAAGCTGCAAGCTGCGGAGTTTACCTAATTTTTTGGAGCTGGCAAGGCATTTAGCACCCTCATCGCTGATATTGTTTGAGGCCAAATTCAAGTTTCTCAAATTAGGGAAGACGTTAGATTCAGCAATCGCCTTCACTCCTTCATCTCCAATGCCGTTCTGCGAAAGATCCATCGCTCGCACTTCTTTTAATTCTTCTCTCTTAGCCAGCTCTTTCGCACCGACTTCCCTCAGGAACTGGGCCTTAAGATTGAGAACCTGCCCATCCTTACTCAATTTGTCGCGTATCAAATCATCTATATTCGGCATCATTTGCTCCGGTGAAAGATCGGGCCATAGATTATCCGGATCCTGGGATTATTTTTGCTTCAAAACCATACTCATCATAAATACTGAAACCTTCCAGCAGCATTTTCTTGCCATACTTGACCATTAAATTGGCCTGAGCATGATTGGGGTCTATCTCAATAGTCTTCTTCAAGAACTTCAGTCCCTGCTTGATATCCTTAATTTCATCGCCATAGTTTTCGAGCTGCCGGGCCTTATCGAACAAGTCTGAAGCCCATTTGTAATAGATGGTCGAAATTTGTTTTGGAGCATTTTTTCTGACGTAATCTACTATTTCTTCATCTGCATTGAGTGTGGGGAGAAATTGAATGGCTTTTTCAAACTCACCGATAGGGATCGAATAATCATTTCCACTGACAGAATTAATCGTATTCTGCTGTTTGTGTTGGGATAGCATTCCCACGGAGCTTTTAACAACGGTGGATTGTATACCCGACATCAACTGATGAAAATAAAGATTGCCGATGCCAAGGTGGATTATCGAATGGAACTCCTGGTTTTCATCCAACTCCAAAGCTTGTTCAAAAGCTTCCTTGGCCTCACCTGTTTGACCTAGTTCGGCGAGCGCCTCACCCAGATTATAAAAATTAACGCAGTTATCGGGGTCTTCATCTATCAGGCGACGAAATTCTTCAACCTGCGCTTCCAGGTCAAACTCAACCTCTTCCTCGTCTTCATCCTCAAGCTCATCTTCTTCCGCCTCAGACGGTTCACCTTCTTCTAATTCTGTCGGCGGTGCAGAGTCTTCAGAAGAATCTTCAGAAGATTCTTCTGTGGTTTCAATTTCGGGGGTTTCTTCTTTTTCTTCGTCGCTCATAATCTTGTGCTCAGTTCCAACACTTTAAAAAACTTTCACATGCATTCCTGGGGTTTTATTAGCCGCGTTTTCTGCTCACTTCTTGGAAACGGTCCGTACAGGGCGGATCGTTGACAAAGAAAGATGAGACTGCCCCCCTCCCTTCATGCTCGGGTAATCTTTACCACCTATATAATTAAATCCCCAGGCATATTTATCTTTATAAAGTTCACTTGACCAGAAGCAACAATGCGAATAACCAAAAATAGGATCGATATGTATTACATTTTCAGTCCAATAATATTTCCAGGGAATTTTTTTATCTTCTTCATAAAGAGTTTCCAGTTCCTTACGTGTCGGCAGCCGCCAATCCGAATGATTTGCATACCCTTCTTTATTAAACTTTTCTATGAGTTTCTGAGAATCCTCCCAGCTAGCCCATATTTTTTTTTCCTGATAAAAATCTATTTTCTTCCACATCAACCCTTCCTGCAAATCGGTCACCGTGCCGTCTTTATTATCTTGGAACCTTGGGTCGTTGGAGGGAGAGAGTGGTGGCTTTTCTTCAGTCATGGATAAAATCTGTCCACCAAAAATCTCATCGGTGTTATTTTCGGCTTGCACAATTCCAAGACCTGAAAAAAAATTTAGCAGGAAGAAAATCATTAAGCCACATAAACGTTGCAAAATTTTTGGGACTGTAATCTCGATTTTATTTTTCACGATCACTCTTCTTGAGGTGCCCAATCGGGTTCCCATGACAGGCAAATTCCGGAAGGGTTATAAAACTGGCCTGGGTCTTTGCCAACAATACCCCATTTAGCCATGAAATTAAGGTCTGGATCGAACTTTTGAATCCTCTGATTGATGGTATCGACCACAAACACGTATCCATAGGGATCTTCAACTACAGAAGACGGACAATTAAACTGCCCATCGCGTTTGCCCCCTTCACCAATTACCCCAAGCGAGTGTCCTTCCCGATCAAAGAGCTGAAGGCGGTTTTGACTTTTTTCAGCAACGATGATGGTTCCATCCCGACGAACGGTGATGCCGGTAGGAAAATTCAGTCGTCCCGGCTCAAATCCATATTCACCAAATTTTGATAAAAACTGACCATCTTCGTTGAAAATTTGAATCCGCTGATTATCACGATCAGCAACATAAATATTTCCTTCACGATCCAAAGCCAATCCAACAGGAAATTTCATAAACCCATCAAAGTTTCCGGCATAGCCGAAGCTTAGGATAAATTCACCATCATCATCATATCGCTTGACGCAATGGTTTGAAGTATCAGCCACTAAAATAGTTCCGGTGGGTTCTGCCACAATTTCTTCGGGCATATAAAATTTTTCCTGCCCCCAGCCCTCTGTGCCAAACTCAAAAAAGAAATCCCCCTCAGGATCAAACTTCTGGATACGATGGCACCCCGTGTCTACGACCCAGATATATCCTTCCAAGTCTACGGCGATCCCGCTTGGGGTTTTAAATTCTCCCGGCACATAAGGTGGACGTGTCCCCCCCGAAGTCCCAAACTGCTTTAGCAGTTTGCCATTGCCATCAAATTTTTGTATTCGATCATTTCCCGAATCAGCAATCCAGACATAAAGTTTACTGTGATCAACCTTCGGGCGTTCTTCTGGAAGAGTCTCTTCAGTCGCTACAACCTCTAGGGCATTCGGATCTTCGTTTGCATCGGTATTTTCTTCAGCCAATTTTCAAACCCTTTCTTTACCATGCCGCCTGCTATTAATAGGACTCCAATAGGAAAGAGCCCCTTACGGGGCTCTTGAAGCCATATGTCTACAGTAAGACATTTAACCGAAAAATTGATTTTTGCCCCGCAAGGAAAAAATCTATCACCTGCCAGGCAAATCTTCTTTATTACTTTAACAAAAATCCTTTTACATCAAGAATTTGATATTCAAAGTCACAGGTTTTCTGGAGCTCGTCTATACGCTCATTCCAGTTCTTTTTGAAATTGTCCAGACTTTCAGATTTAGGTTTCTTTTTCATTAAACCCACCTCTCGATAAAGCGGCTTGACCATATTCTTATGAACCAGTTGAAGAATGTTTCTCAAATTTAAAATACATTGTTTGGTCACTTCTTCCCGGGTCACGCCATCCACTTTTTCCAACAAGCGCAAAAACGACTGGATGGTCGTCGACTGAACGGTATAGCTTTCAGCAAGACGATGGTCATACTTCAATCCACAATCAATGAACGCAGGCATCAGGTACATACCAATATGATGATCGAATTTAACAGAAAGGGTGATTAGCTTTTGAAGATAATCAACCTCTCTTAAATCTTCTTCTTCATCTTCACCTTCTGCGAGTTCCTGAGCTTCCTTCTCTTTTTCTTTTTGGAGCTCTGCCTTAATCTTCTCCAACTCACTCAAATCGGAAAGGTGGTCTACCTCTTTTTCTTCAGGAGCCTCTGAAGAATCGGGTGTTTCTTTAGTTTCAGTATCTTGGTCGCTCAACACAAATCTCCTTCCTTACGGGGTAAAACAATAAACCAATATTTTTAAAAGAGTTCTGGGAATCTCGTAAGTATAATCCTTTTCCGCAAACAGTGTCAACTGCTCGGCACAGCCCACTGGCGTGGGAGGCAAAAAGGGCTATCCTGGCTCTAGAAGCTTGAAGAGATTGATATCGCTAGAAAAGAATAGACCTATTTACCCCTTCGGGGCATGAAAGCTAAGGTGAGTCATAACAGGCCCTGCGCCGAGTGGTTGACAGGGGTTTCAAATTGGATATATGCTTAATCTATATAAACTCCAATAATTCTTTTAGTTGAAGCCTGTGCTATTTCCAGACTTGCAAAAAATAACGGTTTCTAAAAAGGAGAGGAAATGAAAGTCGCTCTCCTTTTTCCACCGCAATGGTATCCCAGCCAACCCTATCTGGCATTACCTACGCTAAAGGCTCACTTAGAGTCGCGAGGCCATGAAGTCGACCAGTTTGATTTAAATATCGAATGTTACGATGTTTTTCTTTCACGTGAATATCTGGAGCACTGTGTTGAAATTATTAGAAAACGCCTTGCTGATCCTACACGGGCTACAGAAGATCAGGAAGTGCGGCCGGTTTATAACGATATCCTCTCCGACACAGCCTTTTTGGAGTCCGTTCTCAATGAAGTAGAAGATGCAAAAAATGTACTGAAAGATGAGAACCGTTTTTTCCAGTTTGAAACCTATAGCAAAGCCTACACCAACCTGAAAATTGCCATGCAATTGATTTCCTACGCTCACCACCCGAGCCGTTTGGATCTCGATTCATTTTTCATGCAAGGAAACCCTGAAGAAAACCTGTCAGGAATATTGAGCGCCACGGAAGACACCGTGCGAAATCCTTTCCTGCATATGTTCAATGAATACCTGACTCCCAAAATACCGTGGGACGATTACGGTATAGTTGGGCTTTCCATCATCCATATCGGACAGGTCATACCCGGGCTCACCCTGGCACGACAACTGCGACAGCGATACCCACATTTACATATTGTCGTGGGCGGCAGTGTCTTCAATCGTCACGCCGACTTGCTCGATGATAAGCAGGAATTGTTTAAAGAATTTTTTCACAGCCTGATTGTATCCGAAGGCGAACTACCCCTTGACCAACTGGTCTGTCATCTGAAAGAAAGCAAACCACTACATACGGTACCCAACCTGATTCATCTTGAAGGCGGCAAGGTAATACGCAATCCAAAATCTGAAGCCTTGCCCTATGAAGAACTGGTCTGCCCGACATTTGATCAATTGCCACTGGAAAAATATTTGATGCCTTACCCCGTGCTTCCTTATATGTCGAGCCGAGGCTGTTATTGGGGGAAATGCACTTTTTGCACCCACAGTTTTATTTACGACTCCCATTACAGAAAAGAAAATGAAGTAAGAGTCGCCGAAGAGTTGGATCATCTTTCAAAGAAATATAAAACCAAATATTTCACTTTTTCAGACGAAGCCATTTCTCCGAACGCGTTTAACCGCATGTCGAAAGAAATTCTAAAACGCGGAGTCGAAATGCGCTCACTTGGGATGCTAAAATTTGAATCCAGCGAAAAAGAGTCCCCCGAACTTTTTGACGATATTTATCGCGCGGGGTTCCTCATGCTGTTCTTTGGACTGGAAAGTGCGAATGACCGCATCCTATCCGTTATTGATAAAGGCTGCGATCAGGAAACCGAAAGAGCCGTGTTGCAACACAGCTCGGAAGCAGGAATATGGAACCATCTCTATCTTTTTTTCGGATTTCCCACAGAAGAGAGAGAAGAAGCAGAAGACACCATCCAATTTACTGTTGAGAATTCAGAAGTGGAAAGCGGTATCATCCACTCCGTGGGCCAGTCTATTTTTGCCTTGGAAAAAGATTCAGCGATTTTCCACAATCCGGCAAAGTTTAAAATCGATCGAATAATTCAAGACCCAGAACGGGACATGGCTATCGTCTTCGATTATGAAATCAAATCCGGCATGCCGCGGGAAGAAGTTATGGATGTCTACGAAAATTTTGATTCCATCATTGAACAACATTTTCCATCCCGCAAAATTTGGAATTACCTGTCGCGCGAACATTTTCTACTTTACCTCGACCATTACGGCAAAGAAGAGATATTAAACATGGCCCGCACCAGCGTGGCTCCCTAGCAGCCCACTATCGTGGGGGGAAGTATTTGCGAACCTACAGTAAAAAGCTAATCGATTCCGTTTGCAGGACAAGTATCGACCTATCCCCCCGGGCGAGGCCCGGGTTGACAGAGGCGGAGGGATCGCCTAGAATTGAGTCCTTCTTTATAAACAATTGAATTAAATAAATTTGGAGCGCGTGTTTTATGGCTAAAGCCGGTAAGCCGACAGACTGGATCACCATGAAAATTGATCCGGAAATTTTTGAAGAATTAGGTGTCCGTGATCCCGAAGAAACCAAGCGGGAAATGGCTATCAGTAAAAAATCCCGTCAAGTGCGGAAAGAATTGAAGGCCGACCCAGACAACCTGGGATTACAATTGGAACTCGCGACTCTGATGATTGATGGCTGCAACTATGAAGAAGCGATCAAACAACTCAAACTCATCCGCAATAAAGACCCGAAAAACCCACGTGTTTACAAATTGCTGGGCACCGCATTCGTACTATTCAACCATGAAGAAGAAGCATTATTAGAACTTAACCGCGCACATGAATTGGACCGCGAAGACCCGGAAACCCTATTTAATCTAGGTGGAGTTTATCTACTCAGAGATATGTATGAGGCGGCAGCCGATGCCTTTGAAAAAGCCATTAAAATTGATCCGACCGACACGACGGGATACGCCAACCTGGCAGCAGCCTATGGCATGCTCAAGACTTACGACAAGGAAATCGTTGCCCTTAAAAAAGTATTGATGTTCGATCCCGAAAATAAAGAACTGCGTGCCGCGTTATCGAATGCTTATTTTAATTCCGACCGTTTCGAAGAAGCGATTGACGCTGCTATATGTGTCGTGGAAATTGATGAGAAGGACACGCAGGCTTATTGTAATCTCGGCAGCTGCTATGCGGCTCAGAACATGATAGACGATGCCATCAAGGCATTTAACCATGCGAGTGAACTGGCACCGGACTATTCCCTGCCTCATACAAACCTGGGAACTCTGTACGCCAACATGGGACGCATTGAAGCAGCCATCAAAGAGCTGAAAATATCAGTGAGCCTCAATGGAGAAGACGCAGGCGCATGGTTGAATCTGTATAGCTGCTATAAAGAGGTTGGGTTGATGGAAGAATCGCAAAACGCATACAGTAAGTATGAGGCCATCCTCAATGGCCCCGAATTACAACAAGCGCCCGGCGGTGATAACCCATCCAATATACCCGGTGGTGTTTCCCAAACAAGTAAGTTAGCAAGCGGCTCGGACTTGCGAGAGGATTCGGCTGGACTCGAATCCTTACGCGAAAGTGGCAGCGAATAAATCTGGACTTCCCTCTATGACGAACTCCCTGATTGCGCTTGGGGAATTCAAGCCCTCAGACCAATGGCAAACTCATGTCAATTCCATTTTCTATGGAATCAAGGGACCCGAAATCCACAACCATTTCCAAACCTATGTCAGCCTCGACCATAGGCTAGCGCATGCGCTTGCAGAAGATTTCTTTAAGCATACTGTCGGAAAAAAACCGGAAGGCCGAGTCTGGACCATTCAGGAATGGGGAGTGGGCAATGGCAATCTGGCAGGCTGCTTTCTAAGCCGCCTGCAAGAAATTGATTTCAACCACCAAGTCTATCCCTTCACCCATTACATTCTTTGTGACGAATCTGAAGAAATACTGAAAGGGACCCGTGCGAACCCGCGCTTACAACAACACGAAGGAAGGTTTTCAACGGTGAGGGTGGATGCAGAGCACCTCGATTGTTTCAGACCCAAGTCGGTCACTAAAATCATTTCCAACGAAATATGGGATGACCTCGCCACAAAAGTTTTACTTAAAAATGAAAACCAGTTTTACGAGGAATACCTTTGCCCCTATCTACCCCCTGATTTTCCGGGAATTACTGAGGAAACCTTTCTGCAACAGTTCCAGAATAAAGAGTTACGTGAGCTGGCCCAGCGGCCTTCTTTCCTCGACGTAATCTATTGGGAACGAGATTTTCAAAGGGTCGAGCTCAGCGATTGGCCTTTTGCAGAATCCCTGAAAAAGCATAGTGAAAATCTTAAAGATGAAATACCCATGCCCATCAACACGGGAGCTTTTGCGGCATTAAAAAAAGCCAAAGAACTCCTCGCAGCAAATAGCCTGGGTTATACCGGCTTCGATTATGGAATGCTGGAATTCAACGATCTGAACCAGGAAGGGCGCCCTTATTTTAATTTATATGGCGGACAATATACTTTCATGGTGAACTTTCCATTATTAGAGGAAGTGGGACGTGCGATTGGTTTTTCTGAGGTTAAAAAAGAATATCAGAACGAATATGTAAAACGCAGTCTGGAGTCGGAGGTAACTGGCATTGTTGAACTGGTACAAAACCATCCCCAGGTTGCCAACATGCCCGGTTGGGATCGAGACATTTTAATGCTTCGCACCTTACAAGCTTTGAACGCGGTATACCACAGTCCTTATCCAGGAAAACTTGAATATCCGCCCATGCCAGGAACACCTAAAAAGCAGCGGAAACAAATTTTACAACTCGCTAAAAACCTTAGCGCCCGTGGTGTTCCTGATACTGTGGCCTATGTAACAAAAGAAGAAGTAATAGCTGCCCTGAAACCTTTAAGAAAACTGGGTTATAGAGAAAAGGATATCGAAGCCGCATTTCATTCACCACCGCCCCCGGTTTCCTTCATCCACATTCAATTCAAAGATTAATTTCCATTGTGAAATCTGGTAGCCTAGGTATAAAAGAACTAAATGGAGTCTTTTAGTGCTCAGCATCTTTGTCGAAACCAGTTGCAATCGCTACAACCGTGACGAATGCGTTTCCTGCCACGTTTATGAACCACTGATGGAACACCCGGTTTCGGAATGGCATCTTTCCGTAGAGCAGGCCCAAAACATGGCCGAAAAAATAAAAGATGTAGAAGTACTAAACACTCTTGCCCAACAAGAGATCAACCTGACGGGAGGTGAAGCGTCCCAAAATCCCGACATCGTAGAAATCTGCAAAATCTTTCAAACGATCACCCCGCATGTATGCCTGCATACCAATCTCGATATCCTTTCAGAAAAATCAAAACGCTGGTCGCGGCTGGTCGAAATAATGAAGTTGAATGCCAGAGTCGATATCACCCTTTATCCTACCGTGTGGGAAAGTTCGCAAAAACCTTTTCTGGAAAAAATGTTGGAGCTACAGAACAAACTGATTGTAAATGTGGTGTATGAATCTCTTTCAGACTTAAAAAATCAGATTGGCTTGTTGCAAAATTTTTTCAAGGATAAAGGATTCACGCATGTTACCGAATTGCTCGAGACCTACGCTCAAAAAATTGCCCGTCTAGTGAGCGAGCACCCAAGCTGCGATGAAAAACTTTTCACCGTTCATATGGGAGACACCGAAGCGTTTGCCAGCAAACCTGAATTCATTTTCGGCATCAGCCTATTACCTGCTTTCGATGTCGATAAAAACGGTTTCCGAGCCATGACTTCACTGCCCTTCCCTCGAGACAAGTATTTAATTGGCTGTCCCGCGGCACGCGGTTCGATTGATATCATGACGATTCAGCAAAACGGAGAGATGACACCTTGTTGCGATGTTGGAAATTTGAAATGCCAACCTAAATTCGGCAATGTTTTACAGGACAGCCCACAACAAATTATGGAAACGATGGAAACTTCTATGAAAGTGCTTGCCTCTGGAATCAGCAAAAACCATGAAAACATAAAAACTGGAAAAGCAGGCACCCAGGTTGAAGAAGGCATTCCCCCCTACTGTCAATAACCCCAACCTTCAAACTTTAAGATGGCTGACCAGAACTCCGATCATAGCATTGAGTTTTTCGTGAACTTTTTGGCTCTCCAATTTTCCATCTTCAAAATCCTCATAACTGGAACAGACCACCGGTTGAATCGACAACACTTGAGATTCATAAGCAAGAATTTTTGCCAGATCCGCAGAGGCTAGATAAGACATGGAACTCCCCGTGGTACAAAGAATACCAGCCACTTTTTTCTCCATAGCGGAAGCAGTTATATCTATCAGATTTTTTAAGGGGCCCGAAACAGAGTAGCAATAAACCGGCATCCCAATAATCAACCCGTCTGCCTCTTCAACCATTTCAAAAGCTTTCTTTGTATCAGAATTATAATCCTGTAATTTACGACTATCACAAAACTGCATCTCAAAAGATCTAAGGTCGAGAGTCTGGCAGTCAATGCCATCTATACCATGTAGGATTTTTTCAGCTTCCTTAACGACAATCGCAGTTTTGGATTGTGGGTTGAGGCTGCCTTGGATGATAAGAACTTTCTTCATATTTTACCCAGAAAAAAAGAAACGGCTTGCGCAAAAACTGCGCAAGCCGCCGACTTTCATAATTCGTTTGGAAACTTTTTTAAGATGGAAAACCTGCATCAAGCAGAAGGCAATTCTCCCGGTGGGACATCGTCCTCATCATCGTCAAAGAAATCATCTTCGTCATCGTCACCGATCAACATATTTTCATCGTCAACCTGGAGTTCCTCAAATTCTTCATCGGCCTTTTCTTCTTCTTTCGGATAAGGCAACTCATTCCAGACCACAATACGAGAGTTTCCTCGATCTGATATGAATAACTTAAAGTTCGGCTGAGGCTCTTCCTCCTCTCCCCCTTCAACAGTTGCCAAAGAGGTTTCGTCATCATCATCGTCGTCTGGCATTGGAATTTCTCGAAGACCCTCTTCTTCCTCCTCTTCCTCAATCAGCAATAATCCAAAGGGGTCGTCCAAAGTACTGGCCGTTGCTTCGCCTTCCACACCCCGATTTGCCTTGTTATCATTGAAAGTGGTTTGCCCGATCACCAAGTCAGGGAGCTGACCGTTTTCAGTGGGTACTTCCTTCCAATATAAAACCCTGTTGTTACCCGTATCAGAAATGAACATACCCATTTCTCCGACCACCACATCGGTGGGGAAATACAAACCTTCCTGACAAGCTCGTTTTGCGCCTTTTCCAGAGTTAGGCTCACGATTTAAGAAATCTTTTTGTCCAATGACAACATCTGCTGCCACACCCGTTTCACGAGGTAGTTTATTCCAGATCAATACTCTGTGGTTGCCCTGATCCACAACAAAAACTTTTTCACTTTCAGCATCGAAGAAGACACCTGTAGGAAAACTAAGAGTGTCGGAACCCACGTTATCGAACTCGCCTTGATTAGGCCACCGTTCGTCCATGCCCCGCTGTCCCAGGGACACATCTGCATTCCAGCCATCACTGAAAGGAATTTTATTCCATAAAAGCACACGATGATTATCTTTATCAGCAACAAAGATATGCTGATCGTCGCTGGAATGAATTCCCATTGGGAAAAATAATGAACCTGACCCCACAAAACCTCTGCGGTTGGCTTCGTTATCATCCAGGTTATCCTGTCCCAATACTAAAGTGGGGGGCTCCCCGTCTTCAGAGGGGATTCCTGCCCAGCGAACAACACGATGGTTTCCGCTATCAACAACATAGAGTTTGCCATCGATCACCTGGAGTCCAGCAGGCTGCGAAATGGTATCTTCCTCTGCTTTACTTATGGTGAATCCATCCAAAGACTCATCACCCAGGCCTGAAGTCATTTCATCCAGAGTCGTGGTCATTCCTCGATTTTCCAGACAATCTGCAAAATCTTCCTGCCCTAAAACCAGGGAACATGGCTCACCATTTTCTTCCGGAAACTGTTCCCAAATCACTACACGATGGTTGCCACGATCAGACACAAACAGCATGTCTCCAAATTTTTCCACATACTGAGGCTCACTTAAAGTATTGTCACCCGGATCATCGGCACCTCTGTTAGATTGCGTCATAGAAAAGTCACCCTGTCCGATGACTAAATATGCACCCACCTCCTGAACTTCCTCGGGAGCTACCTCATCCTCCTCATCCATTTCATCCAGGTCTAGCTCATCATCTTCAGACACGGTTAGTGAGTCTTCCGATTCTGTCTCCTCCATTTCCTTTTCTTCTGACATGAAACCATTCTCCAAATTATTTTAAAACGAGTTTTCCAAAAATAATTAACCACTCCTCAGCGGAAGATCACCAGCGTGCCTTATAAACAAAATCCATTACCCGTTCCGGGCATGAGTCAGTGATTCATTATCACACATGCCCCGCAGGGGTACAAAAGGCCGAAGCCCATCAAACAAAAGGGAATCGTTAAACCTTTTACAATAGATCCGCCAATACTTCCACCCCTGTGAGGGTTTATTTGTCTGAAAGTGGAACCTTTAATCGTTGCCACATTGAAATGACTTTGCGTCCATTTCGATCCTGATGTTTTCCATCCCAAACTGCAAATGCGACCAACACCGGAATTTTCCGCTGAAAACGGATATCCCATTTATTGATTGTATCCAGGGTACGGAAAAATACTACACTCCATTTGCCATCTTTCCAAACACCTTTTCCAAGAACATTTTGTTTTGTCTGCGGCTGAGGTGTCAAAGTGCCAAAACCCTCCGCATTTAATTCTTCAACAGGGACATCCCTGAATGGATTCAGTGAATCCACCGGGTTGACCTCACCCCCAAAGATCATCGTATCTAAATCCAATCCCTTGGTGGCATATTCCAGTTTTTCTTTTGTTTCTATCTCTGTTTGCCAGTCTGCCCGCCACTGCCAGATATTCACCACTTTATTACGATTACCCATGCCAAAGAACGGCTCATTATGACCGTGCTTGTGCAATAAAACATCTCCCAGAGCAAACTGCATACCTATAGCATCTTTAAAATCCTGATGTCGGCTGGAAGTGCGATTTGGCACTGGGTCTTCCCATTGCAACCTAAAAGCAATTCCCTCATCGTTCATTACCGACTGAAACTGAATTTGATCGATCGGATCTCGGCGGGCATTGAGCGGAATAGTATGGATATTCTGCACCTCAATCGAATCCCACAAAGGATTACCGGGATCCATGTCAATTTCTTCATCGATGACATGGGTTTTTAAGTCGATTTCATACTCAGCCGGTTTATGCAACTCCTTGTTAATTTTTGATTCGATGAATGAAGCCAAATCCCATCGTTCTTTATCGTTTAGATGATTGTATGACTTCATCGGGGTTCCATCAATCCCTGTAGTCAAAATCATATACAAATCTTTTTTATCAAAACCAAACTTAAAAGTATTGGGATCCGTCAGGTCATAAATAAAAACCCGGTGATCCCAAATGTCATAAAGCTCATCCGCAATGGGGCCATCCCCCTTCAGGTCGGTGCCATGACAGCGCGAGCAACGCATTTCCTGATAAATGCCATGCCCTCTTTTAATCGACTCCGCATCCGTTGCAGGCGCTTCACCCAGAACAATTGCTTCCTTCGGTTTTTCTTTATCAAAACGTTTTGAAAACGATTTGACATATTCGACAACCCCTCGGGTTTCATCTTCAGACAAAGCCCCGCCCCAGGCTGGCATTGAAGTTCCCGGTATGCCTCGAGAAATGGTTCTGAAAATATCCTTATCCTGCGGAAGCGAACCGAAAGGGGTGGTTCGGTATTTGAACACCCCTTTCCTGAAATCCCTGGGCCACGGATAAAGATAGGCCATGGCTTTACCGCCTCCGTTGCCATCTTGTCCGTGACAAAACACGCACATATGCTTGTAAACTGTTGAACCGAGACGTAACAATTCCTTTTTGCTTTTGGGAGAATTATCGCTACCCCCAGAGTCATTACCATGTTGTGAATGGGAATAAGCAGGAAGCGGCCCAAAGACCAAAGCCATCAAAACCAAAAAGAAAAAAACGCCCTTTTTCTTACTAACGAACCCCAATGCTTGGCGTTGACAAAGTATATTGTTCTTCATTGCCGTTTAAACCATCTTCCGCAATATCGATCCAGATGTCTCGGCAATTGCGTCTATAATCCACCCCTAAACAATAAAAAAGTGGATTTCGGTTTGTAAAATACACGACCGGATGCGAAAAAAATACGCTCAAGCCATCAAACTTTGCGATTTCGATAGCTTTTTCAATCGTTGTTTCCTCCGCAGAGGCCTTTCGAATCACTTTGCGGATGACCATATAATCCAATTGGCGATCCAAATCCAAATCATAATAAGTCGCAACCAAACCCGGAACGCTCATCGATTCCCATCCACGATAGGAAGGGTGCCTCCAACCCGGCTCCTTGGGAATTTCCGACTCGTTTCCAGGTTTCTTTATGTCGTTGCTTTCGCCCAATGCCAAACTCTGGCTTGGAGCCAAAATCGGCACCAAAAAAAAAGCCATCAGCCAAACCAACATAAAGGGAAATTTCACTTGAGACCTCAGATTTTGGGGGACCCAGCTAAAAACGCCTGCCCTTTATAAATTAAGGAACCCACGACTTTACGAAACCAATTCAACCGGATTATGAAACTGGTTACCACCGATTTTCAAAGGATATTCAATAAGCTAACATATTTTAAAGACCATTCAAACGGGTAATGTTTCAACCTAATAAAGGAAGGAAAAAGGGAAAACTCAATAAACTCAGGAATTTGCCTGCATGGCTGCGGGAACATCCGGGAAGATTTCGAACACATCATGGAGCTTGGCTAGTTCAAACACCTCCTTCGGTGCACCCTGCAATCCCGCCAAAACAAACCGTCCATCATCCTTAAGCGTCTGAAAACAATGGATAAATGCGCTAATGGTGGAACTGTCTAGATAGGTGACTTTTTCCAAATTCAGGACAAATTTTTTGAATCCCCTTTCAATATAGGCATCGATAAGGCGGCTCAAGTCGTTTGAATTGTATATATCGAGCTGACCGGCGAGATCAATGATAATAGTATCCTTTTCATCCCGACAATCGATATCAATTTTTCCCATCAATCCCAGTATTTCTTTATGAATATTTTCCATGCAAAACCCTTCTCATATAAATGGGATATTGGAATTAAAACTGTTTCTCATAGCGTTTTGGGTCCGGATCGCGAGGCTCGCAATCACGCCAATACGATTCCTTGTCCGGCTCGAGTTTTCTACTTAACGGATCTTCTCTGAAAACCGAAGCCACCATGCGGATTGGAGTGAACACCAGAAAATAGGCAAGACTCAGAATAACTTTGGCATTGAAGTTTCCAATCACCTCCGCAAACCGCATCCATTTCTTATGAACAGGAAGAAGACCCCGGGGAGCAGCAAGCCCCATACCCGCAAAAAACAAAATCAAGACACCGAGCACACTCGCGGCGATGATCCAGGTTTTGTAAAAGAAAATGGCGCCGAAAAATGAAAACACTCCCGCCATCATCAAACCAAATTGCCTTAACTGTTTTTCTGAGGGATCAACAATATTCATAGCTTCTTTCTTTAAAAAGTTGCAAGGCGATTGTACGCCAGCAAAGAGTCATTGTGAATCGTAAAAAGAGTTGAGCTGGGTTTCGCTCAGTTCGGTTGCGGGGCCATCGTAAACAATTCGGCCTTCGCTAAGCGCAATAATGCGCGTGCCATATTCGCGCGCTAGAGACGGCAAATGCAAATTACAGATCACGGCAACGCCATCTTTTTTATTAAATTCCGCAAGAAGGTCCATAATTTGTTTGGAGGTGGCAGGGTCCAGACTGGATACCGGCTCATCGGCCAGAATCAGTTGCGGCTCTTGCATCAACGCTCGAGCCAACCCCACCCGTTGCTGCTGCCCGCCACTCAGTTTATCTGCACGATCCCCTTCCTTATCAGCAATTCCCAATCGATTTAAAACCTGTCGGGATTTTTCGAAATCGACCCGGGGAAATAAATTGAAAACAGAAGCCAGAGTGGATATGGAAGCCAATTTACCCGTCAACACATTCGTTTGCACGGAACAGCGTGACACAAGATTGTATTGCTGAAAAACCATACCGATTTTTTGTCTCAGTTGCCGCAGCTTGCTATTGGAAGCTCCCGTAATTTCTTCATCGTTGAGAAAAATTCTTCCTGAGGTCGGTTCGACCAGACGGTTGATGCAACGCAATAACGTCGACTTTCCTGATCCGCTTTTTCCCAACACCACAACAAATTCACCTTCCTCAACGATTAAAGAAACATCTCGCAGGGCTTCAGCACCCTTTTTATAGGTCTTACAAAGTTGTTCAATTTTTAACATTCGGGTTTTCCAAATTTAGATCGAGTAATCTTCCTGCTTCGCGTACCGGGTCAAACAAACCATCCAAGTCCACCAGGCCACTGATGCCGTACAACCGTTTTAGAATTTTGCTGCCCTTGGGACTGCGCGATATTTTTTTGAGTCCATTTCTAAGCTTCACTTTCAATTCTTCAGGAAGTTCTTTACGGACGGACACGGTATCGTTGGGAATCTCTTTGGTGTAGGCTATGACTTTAATCTTTTCAAAAACATCGGGGTAGGTTTTGGCAACAGCCGCTCGCGAACCATCGTATGCTGCCCCGCCATCAACCTCGCCTTTATATAAGGAAAGAACCACTGCGTTATGCGATCCGGCAAATACCGATTTCCCAAAAAAGGTTTTAGGGTCAAACCCTTTGGAAAGTAATAAGGTTTTAGGATACAGATGTCCCGAAGTGGAAGCGGGATCGACAAAGGCAAATCTTTTACCTTTCAGATCGTTCAACGAGTGAATTCCGCTATCTGCGCGGACCATAATCTGCCCCCGATAAAAAGGACTGCCAAACCGTTGCACTATCAGTAAAAGCTCGACATCATATTTGTCTTTCGCCAGCACATAGCCAAAGGTTGGCAACCAGCCGATATCCACCTTGCCGGCACCCATTGCCTCGATCACCGCCGCATAACTGGTCGCCACCGAGGTTTTAAAATGCAGTCCCGTTTCTTTTTGTAGAAGTTCCGCCACTTCCTGGCCGCCTTTAACGATGACCTGCGCGTCCCCGGAAGGAACGAACATCATGCGAACCGGGTTTTTAAATGTTCCCAGCATCTCTGCCGAGACGGGTTGGGGCATTCCCACAGCTTGAAATAAGACGAGCAAGAGAAAGCCTAGGGGCCAAAACAAATTGGAAAACTGGAGGTATTTCAAAGGAGGCTCCAAGAAAGATTTAACTTCTCTGCATTATACAATGGAGCGAGGACAGAAAAATGGCATAAAAAAAGGGGTAAGCCGTATTACGGCTTACCCCTTTTCAAATCACTTAGCTTATTTTACAAATGTTGAGCGGATGTATTTAACAACATCCCAAATTTGCTTGTCTTTCAAAGTTTTGCCATGAGCAACCATGCCTGTTCCAGCAGAACCATTTTTGATGATGTGGAACATTTGGCCAGCAGAAACTTTTTTCATGGTCTCAGCACAGGTGAAATTACGAGGATTAGGCTTCAATGCTTTGCCTAATTTTCCTGCTCCGTCACCTTTGGCGCCATGACACATTTTGCAAGCCATTGGCTTTGCGGTCTTCATGTAGATTTTCTTACCGTTAGCAGCATTAGCTTTGCCCGTCATATCTTTTTTAGCTATGCCGCCGGGAGCTGCTTTGGTTTTACGAGGCTGCGGACATTTGCCGCCTGCGAAAGCAGAGCTAACTGCAAACAAGCTGAATATTACCATCACACTCAAAATTAAAGCCTTTTTCATTTAAACAATCTCCTCTTTAAAATAGTGGAATAATGCTTACTATATAAAACCTAAATTACCGGTCTGTTGCATTTTTTAAAAAACAGGTTTCTCGCGGACCACCAAAAGCAAAAACCCTATTAAAATCAACCCGCAAGAAAATAGCCTTTATCGGGCAAATCCTTACTAGGGTTGATAATAGAGGATCGCATTATAATCCATACGGTTTTTCTGTCAATAAAATTTCTTTGGCAAATAACCCCCCGTTTTTAAAAATAAATTTTTTAAGAAATCCCTTACAGGGCCCGTCAATTCAAAGAAATTTATCGAATCATTATCCCGATATTCTGGCAACATGCAGGTACCGCCCTAAATCAACTTAGTTCATTTTTTTCAAATACTTGATGATTTTTTCAACTCAAACTTCAAAGAGTTTGGGGCCTTTTTCCTTGCGAGCCAACTACTAATCAAGTATGATTTATGCACAAGTTGGAACCCGCACTGTACTAAAGCAGGGCTACGCTCAGCTAGGTACCAAAATAATCCTCTCCATAGAAATATAGTTGTTTTTTCCTCTTATTTGAGGAAGGGGATTGGTTTTGCTTGCTTGAGTCTCGACGGGGAGAAAACTCAAAGAAAATCAAAACATTAACCATTAATTAAAGGGGGTGCTTGATGAATGTTTTAATAAAACACCTCAGTTCACAATTTAAAAAAATCAAATATCTAACAAAGCTTGAGCAGATTCCTCAATTGACCGATTCTGAGCGTGAGGATATGCAGAAAGTAAATGATAAATTTGTATTCCGAACCAATGACTACTATCAATCCCTAATCGATTGGGATGATCCCAATGACCCCATCAAACGCATTATTATGCCTGATGTGGAAGAGCTGAATGAATGGGGTGAACTCGATGCATCCAATGAAGAAAAGTACACTAAAGTCCATGGTTTAGAACATAAATATACCTCGACCGCATTATTGTTGGTCAATGAAGTTTGCGCCGCATATTGTCGCTTTTGTTTTCGTAAACGACTGTTTATGAACGAGAATGACGAGGTCACTAAAGATATCAGCGCAGGCCTCGAATACATAAAAAATAACAAGGAAATCAATAACGTTCTGCTGACCGGCGGCGATCCCATGATCCTTTCCACCAGCAAGCTGGAGCCTATTATTAAACAGCTCCGCGAAATTGATCATGTAAAGATCATTCGAATTGGCACTAAGGTGCCAGCCTTTAATCCATTTAGGATTTTAAACGACCCGTCCCTACTTGAAATGTTTCGTAAATACAGCACCAATGAAAAGAAAATCTACGTTATGGCGCATTTCAATCATCCACGGGAACTCACATCCCAGGCAGTCGAGGGACTCAATGCCTTAATGGATTCGGGAGTCTCACTGGTTAACCAAACACCCATGGTAAAAGGCGTCAATGACGACCCAGATGTGTTAGCAGAATTATTCTCCAAACTATCATTCATCGGCGTTCCACCCTATTATGTGTTTTTGTGCCGCCCAACTCTTGGAAATGAAACCTACTCCATTCCAATCGAAAAAGGTTATGAAATATTTGAAAAGGCGCGAATCCGTTGCTCAGGTCTGGCAAAAAGAGCGCGTCTTGTCATGTCGCATGAATCGGGAAAAATTGAAGTGGTGGGAATGACAGAAGACCAAATTTTCTTCAAATATGCGCGCGCCGCAAATTCTGAAGACAACGCCCGCTTTTTAGCATTTTATAGAAACCCAGACGCCGCCTGGTTTGATGATTACAAAGAAGCCAGTGAAGAGTTTTCGTTATTTGCTATAAATGAAACCAGTGGGGTTACAAGTTAAAATCTACTCACTTCAAAATCCGTTCTTAGTTGAACGGGTAAACATTGGCTAACGCAACGAAAATTCCATTTCTGACTCCCCTTAATAGCACTGATGGATTTCGCAATATTCCTTCTAATCTTTCTGGCTTTCCATAACTCCGGCCAACTTCTCACAAATAAAATCTCCGGATTGAAATTCTCGGTTCCGGCCGAAGCGGTGTTATTTTCCACCGCACTGGGTTCCATAATTTTCTCCGGCATCATGACAATCCTTGTATTTTCTGGTTGGATTAATGCTGCCGTATGTTGGGGTATTCTGGGAGTTTTCCTGATCGCAGGTTGGAAAAACCTATTGCACCTGAAAAAGGCCTTGAACATTTTCAATAGTCCTGCATCGCAATCCACTGAAGATAGCGGATTGAAGAATATGACTCAATCCTTTCTAGGACTCCTTGTCCTTCTATCCATTGGCTTGGCACTGGCACCCGCATTTAAGACCGATGCATTGGTTTATCACCTTGCTGCACCCAAGGCCTTCCTGCAAGCAGGGGGACTGGTAAACCTTCCTAACAATATCTACTCATTTTTTCCTCAGCAAATTGAAATGCTTTATCTTTTTTCTTTAGGGCTGGGTTCCGATTCACTGGCGCAACTTACTGGTTTAGGAATTGTCTTTCTGCTGTTGTTGGCCCTATGGCAGTACTCCAGGCAACACATTGATGAAAACTATGCATGGTTAACGCCACTGGTTTTTATTTCAACTCCAACTTTTTTTGCCGTTGCCTCTTCTGCTTATGTGGATCTGCAATCGTCTGCCTATGTTTTTCTGGCTTATTATTCCTGGGAAAACGGCTGCAAAAGAAAACAATCGGGATGGTTTTTGTTAATGACTTTGTTTGCCGGCGCTGCTGTGACGACCAAGCTAACAGCCGTAATCATTTTACCTCTGGCATTCCTCGGGCTCGCTCTTCACGGCCGAACCCACAAAAATTCTAAACAAACCGCAATCCAATGCTTGATGCTGATTTTGGGTTCTTTGTTGATCCTTTCACCCTGGTTGGCAAGGAACTATTTATTTACGAGCAATCCCTTCGCACCCTTTTTTATGAACATTTTTGGCGGCGAAGGCGGAATAAACTGGGACCTCACCCGTTCACAAATGCAGTTTCAATATTATTCGTCTTTTGGAATGGGCCACAGTTTTCTAGATTTCTTATCGCTACCCATCAACCTGACCTTTTTCAGTGAACCGCATTCTCTCAAATTCGATGGTCAAATCGGCATCCTTTATCTGATATTGTTGCCAGCCCTTTTGGGGTTGAATCGCAAATCACTCCCTGCAGTTATTGTGTTATCCGTACTGCTTATATTCTGGTTCATGCAAACACAATACATTCGTCTTTTAGCACCGGCATTTGCTTTCCTTGCGGTTCTTCTGGTCACCGGATTAACACAGCTGTTTCAAAAATATAACATTGGGAAAAGGGGAAAGTTATTTTTAACATTCATCCTGGCCCTCGGTATTTTGTTCAACACTTCTATAATAATGAAAGAATGGTTTCGGATTGATCCACTTTCCTATCTCCTGAAAAAGGAATCCCGCGAACAGTTTTTAACCCGGAAAATCAAGGCCTACCCTTCCTATCAGGATGCGAATCAAATGTTGACAGAAAAAGACAAGGTCTTGTTGGTTTTTATGAGGAACCTTGGATATTTAATGGATCGACCTTTTTTCAGCGATACATTTTTTGAAGCCCATACTTTGACTAAACTCATCGACGAAGGGGTATATGCGGCAGACATCTTAAATCGACTGAAAAAACGGGGAATCACTCATGTGCTGTTCAACTATGATTATATTTTTGGAAAAGATTCTGCCTTGACCATAGGTGAGAGAGCGATATTTAAAAATTTACTGATCCAAAACGGGGAAAAACTCTCTGCAAATAACGGGTTTCTACTCTATCGCTTTATGCTAGACTCCGAACCTGGAAATCAAACACAATCCATTCCCCTAAACCACTGACGGTGAACCTCATCAGCGAATCCGACACTAACGGGACGGAAACATTAATACAGGCGGCAACCATTTCCATCGGTTGCGGCGACTATTAAATTAAAGGGCATTGAAATATGGAGCGGCTTGCAGGCAAAAACTTACTGATCATCATTCCCAAAGACTACTATATGGAGAGCGAATTCGATCCTGTTTTCGAAGCTATGACTTCAGAGGGAGCCACTGTTCTGGTCGCTTCCAGCAAATTAAAAGAAGCGGTGGGCATGAAAACGGGACGCGCGAACCCGGATGTATTGATCGTCGATGCCATTGAAGGAATCACCGGCGATAGTTATGTTTCCGCCGCCAAAGGGGTCCGACAAGTTAAAGGAGTTTTTCACGGAGTGATCGTGATAGGAGGAAGTGGTGCAAGAACTTACTTATGGAAAGATGAATTACTGCGGCTGCTTCTCAACGACCGACATCGTTCTGGAATGGTTGTCGCTGCCATTGGCAGTGCTGTACCGTGCCTGGGAAAAGCAGACTTGATCCAAAGCCTGGAAGTCACAACCGAGCCCGGCAATAAAAAAGCCATTAAGGAAATAGAAGAGGCCAAAGCCGTTATTGTCGATGAGCCAATGACGGAACACAATCGTATTTTTACGGTTCAGAATGCCGCTGCCGTGGAAGAATTTATAAACCCCTTCATTGAAGAAGTAGCAAAAACCAAAATCAAATAAGGGGCATAAAAAAAACCCCTTAAAGATTCTGTTGTTCCTCGCGTTCCTTTTGGGTTTTGATGATCTTCATTCTTAGTTTGATTGCATCGTTCAAACTTTTCACAATCCGATCATTGGCATCCGGGAAATGCAGCTTCTGATTGAACTGGTCTAAGGTATGAGTCTCGAGCAACTTGGCAAACGCCTCATCGACAAAGGGCCGAGTCATTTGCACCACGCCCTCGAAATAGACCAGAATCTTTTCGTACTTTTCCCAGTTTTCCACCAGGAGATTTCTTATCGTGTCTCCAGCAGGTTCCCCATCCTCCGACGTTCTACCCGCCGGAGTCGAGGTACCCATTATTTCGTAGAGATTGATTTTAAATTCGTTATCCATCTGGTTTCCTGACTCAATAAAGAATAAATGTCCTACTTGCTTACGATTTTCACCGATTTCATTTCTATCCGCTCATTCGGGTTATCTCTGGGATCACGTGGAGAGTTGACTATTTTGTCCGCCACATCCATTCCATTGATCACTCTGCCAAACGCGGTGTATTGCCCATCGAGAAAAGGAGCGTCTTTCACACATATAAAAAACTGTGAGCCGGCGCTATCAGGGTCTTGCGAACGAGCCATTGAAAGAATTCCACGGGTATGTGGCGTATCATTAAATTCTGCTTTAATGCTGTAACCCGGCCCGCCTGTTCCATGACTCGAACGGTCTTCGCTTTTAGAGTTTGGGTCGCCCCCCTGGATCATAAAACCAGGAATCACCCGGTGAAAAATGGTCCCATCATAAAATCCTTTATTCGCCAGGTCTTTGAAATTCTTGACATGGCCCGGGGCCACATCTTCCAGAAATTCCAGTTCAATATTTCCCATGGTGGTTTCTATAACGGCTACTTCCCCACCTTGCGCGGCAGTCCCGGTCATCAATACTCCCATTAAACTTGCGGCAATGCCTTTAACAAAAATGTTCATGGAACCTCCAGATAAAATTAGCGATAATATTGGAATATATTAAGTGAAAACAATTAACAATCGGCAACAGCCGGTCTTTAAAAATAAATCATTCTAGATAATAGGATTTCGATTGTCAAACTTCACCCTAAACCTTCGCACCGGCTTCCTGATCAGCAACTATCTTCTGGCCGGATTGGCTTTGATCTGTTTGACGCTGAGTGAAATTTTTTCTGGATTGACCGGAGGAATTCTAATTGCCGGATTGGTCTATTGTTATGCCTTGGAATATCGTTCCACGATTCCAGTCACCCCCTCTTACAAGTTTCCTGGTTCAACCTGGGGTTTTCTGCTGGTGGCCCTGCTTTATTTTGGCTTCGATTTACCCATTTTAAACCTGGTATCATGGTTCCTGATCTACCTCCTCTACACACGTTTTATTTATAAAACAGAATTTAACGACTACCTTTTTGGTTATCTCATTGCAATTGTCTGCCTTTTAATTGGAGCTTTGTATGTCCAGGGACTGGCCTTTGGTGGGGTTTTTCTCAGTTTTTATCTGGTATTAAGTTGGTGCCTGATCTCTTACCATTTAATGGCGGAACAGGTAGGAGGCCGGAGCCCTCCTAAATTCTTCAGAATCCGAGGTAAAAACGAAACGCTCAACAAAGCATTTTTAGGATGGTCCACCGGACTGGTTTTACTCAGCCTTATAATGACAGCTGCAATCTTCATCACCTTTCCCAGATTAGGGCTGGGCTTTATCGCCCTGAAAAATTCCTCATCTCCTATCACCGGGTTTTCTGATGTGGTCACACTAGGGGATGTCGGAAAAATCAAACAAAACTCATCGGTCGTGATGCGTGTCGAATATACCAGAAACGGCAAACCCTACCGGCCTCGCTCTCGCATTCTATGGCGTGGAGTGGTGTTGGACCATTACAACGGAAAGACTTGGAATTCTACGCTTAGTAATGGATTTAGCCTTCCAAATCAACCGGGGAAAGGACTTGGTCTGTTCAAAGTTTCTCAACCTAAAGAGGTGGTTGAGCAAACGGTTTATATGGAATCCATTGGTATTCCCTATTTGTTCACACACGGCATTCCACTTTTTGTCGATGGTAACTTCAAAAGGCTGAGCATGGATCAAGGATTCGTTTTCAAAACAGATGGTTTGTATTCTGGCCCTAAGAAATACACACTGGTCTCGGAAATATCTGATCCTAATATGACCTACAGCCTTGAGCTTCCCCGTACAAATGACAATGTTTTTCCTAAACGATTTTTGCAACTTCCAAAAATCAGCGAGGCCACAAAAAACCTGGCGGTTAACTTGACCCACGGTTCCAATTCAGCGCAAGAAAAAGCCTTTAACATTCTCAATCATTTCAGCGATTTTGGTTATTCGCTCGATATGAAAAACGATCCCGACAAAACCGCATTGGAATATTTCCTGTTCGATAGAAAAGAAGGACACTGTGAATATTTCGCTTCTGCCATGATCATCTTGCTACGCCAGGCAGGGATACCGGCGAGGTTGGTCAACGGTTTTGCAGGGGCAGAATGGCACGAGTGGGGGAACTACCTCATCGTAAGACAAAGGCACGCCCATTCTTGGGTCGAAGCTTATTTACCCGGAAGAGGTTGGGTGGTGTTTGACCCGACACCGCCAGATCCTGATCAAGTTGCAGCCTTAACCCCCAGCCCCTTTGCACGAACCCTCGATCTATTAAGAATGAATTGGCAACGTTATATTATTCGATATTCCTACAAGGATCAGGCAAGCATGGCCCAGTTTTTCCGTTCCAGTAGCCGCGATGCAGTGGACTCCTTAAAAAACCTGACTTCATTGGAATGGGAGGATGTGCGAGAGTGGACAGGGAACCAAAAATGGGTTTTGCTGGCCTTGCTTATAACAATTGGCCTCGTTTTTCTTTTCAGGAATCGTAGGCATTCGCAACCCGTACCAGAGGCAGTATTACTGTACAAAGAATTGCAAAAACGTCTTGAGAAAAAAGGGGTCAACATTAAACCCAATTGGACCGCACGAGAACTATTGAACTCCAACATCCCCACTGAAAATTTCCATCAAGCAAAACAGACCATCGACTATTATGAAAAAGTTCGTTTCGGAAATCAGTCGGTGAACCCAAGCGTCGAAAAAGAAATTAAAGTATCTCTAAATTCTATTTAATCTTTAAACAATAGATGAGAGGTTTTAATCGAAGACTCGATATATCTCTTGGTTTTCTTGACCAAACCCAGATATTTAGTCCATTTCAATGCACAAATAACATTTTATTGACTGTTTGCTATTATTTTTTTCTCCAACCGTTGAAGGTTTCCCTTGGCGGAAGGATGTGAAGGGTCTGCTTGAAGTGCCGACTGAAAAGCTGCCCTTGATTTTTCCCACTTTCCTTCTCTAGCTAATACAATACCCAGCTTGTCATAGATATCAGCATTATCCGAATTCAAAGACAGCGCCGCTCTGAGTTCCGATTGGGCAGATATCCAGTTTCCTTCGGCCATATAAGCCATACCCAGGTAGTAAAGTGTATCAACACGGTTAGAGTCCATAGATTTTGAAGACTGCAATAATCTTAGGGCTTCCTTTGTTTTATTCATTGCCAGGTATAGAACCCCGAAATTATTTTTTGCTTCGATATAATTTGGGTCTAGATCCAAAACCTTATGGTAAATAGTTTCCGCTTCCTCGTACTTTTTCGTTTCGTAATAGAGAATGGCCAGATTATTGTAGGCCCGTACTTTTCGAGGCCAAGTTTTTATAACCCGCAAATATTCCGCTTCAGCCTGACCAAACCTGCCAGTTTGAAAATATAGTGCTCCTAAATTATTTCCCGCTCCTTCAGATTCCGCATTGTGTTCAAAAACTTTATTAAATTGTTCTTCCGCCTCTTTGAATCGTCCTGTTTTCGAATAAAGCTGGCCGAGTCGAAGCCGCGCCGGCTCTAGCTCAGGTTTTAAGACCAAGACCTTTTGATATTCATTTTGCGCAAGATCCATTTGCCCTGATTTCTCGTACAATACCCCCAAACGATAAGGCACCCTTTCATCTTCAGCATCTAGTAATAATGCTTTTTGCAATAACTCCTCAGCCTCTGATAGCCGACCTTGGTCTGTATAAACCATTCCCAGGTAAAAAAGGGTGTCGACTTGATTAGGTTGAATCTTCATTGCTAATTTCAATTGATCCTCAGCCTTTTCAAACTGACCTTTTTGAAAATGAAATGCCCCCAAATTTGCATGCGCACGGTAGACTTTCCCGGGAAACTTTTCCGCTACGGGTATCCAAAGTGACTCGCCGTCGTGCCAAATTTTGATCTGTTTGCCAGACAAAAAGCTAAGAGAAAAAACCATGATAGCGGTTACAAAAATAATTCCTGATCGAAACAAATTCTTTTGCCACAATTTCATTAGCCCTGCTCCACATAAAAAAGCAAGGCTTAGAGTCGGGATGTAGGTATAACGGTCTGCCATCGCCTGCGTCCCCACTTTGATGATGCCAATAACCGGTGCCAATGTGATCAGATAAAATAGCCATGCGACAACCCATGCAGGCTTGCCTTTTCTCCATTGGTAAATACTAAACAGAGTTATCCCGAGAAACAAAATCAATCCCAATAAAAATTTCATGCTGAGCAGGGAAGGGTTTTCCCAAAATGGATAAAACGGTAGCAGGTCCCAAGGCCAAAATGTTTTTTCTATATACGCCCAGAGGACATGGAAAGAATTTAGGATCCGGTCAGGAAGAGATGTCTCTTGCAAAGTTCTGACTGCACCGGTTGTACCCTGAGCCATTAGGGTCAAAACCCCACCCATCAAGCTCAAGGAAAAGAGCGGAATTTTTTCTATAAAAAGAGGAGGGAGGTCTTTTGTCACACGCAATCGCCCCAGAGGAAAGACATCTAAAAGCAAAAGTACAACAGGCAATGTTACAGCCATAGGTTTGGACATGATTGCCAATGCAAAGAGAAAAATCAGAAAGCTATATCTCAAAAGATTTTTCTCTCGCACATAAGAACAATAGGCTGCAATGGTAGAAAAGAAAAAGAAGCCACAAAGCAAATCCTTACGTTCAGAAACCCAGGCTACAGATTCAACACGCAAAGGATGCAGGCCAAACAGAAGAGCTGTAAAGATGCCCCCAATATACACACCAAAATCGGTACCCTCCTTCCCTCTGCCTACCAACAAGACAAACAGCACAAATACCAAACAGGTATTTAATCCATGCAGAAACAAATTTGTTAAATGATGTCCCCAAGGGTTCAAGCCATATACTTGATAATCCAATGCATGTGAAAACCAGGTTAGTGGATGCCAGTTCGCAGCGTAAAACGAAGTGGCCATCTCAAAAAAATTAGGCCATTTCTGAATCATAAGATTTTCAGTAACGTATTCAAAATCATCCCAATTAAGCACAAACCCGTTATCGAGAACACCTCGAAACCCAATAACAGTCAAGAAAAACAGCCCCACCAGGGATAATAAAAATTTGGAATTAAAAAAAGTCATGAATAATTCGATTTATAAAAAATGAATGGATTAGTCTCGTGGGAAATCAAGATCCTGTTGCTAGCGTGAGAGCCATTGACCCTAACCTCGAGAATAGGGAGAGAGGTATTAATCGAGAACTCGAAATATTTCGGGGTCTTCTTCCCCGGTAACCGAAAGCACGCCTACCGCACCTTTATTGATCCGGAATATACTGTGATCGACGAGTAAGTAATTTCCGGGAATGTCTACTTTGAATTCTAAAATGGTCGCACCAGCAGAGGGAACCAGAGTGGTTTGCACATTTTTATTGGTAATCCCGTTTATCGCACCTTCAAAATAAACTTCATCAAAAACCTCGCCGATAATATGAAATGAAGAAGCGGAGTTTGGCCCGATATTGCCAAAGTAGATTCTTATTTTGTCACCCACTTCCGCCTGCAAAGCGTTGTCCCCCATCAACGCACCCGATTTGCCATTGAACACAACATAATCGGGTTGTTCTGACATGCCCTTTTCCATTGAAAATTCCAAGACACCTTCCTCGTCCGTGGGTTGGGTGAAAAATTCACTTTGGAAAATATAAAACTCATGATCCACCCGCGACAATCCATGTTTCGGCTCGACCAAAATCAGACCATACATACCGTTAGCGATATGAGCAGGAATGCTCGGAACCGGAGAAGCGCAATGGTAAATATAAAGTCCGGGATGCAAGGTTTTAAATTGAAACACTTTTTCCTCACCCGGGGCTACCAAAGTGGCAGCGGCACCCCCTCCCGGTCCGTTGACAGCATGGAGATCTATATTGTGCGGGTACTGATTTGAGCTATCGCTGGAAAGATGAAACTCCACCGTATCGCCAAGACGCACCCGAATCATGGGGCCAGGAACAGTTCCATTAAAGCTCCAGAATTTGTAGTTTTTTTCATCCGCCAAAGGACCGACAAACTCTTTCGCCTCAAAATTAACCACCACGGTTTCGGGCATGATCCGCGAGGTATGAGGGGGAACATGGGGTGCCTCAGCTGTATTTACCTCATCAGGGAAAGCAGGACCCTTAAATAAAAATAAAACTGCAAATCCGGTGGTCAGAATGTTTTTTATAATTTGAAATCGTTGCAAGCGATTGCCCCTCCTACAAATGAACTCTTCGCCCTCTTATATCGCCGTTCTTTTGCCTGCGTAAACACGTTAAGGAAAAGGGTTGACAGCGTAAGGTGGCTGCGAAATAATAGTCTAATTCACTCATTTTTAATGACTTATCTGCCGAACGAGCGACCAGGCGCGTTCGGCCTTCATTATACAGGGTTGCGTACTTTTTATGGATGTTTATTGGGAACAATTCAAAACTCCTTTTTTATGTTTTGCTGGGTTTTCAGGGGTCGGAAAAACCACTTTACTGGAGCGTTTGATTAAGCGGTTTGCCGAAGAGGATATTCGTGTAGGCTACTACAAGCACGAT
>Ga0114932_10001186_pt1 | contig 30231 bp, 29 predicted proteins | sample 2SBtaG_2_FD_87286 | JGI IMG/M metagenome (GOLD analysis project Ga0114932, IMG submission 87286) | Deep subsurface microbial communities from Kolumbo volcano to uncover new lineages of life (NeLLi) - 2SBTROV12_ACTIVE470 metaG | ecosystem: Environmental > Aquatic > Marine > Volcanic ...
CCCTGGGGGCGGCCACGAACAAAAACGGATTGCCGTCGTCCGTGCCGGCCTCCGGCGCATGGTAGGACATTTCAAAACGCAGTTCTTTCCGGTTTTCCGACGGGTCAATCTCAAACTCGAAAATGTGATAATCGTCGATGAAATGCCCACCGGTCTTGGCGGGATCAAACGCGGTGGAATGGCTTTGGGATTCGCCGGTTTCCGTACATTCGGCATGCACGTGAAATTCCGCGCTGGCCCGATGTGCGGCCAGTGCCGCCCTGAAAATCATCGGTTGGTCGTGCGGTGGCAGCGACAGCGTGTCGTTCAGCGCCACTTGCAGCGGCTCCTGTGGGTTGCTGACCATGAATTGCAGCGTCTGGTGGTTGTTCAGGGTCCAGTCGGGCAGCGTGTTTACCGAACACTCGTAATCCCGGCCGGCCTTTGGCGAACCTTTCGAAGTCGAACGGATCAAGTGTGTCGCATCAAAGGAAACCGAATATTCAAGCGGCACTTCCTCGGGATTTCCCTGCGCGAACGTCAAGGCCTCCAGCGCCGCACGTCCCTCGTGCGGCAGAATTTCGAAAGCGGCCGATTTCTGCCCCGACATCAGCGCCAGATTGGCGGCATTCGTCGTGCGGCCCGATTCTACGAAAACCTGGCCGTCTGCCAGTACGACCGACTTGATATCCAAAGGAAGCCGATCGGGCACGAATGGCGCGGGCGGATTTGGGCTTGCGCGCAAATCTGTGGGTCTGGCGGGCGCGGAGGTCGCAAATCGGGGCATGAAATGGTTGCGCGTCCGGCGCAGGGCGCTGACCCAGCCTTCGTCTTTGACGAATGCGGCAAATCGCTGCACACGATTACGATGAAAAACCTGCGTCACGAACATCCAACCCTGCCCACCCAGCAAAGTGTTACGGTAGCCCTACAATTAGCCGGAGTGACCGCCAACGGCAATGCCTTAACCGGGTTGGTCGGCCCGCCGATGCCAGCCATGCGGGAATGGGGTTGATCGCACAAAATTGCCCAGCCGAAAGCTGGCAGGGTCGTCGGCTAGCGGGTGCGGGCTGACGGATTTGGCCTGTCCGGTGTGGCAACCGATCGGGCTGTGACCCTTGGATTTTGCGCGCCAAAACCCCTGCACGGCCACCTCGCTCGCTTGTTGCGGCCTTGCCCGAACCGGCGCGCCACCGATTTGACACCGATGCAACCCGGTGTATTGTTAGCGCGTGGAATTCGCGCACGCCTTGCGCGAAAATGCCAACTGGGAGAGATCATGAAACATTACATTCTAAAGGGCGTCAGCGCCCTTGCAATCAGTGCGTTTGGAATCGGCGCTTCGGCGGATACGATCGTTCTGGGTGCCGCGGTGTCGCAGTCGGGTAAATATTCGACGAACGGCCAGCACACGATGAACGGTTACAACATGGCGGTCGATATGATCAACGCCGCCGGCGGCGTCATGATCGATGGCACGGCACACGAGCTGGCCATCAAATATTATGACGACGAAAGCACACCCGCCCGCGGGGCCGAACTGGCGGAGCGCCTGATCAGCCAGGACGGCGTCAAGTTTCTGCTTGGGCCGTATTCCTCGGGTCTGACCAAGGCGATTGCGCCGGTCACCGAAAAACACGGTGTCCCGATGGTCGAGGCCAACGGTGCCTCGCGTTCGCTGTTCACCAACGGCTACAAGAACCTGTTCGCCGTGCTTTCGACATCCGAGCAGTATCTGGCATCCTCGATCACGTTGCTCGATGAAATTGCCCGGGCATCGGGCCGCGATCCATCGTCCATGACCATTGCCATGGCTTTTGAGAACGATCCGTTCAGCCAGGACATTCGCGCCGGCGTCATGGATGATGCGGCGAAATACGGAATGCAGATCGTCATCGACGACAAACTGCCCAAGGACTTGTCGGACATGACCCCGACGTTGACCAAGGTTCGGGCACTCAAGCCGGACCTGCTGGTGGTTTCGGGGCATTCCAAGGGTGCGGCAACCGCCATCCGTCAGATCAACGAACAGAACATCTATGTTCCGATGCTGGCGATGACCCATTGTGACAGCGCCGACATCATCGGCAAGTTCGGGGCCGGTGCGGAAAACACCCTGTGCGCGGCACAATGGGCGCCGACGCTTACCTATTCGGACGATCTGATGGGTACGGCGGCCGAGTTCGCGGCCAGTTTCGCCGCGCGCTATGACTATGCGCCACCCTACCAGGCCGCTGAATCCGCGGCAGCCGTCATGGTTTTCGCCGACGCTTTCACCCGCGCCGGTTCGACCGATCAGGCTGCGGTGCGCGACGCGCTTGCTGCCACCGACATGCAGACGTTCTATGGCAACGTGCTGTTTGACGCGACCGGCAAGAATATCGCGAAACCGATGGTGCTGTATCAGGTTCAGGGTGGCGCGCTTAAGGTTGTCGGACCCACCCAGTGGGCCGAGGCCGAGATCGTTCACCCGCGTCCGCAGAACTAGGCCGGGTTTCTGATAAACCAGCGGGGGGCGTTCATCGGCGCCCCCCGTTTTCGTGGCCGCGAACAAAGGCGATTTTCCCGTGGAAAATATCCGTGCCAACATAAGTCTGCTGACCGATTATGCACCGGTCATCAATCTGGAACTGATCATCATCGGCCTGCTGGTCGGCGCGATATTCGGGCTGATCGCCTATGGCATGGCGCTGGTCTGGGGTGTCATGAACATCATCAACGTCGCGCAGGGGGCGTTTGTCATCCTTGGCGGCTATGTCGCCTTTTTCTTTACCGGAGCGATGCTGGATTTGATGCCGGGCTCGCCCCGGATCCTGTGGATCGTGCTGTCGATGATCGTCGCGGCCTTCGCCGTCGGCCTGTTTGCGCTGATCGTTTTTCGGCTGGTCGTCGAGAAGGTGCTGGAAAAGGACCTGTTCGTTTCGCTGCTGGCGACCTTTGGCGTGGAACTGGTGATGCAGCAGAGCATGAACCAGATTTTCACCGCCGAAGAGCGGGTTCTGGACGCGCAGCTTCAGACCTTCAGTTTTCTCGACCACATGGTGAATATTCCCGGCTCGCGGGCGTTGGGGGCGGCGCTGGGGGTCTCGGCGGCGATTATTCTGGTGATCGTCGTGCGATATTCGCGTTTCGGCCGCGCCATGCGGGCGACCGCGCAGAATCCGCGCGCCGCAAGGATCATGGGCATTGATACCCGTCAGGTCTACGAGCGGACATTTGCGCTCAACGGTGCGATTTGCGGGGTTGCCGGTTCAATCGTCGCCTTTGTCTATATCCTGCATCCGTTTCAGGGGCTGATTTATACGCTTCGCAGTTTCGTCATCGTCATTCTGGCGGGGGTCGGCAATATCGCCGGTGTCATCTTCGCGGCACTTGGTCTGGGCATCTACGAAAACTATGCCGGTTTCGTTCTGGGGCCCGAGTTCCAGAATGCCATGGTGTTCATCATCGTGCCGATTGCGCTGCTGGTGCGCTCTGCTGTCCTGCGCCGCAAGCGCCAGTATCTGAAATAGGGGGCGCGGTTATGACGAATACCACCCGCAGGCAATGGCTGGTCGCGGCGATCGGGCTGGGCATTTTCGTGCTGGCACCCTGGTTCCTGCCCAACAACATGACCCAGCTTGTGGACCTGTTGGTCTTTATCCTGATCGCGCTTTCCTGGGACATTCTGGGCGGGCAGATGGGGTACAACTCGTTCGGCAATATCGTCTTTTTCGGCGTCGGCATGTATCTGCTGGCCTCGATTCAGGTATGGGCCGGCGGCTATTCGCTGGCGGTCTATAATTCGGCCCATGGCGGCAATCTGGCAAGTTTCATGGTGGCGACCCCGACCTTCGTTGCTTCGTTGTTGATCGGGTTGCTGGTCGTTGGTGTGGTCAATTTTCTGTTCGCGCTGATCGTGGGTTCGCAATTGCTGAAAATGCGCGGCCACTATTTCGCCATCGGCACGCTTGGATTGGGGGTCGCCGCCGGAGAGTTCGCCGCGACCATGGACATCCTTGGTGCCGGCTCGGGCATGAATTTCATCCAGCCGCCGCGAACGCTGGAACTTGCGCCGCTGCTTTATTTCGTCGGTCTCTTTGCGGTGGCGGTGCTTTTCGTGCTGTTGCGCTGGCTCTATTCGACGCGTTTTGGCTACGTCATGAATGCCATTCGCGACAACGAGGACAAAGCCGAGGCCATGGGCCTCCCGACCGCCAGTGTCAAAACCTTCGCCTGGGCGATTGCCGCCTTTTTCGCCGCGATTGCGGGGGGGATCTATGGTTCGTCCAAGAACTTCATCGATCCGACCGAGGTCGCGTTCTCGGGCACGACCATCGGGGTCTGGATGCTGCTGATGGCGTTGATGGGCGGCAAGGGCACCATCTGGGGCCCAATCGTCGGCGCGGTGGTTTTTCAGCTTTTCAAGGAATTTTTCTGGACCTTCCTTTTCGGCTGGCAGCGCGTGGCGCTTGGATTGCTGATCGTCATCATCGTGGTGTTCTTCCCCGAGGGCGTGATGGGAGGCCTGGACCGGTTGCGCCGCGCACTGGGGCGGGCCGGAAAGACCGGGGCCCGGGCATGAGCGCGCCGGAAACCATGCTGGAAGTCTCGGGCGTTTCCAAATATTTTGGCGGCGTGGTCGCGAACGAGGATATTTCCCTGTCCGTCAGGAAGGGCGAAATCGTCGGACTGATCGGCCCCAACGGATCGGGAAAATCGACCCTGTTCGGTTCGATCTGCGGTTCCCATCCGATTGACAAGGGATCGATCAGATATTGCGGCGTCGAAACCAAGACAATGCGGACCGGCCAGATCGCCCGCCTGGGCATGGTCCGTACCTTTCAGCAGACCCACGTCTATGACGACATGGATTGCGTGCGAAACATGTTGATCTCCAGCCCGGTCCGCAGCAACGGCATATTGTCGCTGCTCCACAAACCGAACCCCGATGATCTGAACCGGACCGAGGAACTGCTGGAATTCGTTGGCCTTGCGTCCAAACGGCATCTGCTGGCCGGGTCGCTTTCGTTCGGGCAGCAAAAACTGCTGGAATTTGCGATGGCCCTGATGAACGAGCCGGAATTGTTGCTGCTGGACGAGCCCACCGCCGGCATCAACCCGACCCTGATCAACGGGTTGATCGATCGGCTGACCCAGGCCAACGAGCGATTTGGCGTGACGCTGTTCGTGATCGAACACAACATGCGGGTCATGATGAATCTGGCCCAACAGATTCACGTTCTGGCCGCCGGACGCCTGATTGCCAGCGGCACACAACACGACATTCAAAACGACCCGAAGGTGATCGACGCCTATCTTGGGGGGCACTGACCATGGCTGCAAAAACGCGGGACACAGGAAAACCGGCGACTTCCGGATACCATCACGGCACGGTCGATACCATCATGTCGGTGGACGACGTTGCCGATCAGGCGGCGCGGATGTCGGGCCAACGTCCGGGCCGGGACGATCTGTGGAAACTCGCCGCAGACGATCCGTTCCTGACGATCGAAGATCTGGTGGCCGGATATGGGGCGATGGAAATCCTGCATGGCATCGATCTGGCGGTCGGCAAGGGGCAATCGCTGTGTCTGATCGGCCCGAACGGTGCTGGCAAATCGACGGTCCTGCATTCGATCTATGGGTTTACCAACATCCGTTCGGGGGCGATCACCTGTCGGGGCGACGACGTGACCCGGCAGAAATCCAATCAGAAACTGTCGCAGGCGGGGATCGCCTATATCCTGCAGGACAACTCGGTTTTTCCCGACATGACCGTGCGCGAAAACCTGTTGATGGGCGGCCATCTGATGCCCACGACCAAAGCCGCCGCCGCCAAGGCCGATGAATTGTTCGATAAATACGACCGGCTGGCTGCGCGTGCCAACCAGCCAGCCCGCATCCTGTCGGGCGGCGAGCGGCGCCTGCTGGAAATATCCCGCGCCCTGGTCATGGAGCCGGACGTGCTGCTGGTGGACGAGCCGTCCATCGGGCTGGAGCCGCGCTATATCGACATGGTGTTCGATATCCTCGCGGGTCTGCAACAAGACGATGGAAAGACCATCATCATGGTCGAACAAAACGCCCGAAAGGGGCTGGAATTCGCGGATCTCGGCTATGTTCTGGTGGCCGGCGAAGTGGCAATGGCCGACAGGGGCGACGCGCTTTTGGCCAATCCCGAGGTCGGCAGGTTGTTCCTGGGCGGCTGAACGCCGGGCGCTTGCTACTTGGGAAATTTCCAGTACGCGCTGAACTCGTTCCGCAGCTTTTCATAGGATTCGATGTTTTCGAGCGCCGCCTGTCCGCCGTTCTTGACCATCAGGGCGATCAGGTTTTCCAGCACCACCATCGCGCCGGAATAGCACGAAAACGGGTGCGTGCTTTGGGTGGCGGCGACCAGCACCTCGGCCGGTTGCAGGTCCGGCACCACGATCTCGGAATCGCTGATCAGGATCAGCCGGGCACCGCGTCGGCAGGCAAATTTGCAGGCTTCGATGGTTTCCTTGCTGTAGGGCGAAAAGGTGATGGCAACCATCACGTCGCCCGGTCCCGCATTGTTCAGATCGTCCACCGGGCTGTTGATCTGCCCCGGGATCAGCCGCAGGGACGGCAGCGACATGCGACCGACATAGTGAAAATAATACGCCAGCGCATAGGTGGCCCGAACGCCGCAGACATAGACGGTGCGGGCCGCGAACAGCACCGCGACCACGCGTTCCAGTTTTGCCAGATCGTTGGATTGCAGGGATTTCAGCACGTTCCCGATGGCGGTCTTGCTGAACCTTGCCTGATCCTTTCCGGTGGCACCCTGACGATACTGATCCTGTATCCACGCCAGATCCTCGCTGGGCGTCGTCGTCGCGAAAAGCGCTTGGCGGAAGGGCTGGCGCAGATCCTCGAACCGCGCGAATCCCAGCGCCTCGGCCATGCGGGTCAGCGTGAATGTGCTGACGCCGATTTTCGCGGCGGTCGTGCGCATCGCATCCAGCGCAAATTGTTCCGGATGGTCGGAAATGTATTTCGCCACGACCTTGATTTTGGGTGAATACCCTTCGAAACCACGCGTCAGCGACCGGATGATTTCGGTTTTTTGCAATGTATCCAATGATGTCCCTTTCGGGTTCGACATGCGCCCGCTGTGCGTTTCAATCGCCTGGAGCGCGTCAATTGCACCACAAACGCGGCCCCCGGTCGATATATTCTGCGGTTGTCGCGGCTCGCGGTTTGACAGGTAAATAACAGATGTACTATTCAGACTCACGATAAAACAATACATCGGAAAATTGGGAGGAATAACATGCGTAATTATGCTTCAGTTCTGGCGCTTGGTGCCGGACTTGTGCTTGGGGCTTCGCCGGCACTTTCAGCCGAATTCTTTGCGATCGGCACGGGCGGGCCGACCGGGGTTTATTTCCAGGTCGGGAACGCCGTTTGCCAGATGGTCCACAAGGAAGCGGCCGAGGGGCGCTCCAGCGGGGCGAAACACGGCTATCGCTGCTCGGCGCCATCGACCGCCGGTTCGACCTACAACATCTCCAATATCGCTTCGGGCGAATTGCAGTTCGGTGTGGCCCAGTCCGACTGGCAGTATCATGCCGTCAACGGCACCTCGAAATTCGAGGGCAACAAGATCGACACCCTGCGCGCCGTCTTTTCCGTGCATCCCGAGCCGTTCCAGATTCTGGCAGGCAAGGATTCGGGCATCACAAGCTGGGAGGATCTGGCCGGAAAACGTGTGAATATCGGCAACGAAGGTTCGGGCCAGCGCGGCACGTTCGAAGTGCTGCTTGATGCCAACGGCGTTGACGCCGGGTACTTTTCGGCGGCGACCGAGTTTACGTCGTCCGAACAATCCAGCGCCCTTTGCAACAGCGATATCGACGCCTATGGCTACACGGTCGGCATTCCCAATTCGGGTGTTGCACAGGCCGCTGACGGGTGCGGTGCGACGATCATCAACCTGAACAACGATGCGGTTCAGAAACTGGTTGCCGACAATCCGTTCTATGCCTTCGCGACCATTCCCAAAGGCACCTATTCGACCATCACCGAAGACGTCACGACCTTTGGCGTGATGGCGACCTTCGTCACCTCGTCCGAGGTTTCCGACGACATGGTCTATCAGGTGGTCCGCTCGGTGTTTGAAAACTTCGATGCGTTCCGTTCGCTGCATCCGGCATTTGCCAACCTGACACCACAGGAAATGCTGACCCGCGGCATCTCGGCGCCCTTCCATCCGGGCGCGATCAAATACTACAAAGAGCAAGGCTGGATGTAATACCATCCACCTCGCGTGAATGAACCAATGGCATCACCGGAACAGTCCTTGTTCCGGTGATGTTTTCTGAAGGCTCAAAAGGGGCGGGAATGGCCGAAGCGGAACAGGTGCAATCAACCGATAGTGTTGAACAGGCGCTGGCGCGCGAAAGCGGCGAGGTTGGCATTGCCGGTTCGGCGAATATCCTGATTACCACGCTGCTTGCGGCATGGTCCCTGTTTCAGCTTTACCTTTCTTCCGGCCTTGGCCCGTATCTGGCGGTCCATGTCGGTTTCGGCATCGTCAACGACATTGATGCCCGGGCCGCCCATGTGGCGTTTGGCGCCTCGCTGTGCCTGCTGCTGTTTGCCGCGCGAAAAGGGTACGAGGAATCGCGTCGGATACCGTGGTACGACTACGCGCTGGCCGTTGTAATTGTCGTAGCGTGTTTCTGGCAGGCCACGTTTTTCGGTGAGATTATCGGCACGACCGGTGCGACGCGACCAATGCAGGTACCGCTGATCGGCGAGATTCCGTTCGAGTTCATCCTGGGCTGGGTCGCGATTGCGATCATCCTGGAAACCGCACGCCGGGCGGTCGGCATGCCGCTTGCGGTGATCGGCGTTTTTTTCATCATCTATTCGCTCTACAACCACGCATTGCCCGAGCCGTTCGGATTGTCCAAGGTCAGCCCCTTGCGATACGTCACCACCCAATGGTACGGCCAAGAGGGCATTTTCGGCATCCCGGTCGGCGTATCGGTAAAGACGATTTTCCTGTTCGTGCTGTTCGGGGCGCTGCTTGACAAGGGCGGGGCCGGGAAATGGTTCATCGATATTGCCTTTGCCAGCGTCGGCCACATGCGGGGCGGACCGGCAAAATCGGCGGTGCTGGCGTCGGGAATGACCGGCATGATCTCTGGCTCTTCCATCGCCAACACGGTCACCACCGGCACTTTCACCATCCCGATCATGAAGAAGAACGGCTATCCGGCGGTCAAGGCCGGCGCGATCGAGGTCGCCTCGTCGGTCAACGGCCAGATCATGCCGCCGATCATGGGGGCCGCGGCTTTCGTAATGGCCGAGGTGCTGGGAATTCCCTATTTCGACGTGGTGAAACACGCGTTCATACCGGCGGTCATTTCCTATATCGCGCTGTTTTACATCGTACATCTTGAGGCCCTGAAACTGGGGATCGAACCCACAGGCCGCGCCGCGCATGCGCTGGCGCTGCTCAAGGATGGCTGGCACTATCTCATTCCCATATTCGTGCTGATATTTTCCCTTACCGTGATGCTCAAATCCCCGGACCGCGCGGTGTTTTTCAGTATACTGACCCTGCTTGCGGTGTTTCTGGTCGAATATCTGATCGAAGAATGGAAAAAGAAAACCAGATCGCTTGTGCTGGTCAGCATTCGCAGAACCGCGCTGGTGATCTGGGATGGCCTGATTGCGGGCGCGCGCAACATGATCACGGTTTCCATCGCGGTCGCGGCGGCGGGTCTGGTCATGGGATCGATCGGGGCCAGCGGGCTGTCCAACGCCTTGCAGGAAATCCTGACGGCAACGGCGGGCGACAACATCTTTCTGATCCTGATCGCCACCGCCATCCTGTCGATCATTCTGGGCATGGGCCTGCCAACGACGGCGAATTACCTGATCGTTTCAACCCTGATGGTCGGGATCGTTGCCAATTCGGGGCTGGCCGCGGGGTTCGAGTTTCCGCTGGTCGCGATCCATCTGTTCTGTTTCTACTTTGGTCTGATGGCGGATGTCACACCGCCGGTCGGGCTGGCGTCCTATGCGGCGGCCAGCATCAGCCGGGCCGATCCGATCAGAACCGGCATTCAGGCGTTCTGGTATTCGTCCCGAACCGCCATTTTGCCCTTCGTCTTCCTGTTCAATGCCGAACTGTTGCTGATCGGCGTGAACAGTATTCTGCTTGGATTGCTGGTATTTGCCATGAGCCTGACCGCGGTGCTGTCGTTCACGGCCCTTTCGCAAGGTTTCATGCGCGTGCGTCTGAACCTTGCCGAATATGCGTTGCTGGCGGTGGCCACGGTCATTCTGTTCGTGCCCGAGCTTTTGCGCGACCAGATCGTGCCCGAGGTCCGATCGCCGGTCGAAATCGCGCAATTTGCCGACGGTGTCGACGAAAGCCGGATCACCTTGAACGTCGTTACCGTCTTTGGCGACGAGCGCAACGTCAACATCGACCGGCAGGATGTCGGGTCCGGTCCTATTTCCTGGGAAAATCTGGGCGTTAGCGCGCAACCATCGCTCTTGCGCGACGAAGGACTGCAACTGACGCTCACCCAATTTGCCGGGCCGGGCGCGAAGGCAGGCCTGTCCAATGGCATGACAGTTCTCAGCGCGACGACCACCGAGGACAGGATCAGAAAACACTGGTTTTATCTGCCCGGCCTGCTGATGGTGATTCTGGTCTATCTGTGGCAGGGCGCACGGGCGCGAAAGCAACCGGCACCCGTGCCGCAAAATTAGGGAATGGTCCGGATTGTGACGGAACCCAGGAAATCCCGTGTCTTTCCGCGCCACACCGCGGCCAACCTGCCAACCGCGGTCGCAGGCGACGGGGCCTATCTGATCGACAGTGACGGCAAGCGATATCTGGACGCAAGTGGCGGCGCGGCGGTTTCTTGTCTGGGGCACCATGCGCCAGCGGTCGTGCGCGCGGTGCAAAGACAGCTTGACGAGTTGCCCTATGCGCACACGTCGTTTTTCACGTCGCTTGCGGCGGAATCGCTGGCCGACCTTCTGGTCGGGTATTCGCACGGGGCGTTTTCGCGGGTCTATTTCCTCTCGGGTGGCTCCGAGGCGGTTGAAACGGCGTTGAAACTTGCCCGGCAATATCATCTGGAAACCGGACAACCCGCCCGCAGCCAATTCATCGCCCGCCGCCAAAGTTATCACGGGAACACGCTGGGCGCGCTTGCCGCCGGTGGCAGTCAGGCCCGGCGCGCGCCGTTTCAGCCGATGCTGGCCCCGGCGTTTCACCATATCGACCCCTGCCATTACTGGCGCTGGGGCGAAACCGGGGAAAGTGCTGCCGATTACGGGCGACGCATGGCCGATCAGCTCGAAACGAAAATTCTGGCGCTCGGCCCGGAAAATGTCGCCGCGTTTCTGGCGGAAACCGTGGTGGGTGCAACGATGGGAGCCGTCGCCGCCACCGAAGGGTATTTCCAGCGCATCCGGCAGATCTGCGACAAGTACGGCGTGCTATTGATCCTGGACGAGGTCATGAGCGGCGCGGGCCGAACCGGAACCTTTTTCGCCTGGGAACAGGAAGGCATCGCGCCCGATATTGTCTGTCTTGCCAAAGGCTTGGGTGCCGGAATTCAACCGATTGCGGCAACATTGACCAGTGCCCGGATATACGGCGCGATCGAAGGTGGCTCGGGCTTTTTTCAACACGGCCACACGTATATCGGTCACGCTGCGGCTTGCGCCGCCGGGGTTGCGGTGATCAACGAGATCGAGGCGAACAACCTGCTGGAGGCCGTCCGCGAAAGGGGTGTCTCGCTGCAACAGGCGCTTGGCCTGAAATTCGGGCAGCACCCCCATGTCGGAGATATTCGCGGTCGTGGCCTGTTTGTCGGGCTCGAACTGGTGGCGGATCGCAGCACCGGGGACCCGTTTGATCCCGATCGGCAACTGGCCGGAAGGTTGAAAAAGGCGGCAATGGCCAACGGACTGATGATCTACCCGTCATCCGGCACCGTGGACGGGATTCGCGGCGATCACATTCTGCTGGCACCGCCCTATATATATCAGGACCACCACATCGAAGAACTGGTCGACAAGCTCGCGACCACGTTGTCCGATTGTCTTGACCACGCGTAGATTTTGCGCGTGCCATCGGGGCCGCTTGCACGAGTGAGCGTCACTCTGCCGGCGGACGCCGCCCGGACCGTACGGCATTGATTTACCTTACCTTTCGCCAAGGTCTTTCAGACTGGGGCGCGTCAGGCGGGTCAGCAGGTCCGCGACCCTCGCCCGGCAGTCAAGTCCGCTCCAGCCGGGTGGGAAAAACCCGTCCGGCACATCGGCGGTGCGCAACAGCAACCGTCGCCAGTCATGCACGATCAGAACCCGCAATGCCGCGATGTCCAGCAGAGATGCGACCCGGCCGGGGCCGGGCACGAGGTCGAGCCGGGCCAGCGCGGCGGCCAGTTCAGCATAGGCGGTGCCAAGCTGTTCGGGCGCAAGATGCTGTCGCAGCCAATCGGGAACACCGGCACTTTGCACGCTGGATGAAAACCAGCCCGGCGGCGCGGCATCCGGCTGGTCCGGCCCAACGTAAACACCGTTTTGCAATGCGCGATACCCCGCAGCGCGAAGCCCGGCGTCGGTTTCGCACCGATCCGCCAGAGACGATGGCCCGGCAATCAGGATCCGGCAATCCGCGTCGTCATTCCGCCAGCGATAGATGCGCGACCGCGCGGCGGTGGTTTCGCGATACCCGGTTTCAGATAATGAATATCGGCTGGTACGGCCCGCCCGCTGGCTTTCGATCCAGCCATCCCTGCGCAGACGGAACAGCGCGACGCGCATGGCCTCGGGGCGAATTTTCAGGCGGCCGGTCAGGGCCGACAAGGTGGGTCCGTCGATGGTGTCACCAGGGTCCCGGGCAAGATCGCCGAAAATCGTGGCGATCACCGACCACACGCGCAAATCCCCGGTTTGCAGCAATATATCAATGGCTTGAGAGATGTCACCGTTCACGGGTTTCGTACGTGGGCGCGGCCGGGTTCGGGCGGTCATGCAGGGGGATCCAGTTCCAGTTTCGCCAGTTCGGACGTGGCGGCGGATTCCCAAGCGCGGCGCAGTTCAGCATTGTCGGTGTGTCGCAACCCCCATTCCCGCAGCGCCGTCACCCGGCCCGAGGATTCGTGCCCGAAACTGACGGAAACCCGCGGCCACCAATAGGCCAGCGCCGCGGTCGCCCGGTCGTGGGCCATTCCTTGCGCGCGCAGCCGCGCCAACCCCTCGGCGGCCAGTTCGGCGTGGCGTCGCTCAATCGGATGGACCGCGCGAAAAACCTCGGCCAGGGGTTGATAGGAAACCCGCGTCAGTTCGCCAAGCTGTACGTCGACCGCGAGCCCCATCAACAAATTCATCATCACCGCATCGAGCCAGCCAGCCAGCGGATAGTTGAACACCGCAAGACGCATGTCGCTTTCGGTTCGGGTGGCGCCGATATCCGCCGCGCGGTCCAGACGGGCCGTCCACGGATGGTGATTGGCATAACGTGTTGTATTCGCGCCGAAATCACCCATGATGGCCAACACCTGTTCGGCATTATGGGTTTTTTCAAGCACGATCTTCGCCGCCGCGATGCGCTCTTTGATCCCGGGTGCCAGATTGATCACATCGGCGAAACCGGCGGCCCCGGCAAGTTCGCTGTCAACGAAGGTCGCCATCATCCGCATCAGTTCGGCGCGATAGCGTGGCGGGGCGTTGTCCGGGTTGCTTAGCACGCCGCCTTCGGCCAGATAGGCCGCAATCGTCATTTGGTCGGACATGCCGGGGCCTCACTGATCATAGTCGATCACCAGTTTGTCGCTCAGCGGATAGCACTGGCAAGTCAGCACATAGCCCCGCGCGACCTCGTAATCTTCCAGCGCGTGGTTGGCGATCATCTCCACCTCGCCTTCCAGCACCCGCGCGCGGCAGGTCGAACAAACCCCGGCCTTGCACGCGAACGGGGCGTCAAGATCGTTGGCAATCGCCGCCTCCAACACGGTCTGGCCGTTCTTTGGCATCTCGAAACTGCGGGTGCGGCCGTCCAGGGTGATCAAGGCCTTTGTGCCGACGGCGGTCTTGCCATGTTGCTTGACAACGGATTTTCGCGCCAGCCGGCCCGGTTGAGCACTGGCGAACAGTTCGAATTTGATCTGAGCGTCGCCAAGACCATGATCCCGCAAGGATCGCGCGATGCCCAGCATCATCGGTTCGGGGCCGCAGATGAAGGCGGTATCGACGCTGCCGATATCGATCCAGCGGCGAAACAGATCAGCGCATTTTTCCCGGGTGACCAGCCCGGTGAAAAGGTCGATTTCCTGCGCATCGCTTTCCAGAACATGGATCAGGTTGAGCCGACCCAGATGGCGGTTCTTGAGGTCCTCCAGTTCCTCGCGGAACATGATCGTGCTGACGCCGCGATTGGCGTAAACCAGCGTGAATTGCGCCTTTGGCTCGCGGTCGAGAACGGTTTTCAGGATCGACAGAACCGGGGTGATCCCCGATCCTCCGGCAAAGCCGAGGTAATGCCGGGCCAGCGTGGGGTCGAGCGGGACATGAAAATTGCCCGTCGGCGGCATCGCCTGCAGGATATCGCCCGGTTTCAGGGTCTCGTTGGCCCAGGTCGAAAACGCCCCTCCCGCCACCCGTTTGATGCCGACCCGCAGAGCGCCGTCGTCAACGCCTGCGCAGATCGAATAGGACCGGCGTAATTCCTGCCCGCCAAATTCGCGGCGGAAGGTCAGGTATTGGCCCTGCAAAAAGCCGAATTCGCCCGCAGCACCATTTTCCGGCACCATGGTCACCACCACCGCGTCGCGGATGGTTTTGGTGACGTCGGTGACGGTCAGATCGTGAAAGCGGGGCATGCGGCGTGATCCTCAGATACACTTGAAATAATCGAACGGTTCCAGACAGTCGCGGCACTGCCACAATGCCTTGCAGGGGGTCGAGCCGAACTGGCTGGTGCGTTGCAACCGGGTTCCCTTGCAGCGCGGACAGCGGGCGGGGCCGCCAGCGGGGCGGGGCGGGGCAATCCCGTATTCCTCTAGCGCGGCGCGGCCCTTTTCCGATAGCCAATCGGTGGTCCAGGCGGGTGAAAGCTGCCTTTCAAGCCGCAGTTTTTTAACGCCTTTTTCCCGAACCGCTGTTTCAATATCCAGATTGATGACACGGGTCGCCGGGCAACCGGAATAGGTGGGCGTGACTGTGATCACAAGTTCGTCGTGATCCCATTTGACGCCCCGCACGATTCCGAGGTCGACGATTGTGATCACAGGAATCTCCGGGTCGGGCACCTGATCCAGCCAGTGCCAGACCTGATCGGTCGTCGGCAGTCCCGCACCGGTCACCATTCGGCCCCCGGATAGGCGCGTTGCAGGAATTGCATGTCGGCCAGGATGAAACCCAGATGCTCGGTATGTTCGCCGGTCTTGCCGCCCAGATGGGCGAAATCGTCGCCCGGCGGCATCAGGGTCGCGCTTGCCAGCACCGACCCGACGGTCGCGGTCCATTCCGCGCGCAGTTCGCGAGGCTCGGGCGCGATCCCGGCCCGGGCCAGCGTCGCATCCACCGCGTCGCCGGTGAACATTTCCCCGCTATAGGACCAGAGGTCGTCCAGCGCCGCCTGCATCCGACCGTGGCTTTCCGCCGTGCCGTCGCCCAGCCGCACGACCGTGCCCGAGGAACGCTCCAGGTGATAGGCGACCTCTTTGCCGGTTTTTTCCGCGATTTCCGAGATTTGTCGGTTCGAGGAGCGCAGCAGACGCGCCAGCAGCACGCTTTGAAACGCGTCAAACAGAAACTGGCGCATCAGCGTCTTGCCAAAATCGCCATTCGGTCTTTCGACCAGCAGCAGATTGCGAAAATCCCATGCGTCGCGCAGATAGGCCAGCGCGTCGGCATCGCGTCCCTTGCCTTCGATCTCGGCCGCCAGCCCCAGCCACAATTGCGTCTGCCCGATCAGATCAAGCGCGGTATTGGCCAGCGCGATATCTTCCTCGATCACCGGCGCATGGCCGCACCATTCCGAAATCCGGTGGCCCAGCACCAGCGTGTTGTCGCCCATGCGCAGCAGAAACTCGAACAAAGCATCCTTGCGCTTCATCACATGGGCCCAACTTCGTCCGGGATGTCGAAAAAGGTCGGGTGGCGGTAGACCTTGGTATTGGCCGGCTCATAAAGCGGGCCCTTGTCGCCCGGTGCCGAGGCGGCGATATCGGCCGAACGTACCGCCCAGATCGAGACGCCCTCGTTGCGCCGCGTATAGACGTCGCGCGCGTTTCGGATCGCCATTCCCGCATCCGGCGCGTGCAACGAGCCGACGTGCCGGTGGTTGAGGCCATGCTGGCCACGCACGAATATTTCCCACAGGGGCCATTCGCTGGACATGATGCCGTCTCCTATTGGGCCGCGATTTCGCGCGCGCGGGTCTTTTCGGCATGGGCCACCATCGCCTCGCGCACCCAGGCGCCGTCCTCCCAGGCGGTGACGCGGGCATCAAGGCGTTCGCGGTTGCAGGGGCCGTTGCCTTTCAGGACCTGAAAGAATTCGTCCCAATCCGGGTCCGAGAAATCGTACCCGCCCTTTTTCTTGTTCCACTTCAACGCCTTGTCGGGCACCGTCAGGCCCAGATATTCTGCCTGCGGCACCGTCTGATCCACGAATTTCTGCCGCAATTCGTCGTTGGTGTTGATCTTGATCTTCCACGCCATGTTCTGGCTGGAATGCACGCTTTCGGCGTCGCTGGGCCCGAACATCATCAGCGACGGAAACCACAATCGGTTCAGCGCATCCTGTGCCATCCGCTTCTGGGCCGACGTGCCGAAAGCCATCTTCATCATGATCGCATACCCCTGCCGCTGATGGAAACTTTCCTCTTTGCAGACCCGGACCATGGCGCGGGAATAGGGGCCGTAAGACGTGCGTTGCAGCGGCACCTGATTCATGATCGCGGCCCCGTCGACCAGCCAGCCAACCGCCCCGATATCGGCCCATGTCAGCGTCGGGTAATTGAAGATCGAGGAATATTTCATGCGCCCGGAATGCAGCATTTCGATCAGTTCATCGCGGCTGACGCCCAGTGTTTCGGCGGCGGAATAGAGGTACAGGCCGTGTCCGGCCTCGTCCTGAACCTTGGCCAGCAGGATGGCCTTGCGTTCCAGCGTCGGTGCCCGCGTGATCCAGTTGCCTTCCGGAAGCTGGCCGACAATCTCGGAATGCGCGTGCTGGCCGATCTGGCGGATCAGCGTGGCGCGATAGGCATCGGGCATCCAGTCCCTGGGTTCGATCTTTTCGCCAGCATCGATGCGGTCCTGAAAGGCGCGTTCCTCGCCGGTCATTTCGTCGCGGGACTTTACGCCTTCGCCGGTCGATTTAACCAATTGTGCGTACATTCGAGGCTCCGGTACGGGCGGGCGATCCATTCGCCGACCACATGGTCGGGGATAGGGCGACAAGCGATTCGGTGCAAGCCATATGTTACCAAAAACACAATATACGGAAATTCTTGTAACGTTATAACGGGCCCGTCAAGACGGGCCGTAATCCGGAGATCGTCGGGCGGTCATCACCGGGCGGGCGAGGTCATGCCCGGAAATCACACCGCCTCATTGCCCGAGCGCCCGGATGTCGCACCGCACCGTCCGGCCGCGAATGATCCGCCCGTTTGCTCGCCGAAGACAGCCGTCGCTGCCATAATACCGTTTCGGTTTGGTCTGCCATGCAGCCCAGGCTGCTTTGGACTGCGATTTCAACAGCTTCAGCGACTGCGCGGACAGATATCCGTTGGCCACCAGCCCGGTGCCGCCCTGCCACAATTTGATCGCGCGCCGTGTTGCCGGGCCGAAAACACCGTCGACACCGTGTGTATCATACCCGATCAGCGTCAGGCGTTGCTGGGCCTCGCGCCGGTCGTTACGCGACAGGCCAAGTGCCGCTTCGCCCGCCTGACCGCCACCAGTCTGGTCGTCGGGCGCGACGGTCTCGACTGGTGCCGGTTCGACCGGGGCGGTGGACAGCAGACCGGGACAGGATCGACCGAGATCGTCCCAGTGCTGCGAAAACCCGCCGATATCAAACCGCATCGCGAAACGGCTGACCTGACCCTTGACCGCATAGGCCAGCGTTAGCGACTGCGCCCCCCGGATCGCCTGCAGGAAGGGCACGGCGTCGGCGGGGTCCCACAGTCCAAGCTGGTGCGTGGTATCCTGATCGGGCAGGGGGCCAAAGTTGACGGTCTTTATATCGCCCTCGTCAAACCGGTATTCGACCGCAACCGGCTCGGACGAGCGCCCGCCAAGGTCGCAGGTATTGAGCTCGATGAAAACGACGGGAGCATCGTTGTTGCACTGGATCCGCAGCTTGGTGCGGTCCTCGACGGTTTCCGAGGGATTTCGACAAAATTGCGGGTCGCCCGTTACGCTGAAGAAATAGTCGTCCCCGGTTTCAAAGGCTTTGGGCCGGGTTTCGACGCTCCAGACGCTTGGGATTTCGGCGTCGGGCGCGTCTGTCGCCGCCGGTTCGGTGATGGCGGCGGTTTCCACGGCTTGGGCATCGCAAAGCCGCCATTCGACCCCAGGCTCGTCATTCTGGCGAAACAGGATGCCGACCGGCGTTTTTTCGATTTCGATGGTGGCGGTGTATTGCGTGCCCTCACCCCAGCATTCTTCGTCGTATCGCGTCGCGTTGGCGTTGCCGGGCACCGGTGTCGGGTTGCTGAGCGTGCACTGATTTTCGACGCCGATCATCTTGCCGTCAACGATGCCGACCGATCCGCCATCGCTGCCCAGATCACCCGCATTGCAGGACCAGTCGCGGGCAAAGGCGTAATTCGGGCGATAAATTCCCGCAAAATCCTGCGCCACCGCGCTGTGTGGAAAGACGAATATCAAAGGCGCGAAGGCGCGGGAAAGGCAGCGGAACATGAACAACCTCGCAATGGTAAAGACCGAAACAATACCCTTTTCGGTCGTGAAATCAAATTCAACGCCGTGCGGGGCGGTTTTCGGGGCGGGGTTGCGATGGGTTGCACATGCAAAAAAGGCCACCCTGCGGCGGCCCTTTTCGGTGCTTGATCGGATCACGCTTCGGCGGGTTCGCCGCCAGTGTTCTTGGCCGCATCGGCGCGTTCGTCCATGAAGGTGTCGAACTCGGTCTTGTCCTTGGCGGCGCGCAGCCGGTCAAGAAAGCCGCGGAACGCGTCCTGTTCGTCTTCGAGCCGTTTCAGCGTTTCCTCTTTGTAGGCGTCAAACGCGACGTTGCCCGAGCCGTGATAGGACCGGTGTTGATGGTGGTGCCGCCAGTGCCGGCGGTAAGATTTCGAACATCCCATGCGTTTGCTCCAGATCATGTAGAATAAAAGGGCCAGTCCGACCGGCCAGAAAAAGATGAACCCCAGGACCATAGCGGCGATCCAGGCACCTTTGCCTCGTTCATCCAGCCATGTTTCAGCTTGGTTGGGCCAGGTTGCGACGGTTGACATTCGGGTGCTCCTCTGTTTGCGATAGTTATGTTAATGTCGTTCACATTACCAAAATGGGTGGTGGCGCGGGAATTGCAAGGAAAAATGTGAATATGGTTTACATTTTTTGCGACATTTCTCGCAAAGGTCGGGTTTCCAACGATTTTATTCCTTGCCCAGAATGCCCAGGCCCCGCAAATAGACGCCGATCCCGCTTTCCAGCAGGTCCTCGGGCGTAAAGGGCGCGCGCGCGCCGGGCTCGCCGCGGGCGAAAAGTTCGACGACCCCGTGGCTCATGGCCCAGATGTGCTGGCTGACCATGGTGGCGGGGGGGCGGCGCGACGGGGGCAGGTGCGCCATCAATTCCTCGGTCGCACGGCCCAGCACCGACATCGCCCGGTCGGATGCCAGCGCCAGTGCCGGGTCGGCGTTGATGCGCAGCCCGCTTTCAAACATCGCGATATAATGGCCGGGATGTTTGCGTGCAAAGGCCAGATAGGCCCGCCCTGTCGCCTCGAACGAGGCCAGCGCCGACGGCGCGCCCTTTTTATAGGCGTATTCCATCAGGTCGGCGAAAATCTCGAACCCCTGCCGGGCCGCCTCGGCGATCATGTCTTCCTTGCCCGAGAAATGCCGGTACGGTGCTGCCGGTGAAACGCCGGCGGCCTTGGCGGCCTCGGCCATGGTAAAGCCCTGGGGTCCGCGCGCCTCGATCAGGGTCAAGGTTGCCTCTACCAGCGCCTGTTTCAGGTTGCCGTGGTGATAGCCGCGTTTATGCATGCCACATTTCCGGCCCGCCGCAGATGCTGGGATCCGGCGCGCAAGCCACGGCGTCGTCCTTGCGCGCATAGCTGATCGGGCTGAGAACCGCGCGGATCGCCGCGACCCGTGCGCGGCGTTTGTCGTCGGCGCGCAGGATGGTCCAGGGCGCGGTCTGGGTATGCGTGTGCTCGAATGTCTGCCGGATGGCGGTGCTGTAGGCATCCCATTTCGGCAGGCCCGCGACATCGATCGCGGAAAGCTTCCACTGTTTCAGAGGATCGCTCTCGCGTTTCAGAAACCGGCGCAATTGCTCGGCCCGACCGACATTCAACCAAATCTTGACCACGCGGATGCCCTCGCTGACCAGCAACGACTCAAATGGGTTGGCCTGGGCAAAAAACAATGCGCGTTGCGCGGGTGTGCAAAATCCGAATACATCTTCGATCACGCCGCGATTGTACCACGACCGGTCAAAAAACACGATTTCACCGGCACCGGGCAGGTGTTCGATATAGCGTTGAAAATACCATTGCCCGGCTTCCTTGTCCGAGGGCTTGGGCAGCGCAACCACCCGCGCGGACCGAGGGTTCAGAAATTCGCGGAACCGTTTGATGGTCCCGCCCTTGCCGGCGGCATCGCGCCCCTCGAACACGACCGCGATCCGCGCGCCGCTGGTCCCAAGTGCGGATTGCAGTTTGACCAGTTCGATCTGCAACGCATGCAATTCGCGCTCGTAATCGCGTTGGTGCCAGCGTTCGGCATAGGGGAAATCTTGCAGCAGGATGCCGTCGGTGCCCGCCTTTTCGATGGCCTTGCGGATATCGTGCGGCGCATCCTCGCGGAAAAACCGGCTGATTTCACCGCCAAACGGCAGGGTGCTGTTCGGTCTGTCCACTTAGGGCCCTCCGTCGCGGCTGAATTTTGGCCGATGATGCGTTCGTGACCTCTGCATAACACCGATTTGCAGCGCGGCGTGCAACTCTGCTGGGATGATCGCGCCGGGCGTTCCAGCCGGGCACCGGCGCATCTGCTTGAAACAGCGGGGAAATATCCGCGCCGCGCGCATCTGATGGTCCGTCGTCACAAAAATCCCGTCCGGGCAAACGCTGCCTTTGCCGCCAAATTCCGGGATTATGCAGAATTTTCCGCCTGTCATTCCATCCAGCGCAACTGGTTGAGCCGGTCAAGGGCGGCCAGAATCTCATCATGCGCGTGATGATGCGGCGAATGACCGACGCGTTTGAGCGGCGTATACCGCGCATTCGGCATGTCCCGGGCAAGCGCCTGGGAATGCATCGCCGCATAGACCGAGCGGTCCTCGACCCCGTGCAGGATTTCGGTGGGCATGCCAAGGCCGTGGTACCGCTGCGCCATGCGCGCCACATGCGGTTTCAGGCGTGCGACCTGCCGGGCATTGGCCAGCACCGTATGGGCGCGCAGGCTGAGGCCCGCGCCGATATAATCGATATAGCCTTTTGGGGGTTTGCGCGGACGAAACACCGAGGCCAGCGTTTTTTCGACGATGGATTCGTTGGCCAGCGCCGAAATGGCGGGCACGACGAACGGCGCGGTCACGAAATTGGCCGCACTGCCAAACAGCAGCCCGACGCCGCCGGGCCACGGGTGGCTGGCGGCCGAAATCAGCAGCAGACCGCGCACCATGTCCGGCTCTGCCAGCGCCCACGCCAGCGCCACCGCGCCGCCAAAACTGTACCCGCACACGATCGCCGAGTTGACCCCGATGGCATGAGCCGCACGGATCAGCAGGTCCGCCTGCTCGCCGGGGCTTTCGCCGCGCCGGTGCAGCATGTCGGTGTAACCGTGCCCCGGGCGGTCAAAGGCGATCACCTCGTTGGTTTTCGCCATTTTACCCGCCAGTTCGAACGTGAAATCGCGCAGATTTCCGCCCGCCCCGTGGATCAGGATCACCGGCGGCCCCTTGCCCTGACGCAGGTAGTGGACCCTTGTTCCGTCCATTTCCACGAATTCGCCCAGGGGCGGGTGGCTTCTCTCGGCCGCCAGGGCCTTGCGGCGGCTGATGTGACCCAGCCCGGTAATCGCGCCGATCGGACCGGCGTTGAAGACCGATCCGCTGTTCACGGCAGGGCACGTGAGTGTTGGGCGCCTGCCGGCATCATTCGCCCAGACCGACCTTTTCGTGCAGCCGGTCGATGGCGGTGACCACAGCCGAAAGATGGGTTTGATGGGGCATGTGGCCCGCACCATCCAGTTTCGTCACTTCGATACCGGCGATCTGTTTGGCCAGTTTTTCGGTGTGGACCGGAAAGGGCACGATCGCGTCGCTGGTGCCATGCACGGCCTCGACCGGGACCGAGATTTCGCCGTAACGCGGTACCATCGTCCGAATTTCGGATTTGAGCGCCGCGACCTGCAACGCGTTGGCCCGCTGATGCGACCGGCGCAGGGTCAGCCCGATGCCGATGTGATCCTCGTACCCTTCGGGAACCGATTGCGGCCCGAATATCTCGGCGAGCGAGCTTTGCACGATGGATTTCGGCGGAAATGCCGACACGACCAGACGCAGCAACGGCCCGCCGAAACGGTTGGCGTTGATCTTGTATAACGGGTCAAGCCCGCCCTGCCACACATTGGAAGGGGCCGACACCAGCACCAGCCCGGCAACGGATTCGGGGTGGTTGAGTGTCCAGTTCAGCGCCACCGAGCCGCCATAGCTCTGACCCAGAACATAAACGCGGTCATATCCCAGCGCCTTGATCAGACCCTCCATCAGGTCGCCCTGTTCGCGCAGCGTCTCGCCGCGCGGGTTCAGCGATGGCGTGTATCCCAGACCCGGCCGGTCGACCGAAATGGTGGTGAAACGGTCGGAAATCGCCGGCACCAGGCGAAAGGTCATGTCGCGCAGATTGCCGCTGGCACCATGGATCAGAACCAGCGGAGGGCCCGAGCCCGAGATTTCGACATGCACCATGTGCCCGCCGACATCGACCATCTTGCCCGACGGTGGTGCTTCGGCTTCGGCCCGCGCCTCGTTGCGCCGTGCAAGGATGAACATCGCGCCAATCAGCAGCGCCAGTAACAGCACGATCGCCAGTATCCATTTCATGGCGTGTTCCTTCCTATTTCGCCGGGATCGAACGGCGTGGTCTGGTAAATCTGGTTGATCCAGTTGCCGTAAAGCAAATGCCCGTGGCTGCGCCAGCGGTTTTCCGGTGGGCGCGCCGGGTCGTCGTCGAGGTAATAATTCACCGGCACGTTGATCGGGGTGCCGTTGGCGGTATCGCGGTCAAACTCGTCTTTCAGGCTGTGGGAATCATACTCGAAATGATTGAAGATATAGAGCGCGCGATGCTTCGCGTCCTCGACAAGGCAGGGGCCGACCTCGTCCGAGCCCAAAAGGGTGATCAATCCGTCAGCCCCGTCGATTTCGGGTTGGCGCATTTCGGTCCAGCGGCTGACCGGGATCACGAAATCGTCCGAGAATCCGCGCAGATAGGGCGACGCCGGGGCAAGGTTGCGGTGGCGGAAGCAGCCGAAGGCCTTGTTGGGCAAAATGTGTTTCTTGACGTTGTGAAAGTGGTTGATCATGGCCATGCCGCCCCAGCACACGCCAAAGGTCGAGTGGACGTTGCTTTGGGTCCAGTCCATCACCTGCTGCATTTCCTGCCAATAGGTGACGTCGGGAAAGGCCAGATGTTCGATCGGGGCGCCGGTGATGATCAGACCGTCGAGTTTGCGGTCCCTGACCGCCTCGAACGGCGCATAAAAGCTGTCCATATGCTGGGCGGGCGTCGTGCGCGACTGGTGTTCGGTCATGCGGATCAGGGTCAGTTCGATCTGCAGCGGCGTGGCCCCGATCAGGCGGGCGAACTGGGTTTCGGTCTGGATTTTCTGCGGCATCAGATTGAGCAGGCCAATCTGCAACGGCCGGATATCCTGCCGCGCCGCCTGCGCCGCGCTCATCACCATCACACCCTCGCGGGTCAGGACGTCAAAAGCAGGCAGGTTTTCCGGTATCTTGATCGGCATTCACCGGGCCTCGATTTCTGTGATCACAAAATGCATCCGACTACGATCCCGCCAGCGCCGCGGCGATCAAAGCGTCGAATTCCGCGGCGGTTCCGATCCTGGCGACCTCGGTCGCGGCGATGGATACGCCCCAGTTTTCGGCCATCGACCGATAGAGCGGCAGGCGGTGGTCCAGACATCGCCGATAGGCGAAACGCATGAAGGCATCCGGATCAACGTCTGCCTCGTTCACGTTGTTTTCACGACAATAATCACGCCAAAGGCCCGGCAGGGCGGCGGGGTCGAAATACATCGGCTTCGGCGCGGTTTCGAACCGTTTTGTCAGCTCGCCGATATGCGCGTCATCGCCCCTGATCCAGACCAAAAGCAGATTGGACGCCAGGCGTGACAAGATCGGATCGTTTGGATTTGCCGGGTCGATCACCTCGCAGATCGAGCCGCCGGAATCGCACACGAAATGGTCATATCCGTACAATTCGTGTGCACGGGTGATGAACAGCGGCGTGTCCAGCAGCGCGGCGATTTCGGCCTCGCGGTGCAGACCCTGCCGCCGCTGATATTCGGTAAACCCAATGCCGCCCAGCGCGGGATTGCCGGGTTTTCCCATATAGGTCGACAGGGGCGACAGATTGTTGAACGTGATGTTCGAGCCGATAAAGAGCGAGTCGCTGCGCAAAAGATCGGCCAGAAACGGATTTCGCATCGCCTCGCGTTTGAAATTGTCGACGATGTGCTCGCCCATATATCGCGTGCCGATCCGGTAATCGACGGAATAGTGAAACCCGACGCCCTGCGCCCGCAGGATGTTGGAAAGATGGGTCTTTCCCAGTCCCGACATGCCAAACAGCATCACGCGCTTCTGCGCCGCGTCGTTCCAGTCTGTGGCGGTTTCGTACAGCATCTCCGGCCCTTTTGCGCCCCTTGGTGCGCTTTAGCGCAATCGGGGGGCGGGGTTCAAACGCTAATGTCCGTGCGGGTTTCGCGGGCCCTGCCTCGGGCGCTGGCGGATTGCCGGTACTCGGTGCGGATATTCATGAAATTCGCCGCCAATATGATCGCGGCACCAACAAAGACCAACGCATCCAGAGGTTCGTCATACAGCAGCAGACCAATGGCGGCCGCCAGCGGCAGACGCACGAAATCCATGGGGAAAACCACGATTGCCGGGGCCAGCCGCAGCGCGCTGGTGATGCAGAAATGCGCGAACAGCCCGGCGATTCCGATCACGCCGATCCAGGGAATGGTCGCGCCCGAGGGCACGGCAATGTCGCCGTCATGGCTCATGAACGCGATGCCAAGCACCGCCTGCATGACCGTCAGCCAGAAAAGGATCGAGGTGGTGGATTGCCGGCGCGTCAGTCGCTTGGTGGCAATCGCCGCACCGGTAAAGCCGATCGCGCTAAGAGCGGCGGCAATCATGCCGGGGCTCAGGCCCATCGCGCCGGGCCGTGCGACGATCAGAATGCCGCAAAACCCGACCAGCGCCGCCAGCAGCCGCGCGCGGGTCAGACGCTCGGCCAGAAAGAACGGCGCGACCAGCGCGACCCAGATCGGCACCGAGAATTCAAAGGCAAAGAGTTGCGGCAACGTGACAAGCGTCAGCGCATAGAACCACAGGTTCTGCCCGGCGAAATGAAAGATATTGCGCACGAGATGCAGCCCGAATTGCCCGGTCGAGATCTGCGCCAGCGTTCCGGCCAACCGGGCGACGACCACCACCAGCACGATGCCAAGCAACGACCGGTAGGCCATGATCTCGAACGTATCAAGCTCATGTGCGACGGCGCGACCGGCAACCGCCATGGTGGTGAACGAGACCACCGCGCCCATCATCCACAGGGCCGCCGTGACCGGCTGGGCCTTTGGTTCGGTCATTCCGCCTCGACCGCGCAACACCCCGTCAGCATGATGGCGGTGGTGCCTCTTTGGGTCAAAACGACGGCGCTGTGTTGCAGTGTGTTACTTCCCAACTCGCAGGCGTTCCGGTCAACGATCACGATCGCAGTGTCCCGCTCGCCCAACAGCGTGAACGCCCGAGGCCATTCGCGGCGTTCGGCGCGGGTGACCAGCGGAATCGTCATGGGTTCGGAACGGGTGATCTCGAACGTCCCGACAGCGCCATCGATGCGCGCGGTCCATTTCGGGTCGATCCCTGTGCAGGTCAAGGTCTCGGCTTCGGCCGCAAATGTGGCCAAACAGCCGGCAATCATGAAAATCAGGCGTCCCATGGCGCGACATTTGCCACTGACCCGCTAGTTTGCAAGCCGTACTTGCGAAATCCACGGGGTCGTGATGGCATCATTCCCATTCGATGGTGCCCGGCGGCTTTGACGTAATGTCATAGGTCACGCGGTTGATGCCCGGCACCTCGTTGATGATCCGGGTCGCGGTTTCGCCCAGAAACTCGTGGCTGAACGGATAGGTATCCGCCGTCATGCCATCGACCGAGGTGACCGCGCGCAGGGCACAGGCAAAATCATAGGTCCGCCCATCGCCCATCACGCCAACGGTGCGCACCGGCAGGATGGCGACAAAGGCCTGCCAAATCTCGTCGTAAAGGCCATGTTTGCGGATCTGGTCGATGTAAACCGCATCGGCGCGCCGCAGGATGTCGACCTTGGGGCGCGTGATTTCGCCCGGGCAGCGGATCGCAAGACCGGGGCCGGGAAAGGGGTGCCGGCCCACGAAACTGGCGGGCAGGCCCAGTTCGCGCCCCAGGCTGCGAACCTCGTCCTTGAACAATTCGCGCAACGGTTCGACCAGTGCCAGATCCATGCGTTCGGGCAGGCCGCCGACATTGTGGTGCGACTTGATGGTGACCGAGGGACCGCCGGAAAAGCTGACGCTTTCGATCACGTCTGGGTAAAGCGTGCCCTGGGCCAGAAACTTTGCCCCGCCGACCGCTTTCGCGTGCTTTTCAAATACATCGATGAACAATCCACCGATAATCTTCCGCTTTGTTTCCGGATCGGAAACAGTATCCAGCGCGTCTAGAAACCGTTCACTTTCGTCGGCGTGGATCAGCGGGATGTTGTAATGGTCGCGGAACATGCCGACAACCTCGTCCGCCTCGCCGTCGCGCATCAGGCCGGTATCGACAAAGACACAGGTTAGCTGGTCGCCGATCGCCTCGTGTATCAGAACTGCCGCGACCGAGCTGTCGACGCCGCCCGAAAGCCCGCAAATCACCTTGCCGTCACCGACGGTCGCGCGAATTTTGCGAATCGCCTCGTCCTTGTAGGCCCCCATCGTCCAGTCGCCGGTGAACCCGGCAAGACGGGCGAAATTCGCGTATAACTGCCCGCCTTTCGGCGTATGGTGCACCTCGGGATGAAATTGCACCGCATAGAATTGCCGTTTGTTGTCCGCAGTGATGGCAAAGGGCGCGTTGGGCGATGTTCCGTAAACCTGAAACCCGTCCGCAAGGCGCGAAACGTGGTCGCCGTGGCTCATCCAGACCTGCTCGGGGCCGGTGTCGAACCAACCGTCCAGCAGGCCGGTGGCCCCCGGCGCCGCCGTCACGAAGGCGCGCCCGAATTCCGCCGTGCCCTGCCCGCGCTCCACCTTGCCGCCCAGTTGGTGCATCATCACCTGCTGGCCATAGCAAATGCCCAGAACCGGCAAACCCATCTTGAACAATTCGGCCGGCACCCGGGGGCTGTCCGCGTCCGTCACGCTGGCAGGACCACCGGACAGAATCACGCCCCTTGGGGCAAATGCCTTCAAACTGGCGGCGGAAACCTTCTGATAGGGGTGGATTTCACAGTAAACGCCCAATTCGCGCAGACGGCGGGCAATCAATTGCGTGACCTGCGATCCGAAATCGATGATCAGCATCCGCTGGTGAACGGTGTTTTTCATGCGCGGTCTCTAGGCAGCAATTCCGCCAAGCGCAAGAGGCCGCCCGGATACCGGAATGTCGCTTTGCGCCCTCAATCGCCGCAATTTTTGTGCGCGGTTTCCGGACGCCGGTGTATCACGGGCCAAACGGCGGTTTCAGGGGCGTGGGTGCCCGTGGTAGCGAAGGGGTGCTTTCATGTCGGAAACAGGTACAGAACGGCGTCGGACGCGGGGCGGTGGCGGTGCCGCGCGCCGCGCCGAGCGCACCGCCCCGCGAATCGAGGCCGTGCGATATATCGAACGCAACATTCCAAACTTCGAGATTCTGAACGAGGAAGCGTTGGAAATCATCGAAACCAACGCCGAAACCGTGCTTCAGGAGATTGGCGTCAACTTTCTGGATTGCCCCGAAGCGATTGAACGCTGGCGCGACGCCGGCGCCACAATCGACGGCGAGCGTGTGCGCATCCCGCGCGGACTGGCGCGAAAACTGTGTTCGACCGCGCCTTCGCGCTATACGCAGCACGCCCGAAACCCCGAACGCAACGTCGAAGTCGGCGGCAAGTCGCTGGTGTTGGCCCCGGTCTATGGCCCACCATTCGTGCGCGACCTTGACGGCGGGCGGCGCTACGCGACCATCGCCGATTTCCGCAATTTCGTGAAACTGGGCTATATGTCGAAATGGCTGCACCATTCCGGCGGCACGGTGTGCGAGCCGACCGATATCGCGGTCAACAAACGCCATCTCGACATGCTTTATTCGCATATGTCGTTAAGCGACAAACCGTATATGGGGTCGGTCACGGAACCCGTCAGGGCGCAGGATTCGGTGAACATGTCCGCGATCCTGTTCGGCGAGGATTTCGTGCGCGACAACACGGTGATGACCTCGCTCGTCAACATAAACTCGCCGCTGACGTTCGATTCGATCATGATGGGCGCGCTGGAAGTTTACGCCAGAAACAATCAGGCCTGCATCGTTTCGCCCTTTATCGTCGGCGGCGCGATGGCCCCGGTGACGGTCGCGGGCACGTTGACGCAGGTGCTGGCCGAGGCGATGGCGGGCATTGCCTACAGCCAGTTGATCCGCCCCGGTGCGCCGGTGATATTCGGGGCATTCGTGACCTCGATCGACATGAATTCGGGTGCGCCCACCTTTGGAACGCCCGAAGCGTCGAAAATCCTTTACGGTGCCGGGCAACTGGCGCGGCGGATGAACCTGCCGTTCCGATCGGGCGGCTCGTTATGTGGCTCCAAACTGCCGGATGCACAGGCGGCCTACGAGACCGCGAACACCCTGAATGCGATGCTGCTGGGGGGCGTGAATTTCTGCCTGCATTCGTGTGGCTGGCTGGAAGGCGGGTTGGTGTCGTCTTACGAAAAATTCGTGATGGATGCCGACCAGTTGGGCATTCTGCATTCGATTGCCGAAGGCATTCAGATGGACGAAAACGCCCAAGGCATGGGGGCAATCGACGAGGTGGGTCCCGGCGGGCATTATCTGGGCTGCGCCCATACGCAAGCCAACTTCAAATCGGCCTTCTGGCGCTCCGGCGTGTTGGACTACAAGCCGTTTGAGACCTGGCAGGAGGACGGCGCTCAGGACACGATGACCCTGGCGCATGCAAAGGTTCAGCGGCTGTTGGCCGAATATGTGCAGCCCGCGCTTGATCCGGCGATCGACGAAGCGCTCCAGGCCTATATGCGCCAGCGCAAGGAAAGCGAACCGGACGCATTCGTCTGATTGCCGACGGGCCCTAAGGTTGCGCGGGGTTGCTTCTGATCAGCAATTGCGCCTCGGCGATCAATGCCGACAGAATCTCGACATGTCGCGATATGCTGTAAGTTGTATCCTTGGCGCGCCTCACTGCCTCGAAATCAGCTTCAAGTGCCAGTAAACGGCGCATCCCGGCCGCGGGGCCCGGCAATCTGCTGGCGCGCAACAGTCGCCTGAGATCCCGGTCGCGCCGATATTCTGTCGCGCCGATCCGCGCCGCACGGATCAGCAGTCTCGGGCGGCGCAGCGCTTTGAAAAAACTCACTAAATCTGACATTTGAATGCTCCGGTTTTGATGGTCCGGCAAACATGACATGGCCTGATCCGGTGTTGCGGACTCGATGAAACAACGAGCGCACCCTGTCTTATTGTTTCCATTATAGAAACAATAAGACAAAATTGA
>Ga0114932_10001189_pt1 | contig 30165 bp, 23 predicted proteins | sample 2SBtaG_2_FD_87286 | JGI IMG/M metagenome (GOLD analysis project Ga0114932, IMG submission 87286) | Deep subsurface microbial communities from Kolumbo volcano to uncover new lineages of life (NeLLi) - 2SBTROV12_ACTIVE470 metaG | ecosystem: Environmental > Aquatic > Marine > Volcanic ...
GATCATCACCGCCAGCTCATCGGTTTGCTTTTTGCCGATGCTTTTTTCCACGGCGCCGGGATGCGGCCCATGCGGGATACCGGCTGGGTGCAAAGTGATCATCCCCCTGGTAACATGCTTGCGGCTCATGAAATCGCCCGCTACATAGTACAACACTTCATCACTGTCGATATTACTGTGGTTATAAGGTGCAGGCACCGCATCGGGATGGTAATCGTACAGGCGCGGACAAAAACTGCACACCACAAAATTATGGGCCTCGAAAGTGAGGTGGACAGGCGGTGGCTGGTGCACACGCCCTGTAATGGGCTCAAAATCGTGTATGCTGAATGCAAAAGGATAACAATAGCCATCCCATCCTACCACATCGAAGGGGTGATGGGCGTAATGAAGACCATACAGTACCCCTTTCTTTTTGGTTTTGATGAGGAAGTCTCCCGCTTCATCGATCGTTAAGAGTTGTTGAGGGGTGCGGATATCCCGTTCGCAATACGGTGAATGTTCCAGTAATTGTCCGTATTTACCCAGGTATTTTTTAGGATAGCGGATAGGACTGAAACTTTCAACGATCAGCAGCCTGTTATGCTTGTCGTTGAATTGTACCTGGTAGATGGTTCCGCGGGGTATCACCAGGTAATCGCCATAAGCAAAAGGTATTTGTCCGTATTGTGTAAGCAGGATACCGCTTCCTTCATGAATAAAGATCAGTTCATCGGCATCTGCGTTCTTATAAAAATACCCTTTCATACTTTCCTCCGGTGCAGCGAGTACAATATGACAATCATTGTTCACCAGTATGGGTTTACGACTTGTCAAAAAATCTGCTTCGGGCCGTATATGAAACCCTTCGAAACTGCGGTGCTTGAGCATTTTTTCTTCCGCTACGCCGGGCATTGCAGGCACTGGTTCATCTGTATGAATGATCTGCGTTGGCGGCCAGTGATGGTACAGTAGCGAATAATCGTTACTGAACCCTTCGGTAGAGAACAATTGTTCGGAATACAGGGTCCCGTCGGGTTTTCGGAACTGGGTATGGCGTTTGTGAGGAATGGTTCCTAAGCTATGATAGTGAGGCATGTCTGTGCAATATTGTAGTAAAGAAATAATCTGCACGTCATCCTGAGCGAGCGGAGCGAGTCGAAGGAGCTGTTAAGGATTTGATGAGGCCCCTCGGCTACGCTCGGGGTGACGAATAATGGTTGTGTGTTTCCCAACACTTTGCCAATTGAAGAGAGAGCATAAGGAAATAATATTTCCATACGCGCTTATCGATCCAATATGTGAAATTCCGATGGAATGGCATAGCAAAACAATCTCCATCAAAGATACGTATATAATTATCACTTGTTTACTTTAAACCGCGTCATCCTGAGTGAGCGAAGCGAATCGAAGGACCTGCTGAACGTTCGAGCAGATCCCTCGGCTGCGCTCGGGATGACGACGCATAAAAGATCGGGGTGACGTTGTTTCATGCATTCATGCCCGGGAACCAGGGTCTTCCTATATCGGCGCGGAAGGGCCAGGGAACAGCAGCCAGTATCAGCAGCAGGGCCAGCAGGAAGAAGATAAATGCTTTGCGGTACTTCACTTCGTCGGCTACGGTTTTCTTGGCCATGCCATAACCAAGCGTGATAAATACCACCGATAAGATCATCGCTACCGGGTGTTCGATCCAATAGAAACGGAAAAAATGATTTTTCATCAGCGACTCGCCTTCCGGCAGGCTCGTTTTGAAAATACCGTATCGCCCTACTGCAAGCTGGTACAGCCCGATCAGCAAGGTGATGTGCGCACTGATCAACGTGAACAACCATGTTTTGCGATCACCGGCAGAAAAAGTTTTCTTGCCTTTCCACCCGGTATAAGCTTTGTAGATAGACAACAGCAGCAGTATCGAGATCACCCAACGCAATAAATTGTGTAAATGCAGAAGTCCTGTATCCATAATGATTGGTTTTAAAGAGCACAAAGTAACGCTATTTCAACTGCATATCTTTTCATGTATTCACTTAACAAATACACAATCTGTATTTTCGCAACATGAAACGTTGGCACTTCCTTCTGTTGTGGGTTAGCATCGCTGCTGCGTGTAACAACCATGAACCAAAAGAATCTCCCAAAGCAACATCCAGGGTACAGGAACCATCACCCCTGGTTAAACGATTGTATCAAAGTGTTGCCAGCTATCCCGACAGCATTGGCTTGCGCCTGCTGCTGGTGAATGCACTCGACAGTGCCGGTGATTACCGGCCTGCTTTGCAGCAGATGGATTCATTGCTTCGGAAAGACAGTCTCAATTTCGGACTCTGGTTTCGCAAAGCCACTTTGCAGGAACATACCAAAGACACCAGCGGCGCCCTGCAGTCTTACCATTTTGCCGCCCGTATTTATCCTTCTCCCGATGCATTGCTGGCCATGGCCAACCTGTATGCCGAACAGAAAAACAACAAAGCGCTTGCTTTATGTGCGCAGGTAGATGCGATGAGATTGGGCAGGGAGTACACCGCTCATACCAGTTTTATCAGCGGCGTGTATTATGCCCGTACCCGAAATGCTTCCAAAGCCATTGACCTGTTCAATCGCTGTATTGCCAACGACTATACTTATATGGAAGCCTATATGGAGAAAGGATTCCTGTATTTCGATGCACGGAAAACGGAGGAAGCCCGCAAAGTGTTTGAAACAGCCACTTCTGTAAGGGTCAATTATGCCGATGCCTGGTACTGGCTGGCCAAATGCCAGGAAACACAGAACGACCGTGCAGGGGCCATCAAAAGTTACCAAACGGCGCTGGCCCTCGACCCGGGCATTACCGAGGCTACGGCCGCATTAAAAAAGCTGGGAGTGAACTGAAATAATTGCAATAATTTTGCGCATCCTTAAACAAGCATCATGCCCATCGTTGCCCCTTCTTTATTAAGCGCCAATTTTCTGAACCTGCAGCAGGATTGTGAAATGTTGAATGAAAGCCGGGCCGACTGGTTCCACCTCGATGTGATGGACGGACGTTTTGTACCCAATATCAGCTTTGGGTTCCCCATCATTGAACACGTGAGAAAAGCCACCAAAAAGATATGCGATGTGCACCTGATGATCGAAGAGCCTGAAAAATATGCAGAGGCATTCAAGAAAGCCGGCGCCGATATATTGACTGTTCATTATGAAGCTTGTCCGCATTTACACCGCAACCTCCAACAGATCAAAAGCCTGGGCATGCGCGCAGGCGTAGCCCTGAACCCGCATACACCTGTTAATTTCCTCTCAGATGTATTGGGTGATATTGACCTGGTTTGCCTCATGAGTGTGAACCCCGGCTTCGGTGGTCAACAATTTATTCCGCATACCATTGATAAGATCCGTGCACTCAGGCACATGATCAAAGACAGAAACCTTCCTACACTGATAGAGATCGACGGCGGCATAACACTTCAAAACGCAGCTGCCATTGTGCATGCCGGCGCCGATGTACTGGTAGCAGGCAATACCGTTTTTAAATCTGACGATCCCGTTAAAACAATTGAGGCGCTCAAAGCGTTATAATTAACAATCTCTATCCACACCCTGTGCATAACAAATGCTAGGATTTGATAGATATATCCAATTAAATTTGAGACAGATGCAAGGGTAAGTATCAAATTTATTCCGTCATACATTAAACTGAACAGATTGACAGAAGCTATCATTAACCTCGAGACTGTTAACCCCATTGAATTTTTTGGAGTAAACAACGGAAAGTTGGACCTGCTGCGAAAGAAATTCCCCCTTTTAAAAATCCTTTCACGCGGAACACAAATGAAACTAAGCGGCGCCCCCGAACAGATCGAATCTGCCCGGGAGAAAATAGACCTCATCATACAGTACCTGGAAAGAAATGGTCACCTCAGTGAAAACTATTTCGAACAGATACTGGGTGGTGATGACGGCGAAACCGTAGACAATTTCGTTGAGAGCCATCCCAACGATGTGCTCGTGTTCGGTCCGAATGGCAAAACCGTCCGCGCCCGCACGCAAAACCAGAAAAAGCTGGTGCAGGCGGCCGACCGGAACGACATTGTCTTTGCGATAGGCCCGGCTGGTACAGGTAAAACCTATACCGCTGTAGCGCTCGCCGTGCGCGCATTGAAGAACAAAGTCGTGAAGAAGATTATCCTCACCCGCCCTGCGGTTGAGGCAGGCGAAAGCCTCGGTTTCCTTCCCGGCGACCTGAAAGAAAAGATTGATCCCTACCTGCGGCCTTTGTATGATGCGCTGGACGATATGATACCGGCCGATAAGCTGGGTTATTATATGAGTACGCGTACCATTGAAGTGGCGCCGCTGGCCTATATGCGTGGCCGCACCCTCGATAATGCATTCATCATCCTGGATGAGGCGCAGAACACGAACGACTTACAGTTGAAAATGTTCCTTACACGTATCGGCGCCAATGCCAAAGCCATCATCACGGGCGACCCTACCCAGATTGACCTGCCCCGCAACCAGCGGAGCGGACTGGCCAAAGCCACCCGTATACTCAAAAGCATCGATGGCATTGCCCATATTGAGCTGAATGAAGAAGACGTGGTGCGTCACAAGCTGGTGAAATCGATCATCAAAGCCTACGAAAAAGAGAAGGAGAAGGAAGAACAAGAAATTAGACACTAATTTATACGTCATCCCGAGCGCAGCTGAGGGATCTGACCGAACCTTCAAGCAGGTCCTTCGACTCGCTCCGCTCGCTCAGGATGACGTATAAATGGCTGAACTACTCCCCTAATATCTTGTGCCCCAGTTTGTCTCTTTTAGTCTCGAGGTATTTTACGTTGTGCGGATTGGCAGGCACTTCAATGGGCACTACTTCTGTTATCTCCAGACCATAGCCTAATAATCCGGCGCGCTTGCGCGGGTTATTGCTCATGAGGCGGAGTTTGCTGATGCCTAAATAACGGAGTATCTGTGCGCCTACGCCATAATCGCGTTCGTCTTTGTCAAAACCCAGTTCCAGGTTGGCTTCTACGGTATCCAAGCCCTCTTCCTGCAACTTATACGCACGTAATTTATTGATGAGGCCAATGCCACGGCCCTCCTGGTTCATATATAATATGATGCCTTTGCCTTCTTTCTCTACCATCGACATGGCTTTGTGCAATTGTTCGCCGCAATCGCAGCGGAAACTGCCCAGGATATCACCGGTAAAACAACTGCTGTGCACACGTGTGAGTACGGGTTCGTCCTTCACCCAAATACCTTTGATCAGGGCCAGGTGTTCGCCGCCCGTAGCTTTTTCTTTGAAAGCCACCAGTTTGAAATGACCATATCTGGTAGGCATGTCCACCCTAACCAATTCTTCTATGAGAGAGTCGGTTTTGAGGCGGTAATCGATCAGGTCCTTGATGGAAATGATCTTCAGGCTGAATTTTTTGGCTATCTCCAGCAGTTGAGGTAGTCTCGCCATGGTGCCATCTTCATTCATCACTTCTACCAGTACACCGGCAGGCTCCAGTCCGGCCAGTCTCGCCAGGTCTACCGCAGCTTCTGTATGGCCGGCACGGCGTAATACGCCACCATTTTTAGCACGCAAAGGGAATATATGCCCGGGGCGTCCGAGATCGGAAGGTTTGGTTTCTGGGTCAACCAGGGCCAATATGGTCTTGGACCGGTCGTGCGCCGAAATACCCGTAGTAGTACCATGCCCGAGCAGGTCTACCGAAACGGTAAAAGCCGTCTCATGTAAAGAGGTATTGGAACTCACCATCGGGTCGAGGCCTAATTCCTTGCAACGGTCTTCCGTTAAGGTAGCGCAGATAAGCCCCCTGCCCTCCTTACTCATGAAATTGATGACTTCCGGAGTAGCATGACGGGCCGCAATGATAAAATCGCCCTCATTTTCCCTGTCTTCATCATCCACCACTATAATCATCTTGCCATCCCGTATATCATCAATGGCATCCTGGATCCTATCGAGCATAACTGATTTTTGAATTGCAAAATTACGGCTCCTGAAGGGTAACAGCCTAAACTAAGTTTTGAGATATATAAAACGGATTGAATATTATACAAAAAGCTGCATAGATTCACCTTAATAATTGAACAAAAAATACACAATCCGGCGGATAACTGCACAAAATGCTCAAATCGGGCAACCTTTTGTTAACATCCCCTTGTAATTACACAGAGATATTTTACTTTCTTTGTGCGAACTAACATTTCGACCTATGCTTAAAAAGAGAATCCTACAATGTTTTATTGTATTGCTAATGCTATGCCCGGCACTGGTAAACGCCCAGATCACTACCAGTAGTTTGGGCGGTTTTGTAAACGCATCTACCGGAGATCCTTTGGTGGGCGCTACTGTAACGATAACCCATGAACCAACCGGTACTGTTTATCGCGTACAAAGCCGTGTTGGAGGCCGTTTTGACGTCAGCAACCTCAATCCCGGAGGCCCATATACAGTGGAAGCCTCTTTTATCAACTTTGCCAATGAAAAGAAAACTGATATTTATTTAAGTCTGGGTGAAGGATTCAAAGTTGACCTTGTACTTTCAGCTAAAGCCGCTAATCTGGGAACAGTGGTTGTATCTGGTGTGAGGAAAACCACTGAAAGTTCAGGCAAAGGCGGTACCGAGTCTGTTATAGGACGCGATAAGATGGCTGGTCTCCCTACAGTAGGACGCAATATCTATGACTACCTTCGCGCTGTACCCCAGGCCAGATTGATCCCTGGCTCCGAAGGCGCTGTAACCATTGCCGGTCAGAACAACCGTTATAATTCTTTCTATATAGATGGCGCTATCAATAACGATGTATTCGGTCTGTCTGCTTCCGGAACAAACGGCGGACAAACCGGTGCAGCTCCGATCTCTATTGATGCGATCGATCAGTTTCAAATAGCCATATCGCCCTATGATGCATCCGTAGGTAATTTTACAGGCGGTGGCATCAATGCCATTACCAAATCCGGTACTAACAAGACCGAAGGATCTGTATATTATTTTTATCGCAACCAGAACCTGGCAGGCAAGGATCCTGTAGCACCCAAAGAGACCGCGACCCGCTTCCCCTATTTTCAAAATAAAACTTATGGTTTAAGAGTGGGTGGCCCATTGATTAAGAATAAATTGTTTTATTTTTTGAGTCTGGAACAACAAAGAGACCAAACCCCGCAACCCTTTGATATTACAACCTACAAAGGAAATACGAATACAGCAGCAGGTATTCAAAGCCTTGTCGATTATGTGAAGACTTCTTATGGATACGATATGGGAGATTACATTAGTACCAAAAGGAAGCTTGATGCAGACCGGATTGTAGCCAAGATAGATTGGAATATCAATGCAAGGCAAAAGCTTTCGTTAAGTTATCGTTACAATAAGGCGATTTCCACTACACCAAGCGGCAGCTCCAGCACCTCGATTAACTTTTATAATGGAGGTGTGTATTTCCCAAGTACCACGTCTTCCTTTTCAGGAGAATTGAAAAGCATGGTTGGCAGAAATTCATCCAATAAATTGTTGATCACTTATACGAGCGTATTGGATCAAAGAAGTATTCTCGGTAACCCTTTCCCACGCGTGGCCATTACCGATGGCAGTGGTATCCTCAACTTCGGATCAGACAACAGTTCTACGCAAAACCTTCTCAAGCAAAAGAATATCAGCCTGGTTGATAATTTCAAATTTAATGTTGGTAAACATGTCATGACTGTTGGTGTCGATTATGAGTATTTTGATGATTTGAATGTTTTCATCCAAAACACTTATGGCAACTATCGCTACAGCTCTGTTGCCGCATTTATGGCTAATAATGCCGCACCTGGCTCTTACCAGGTAGGATATCCGCTGACTGATAATTTATTGAATACAAATACTAATGCCAATGCCAAATTCAAAGTAGCCAAAGGTGCACTCTATTGGACCGATGAATTGCGGCCTTCTGAAAATCTTACTTTAAATTTTGGTTTAAGGGCTGATTACTGGAAGTTTTTGTCCAACCCCGCTACTGACCAATTTACGAATGATTCCGCGCTATCTAAATTTGCTCAGTATTATGATCTGAAAGGTGCAAGATCAGGCCAACGCCCTAACTTCCCTATTTCTTTTTCTCCCAGGTTTGGATTCATTTACAAAATACCTGAAGAAAATATTACCATTCGAGGAGGTATTGGTCTGTTTACCGGCCGTATGCCATTGGTATGGCCGGGTGGCGTTTACAACAATAATGGACTTTTCGTAGGTGGATTTACTGCTTCCGGCGCAGCATTGAGCCAGGTGCGCTTCCGTTGGAACCCGAATGATATTAATAACAGCATTTGGACTGCCAACAACCTTGGAATATCCTTGACAAAAGGGCCATTGAACTTAATTTCCCAGGATTTCAGGATGCCCAAGTTATTACGTACATCTTTAGCCGTAGATAAAAAACTCGGCGATGGATGGAGTGCAACATTGGAGGGAATGTTCAGCCGGAATATCAATGAGATCAACTATACCAACATCAACATCCTGCCCCCTGCAGGCACTTCTGTAGCTCCCGGATCCCGGAACGTATATAATTTTGAAAGTGCAAGTACTGCAGCCAGGATACCTATCAGAAGCAATGGCACCAATCCCTATGACAACGCCATCCTCGTTTCCAATAACGACGACCCGCAAAAGGGATTCTCCTATAACATGGCATTGACCATAGATAAAAAAACAAAAACCGGCTTCAATTTCAATGTCAACTATGCTTTTGGCAACTCACTTGTTTGGAATGAGGCGACCAGCTCTGTAAACCTGAGCCAATGGAGGTTTATCCAAACAGTGAACGGCAGGAATTTCCTGACTCGTAATATCTCTGACTTCAGCCAGGGGCATCGCATTTTTGCTTTTGTCAGTAAAAAATTCTCTTATGCGCACAATGCAATGGCCACTACTGTTTCCCTGGTATATACAGGACAGAGCGGTACTCCTTTCAGCTATGTATATAGCGTCGGCAGTATGACAAGGGATGATGGTTCAGGTGGGGGCAACGATCTTATTTACATACCTACATCCGGTGACCTCAGCAACATGACTTTCCTGCCCAATACAGTTGGTGGCACTACCTATGCACCCCAACAGCAAAAAGATGCATTGGAAGCGTATATCCAGGGAGATCCTTACCTCAGGAACAATCGCGGCCAGTTTGCCGACAGAAACGGTTCCAGACTTCCTTTTTCAAATGTGGTGGACCTGAAAATCACACAGGATTTCAACGTAAAACTGGGTGGTCGCCATTACCAGTTGCAGTTGACCTGGGATATGTTCAACTTTACCAACTTCCTGAACAGGGATTGGGGACATAATTACTTTACCAGCTTTAACACTTTTGGGTTGATCAATTTTGTTGGTTATAAGAGCGCTACTGATCTTACACCACAATACAAATTCAATCCTACCATTACCAAGCCATGGAACTTCAATAGTACCGCAACGCCAGCTTATGCAAACCGTTGGATAAGTCAGGTGGGAGTCCGTTTCAACTTCTAAACTTACAAAAGAGAGGCTGCCCTTTTGACAGCCTCTCTTTTTTTTGAAATAGCTACTTTTTTCAAATAAGCTGTCAATAATAAGTTATTAACAGTTTTCATCATCGGTAACAATCATTTAATGCAGAATTAAGCCCCGTAGGTACACATGCGGATATTTTTGCAAATCAAACTAAACTTTAACAATTTATGAGAAGAACCATGCGTTCCATGTTTGCACTGCTCATAGTCGTATGCATAAGCGTATTGACTGCCAGGGCGCAGGAAACCACTTCTGACATTCAAGGTACTATTACCAGCGAGAATGGTCAACTCAGCGGCGCAGTGATTACAGCGTTGCACCTCCCTTCAGGTACAAAATATGTTACTACCAGCCGTAAAGACGGCCGGTATAACCTGCCTAACCTTAAAGTGGGAGGCCCTTATACTATTACCGTGAGCTATCTCGGCCAGAAAGAACAAAAACAGGAAAATGTGTTTTTGGTACTGGGCCAGGAATTCAAAGCCGATTTCTCTTTGAAGACAGATACCAAGACACTGGCTGAAGTAGTGGTAACCGCTACCGGCAGGCAGGACAAGGTTTTCAATACCAACAGAACTGGTAGCCAGGAAGTGGTAAGTCGTGCTCAGATTGAAAAACTCCCCACCATCAACCGCAGTTTGCAGGATTTCACCAGATTAACTCCTTCTTCATCAGGTAGCTTTATGAGTTTTGGTGGCCGCAGCGGTCAATATAATAACATTACTGTTGATGGTGCCAACTTCAATAATGCATTTGGATTGTCAGGTGTATTAGGAGGACAAACCAATTCACAACCCATCAGTCTCGATGCTATTGAGCAGATTCAGGTGAACATTGCCCCTTACGACGTAAGACAAGGCGGTTTCTCGGGTGCCGGCGTGAACACTGTTACGCGCAGTGGTACCAACGAAGTAAAAGCTTCTGTTTATACATACCTGAGAAGCCCGGGATTACAGGGTTATAACGTAAGAACCAATATCGTTCCCAAACCAAGTTTCACTTATAATCAGAGGGGAGTATCTATTGGCGCTCCCATTGTTAAAAATAAGCTGTTCATTTTCGTGAGTGGTGAACAAGAAAGAATCAGTCAGCCTGCTACTAGTTTTATTGCCAATAAACCCGGACAAACAGCCGTTCCCGGGGTAATATCGCAAGCCGTAGCAGATACTTTGGATGCATTGCGCACTTTCCTGATGCAGAAATACAATTACGACCCAGGATCATACCAGAATTATAATTATGATACTTATAGTGATAAACTCACTGTAAGAGTTGATTGGAATGTAAGCAGTAAGAGCACACTGACATTGAAATACAACTACCTGAAATCATACAGGGACATTTCAGCCAGTAACAGCGGCGCTCCCAATGGTAACAGGCAACCCAGTAATACCGGTCTGCCTTTCAGCGGCAGCGGCTACCGTATCAACAACAACTTCAATATTACAATTGCTGAACTGAATACCAGCTTCAGCAATAAACTCTCTAATAAGTTGCAGATAGGTTATACAGCATTGAGGGATTACCGCGCCAGCCTTGGAGGTGGAGACTTCCCGCTGGTAGATATCCTGAACGGTCAGGGACAGAGCTATACTGCTTTTGGTTATGAGCCCTTTACTTATAATAACGTACTCAACACAAATGTGTTCCAGTTCTCTGATATCGTTACCATGTATACAGGTAAGCATGAGATCACATTGGGAACACAGAATTATGTGAAGAATTTTAAGAATGGTTTTGCTCCCAACTATGAAGGCGCTTACCAGTTCAACACACTCTCTGATTTCTATAGCAGTGCGATGAATGGTACCGCCAATGCAAAGAGCTATGCAGTACAATATTCCCTGACAAAAGACGGCTCTTTTCCTTTTGCCAATATCGGCGCTACAGAATGGGGCGCTTTTATCCAGGATAAATGGCGCATCAGAAACAATTTAACTGTTACCGGTGGTTTCCGTTTCGACCTGCCTGTGTTCCAGAATAAATTCGATGCGAACCCTTATGCTTCTCAGCTGGCATTCCGCAATGGTAACCATTACGATGTAGGCCAGAAACCCGGTAGTAATCTGTTGGTATCACCCCGTTTTGGATTCAACTGGGATGTATTCGGCGATCATAAAACACAGGTGCGTGGCGGTTTTGGTTGGTTCTCCGGTCCTCCTCCTTTTGTATGGATCAGCAACCAGGCCAGCAACAACGGTGTACAGTTCGGTTCATTCAGCAACTCAAAGAACCCTGCAACCGGCAAGCCTTATGTATTTAGTCCTGATATCAATGCATACAGACCTGCTGCAGGAGCTGCCAATACTTCTTACAACCTGGTATTCACAGATCCCAACTTCAAGTATCCGCAGGTCATGAAGCTCAGCTTCGCTGTTGACCAGAAACTGCCTGGCAACCTGGTAGCTACTGTTGAATACAATTATTCAAAAGAAGTGAACGCTGTTTATTTCCAGAACGTAAACCTGCCTTCTACCGGTACGCCATTGGTAGGCTCTGATAACAGGATCCGTTACGATTCCAGCAAAATCTGGAATGGTGCAGGTGGCGCTTCTGTTACCAACCCTAATATTTCCAATGCCATCCTCATGAGGAATTCCAACAAAGGTTATGCGTATATGGTTACGGCAAGACTCGAAAAAACACTGCGCAACTTCAATGCCAGTGTAGCCTATACCTACAGCCAGTCTAAATCCATCAATGATGGTGGATCTATTGCCGCCAGTAACTGGCGCGACAGGCCTGTAAAAGGTGATCCCAACAGTGATGAGATTGGTTATTCTAACTTCTACCAGCCTCACCGCGTGATCGCTTATGCTTCTTATCGTAAAGAATATGCGAAAAATTTCGCTACTTCAGTAGGTGTGGTATTTGAAGCAGCACCCAATGGTGTAGGTTCTTATACATACCAGGGAGACCTGATCAACGCCAACACAGGTGGTAACAGCTCATTGATCTATATTCCCAAAGACAAGTCAGACATTGTACTGGTACCTGTTAATACCGGCGGAGGTACTATCACCGATACACGTACAGCATCACAAATGTGGGCTCAGTTGAATTCTTTCATCCAGCAGGATCCTTACATGAGCACACACCGCGGACAAATAGCAGAAAGGAATGCCGTGGTATTGCCTTGGTTCAAACACCTTGATCTGAACATTACCCAGGACTTTTACCTGAAGAACAAACATACTTTGCGTTTAAGTTTTGACATCATCAACGTAGGTAACTTCCTCAATAAAAATTGGGGTATTGCCAAAACCTTCAGCAGCAACTCTTTCCTGAAATTTGAAGGCATTGCCCCTGCGGGAGATCCGAATGCTGGTAAGCCCCGCTATTCTTTCCTGTACCAGGATCCAGCTAACCAGATACCTTATGTGAACAGCTTCCAGGATAACTCCGGTATTTTCTCCAGGTGGCAGGGACAGATCGGGATCAGGTACCTGTTCAATGATCAATCTTCACGTTCTGCATCCTCAGTACGGAACCGATAATAGTGATTCATATATACCATAAAAAACTTTGCCCTGGACTTAAGCCCAGGGCAAAGTTTTTTATTTGGCCCATCCCCATTTGAGGAACCCGGGCCAGGCTTTTGCCCAGCTTTCCACATCATGTGTGCCTTCTTTGAGTTCCATATAATGAATGTGCTGATCGGTATATCCTTTGGCTTTTAATTCAACAATGAGATCGAGTGCATCATCGATGGAATCTATCACACCGTTCTTGTTACGGTCTTCCGTTTCATCGTCTGTACCACATTCAATGAAGAACTGCAACCAGGGATAAAAATCACCTTTGCGTACCTGCAGGTGCATGAGGCGGTCCTTTTCATCATCATATCCTTCTTCATATCCTTTACGCCTCCACCACAATGAGCCGCTGAACACGCCTACCCTGCTGAACTCGTTGGCATGGTTCCACACAATGTCGAGCGCGCTCAGGGCGCCCAGCGAAAACCCGGCAAAGGATTTATCCCTGAACGAAGGAGCCTGGTACACTTTGCGTATATAAGGCAGGAGTTCCTCAAAAATGAATTTGGTATAAAGACCTGCATACGCTCCCCTGCCCTTATAATCGGCGGCATAGGCCGTACCGTATTCCATGATACGCTCCGGTCCGCAATGAATGCCCACACAAACCAACGGCTCCATTTCCTGGCTGACCAACACTTCTTCAAGCAATTGTTCGAATGCTATTTTTACGAGGTCCTGTCCGTCGTTGATCAACAACAAACTCCATTGCTCGGGTTTGTCCATTTTACCCGGCAGATACACATCAAAACGCACTTCTCTTTCCAGGTAGTCTGAAAAAACGGTATGTTGCTCCACCGCCACCTGTAACGCTGTTTTTCTATCAATCATAACGTCAAAAATAATGTAATTGGAAATATGAAAATTGTCGGTAAATTGAAAGCAAATCCAACCTCAAAACCTCCAACATGAAAAAGATCGGCATTCTATTCGGGCAGGAAAGAAGCTTTCCCATGGCTTTTGTTGAGCGCATCAACGCCAAGCACGTGGAAGGCATCAGCGCAGAACCCGTTCGGATAGACAAAGTGATGCAGGGTGTGGCAACCGATTATGCAGTGATCGTAGACCGCATCAGCCAGGATGTGCCTTTTTACCGGGCCTTTCTTAAAAATGCAGCGCTCTGTGGAACCGCCGTTATCAACAATCCCTTCTGGTGGAGCGCCGATGAAAAATTTTTCAATAATTGTTTAGCCACGCAGATCAATGTACCGGTTCCCAAAACGGTTATCCTGCCCTCTCGCGAGCTGCCGGCCGACACTTCCGATCAATCGTTCAGCAACCTGGCTTACCCGCTCGACTGGGAAAGTATTTTCCACTATGTAGGTTTTCCTGCTTATATGAAACCCTTTGCCGGCGGTGGCTGGAAGAATGTATACAAGCTCACCAGCATGGATGATTTTTTTGAAAAACATAGCGAGACCGGTCAGCTCGTGATGTTGTTACAGGAAGAAATTATTTTCGAAGAATATTATCGCTGCTATTGCATAGGCGGTAAATACGTACGCATCATGCCATACGAACCCCGTAACCCGCACCACCTGCGTTATGTGGCCGATTTTGCTCCTTCGGCAGAAAAGCTGAAAGAAATGGAATCGATCGTATTGCGCATCAACCAGTACTTAGGTTATGATTTCAACACGGTGGAACTGGCGCTGCGCGATGGCGTCCCTTATGCCATTGACTTCTGTAACCCCGCACCCGATGCCGATCTGAAAAGCGTAGGAGCAGATAATTTTGAATGGGTGGTGGAAACCGCAGCCAACTATGCCATAGAAAAAGCGCTGTCTGTAACACCCGGCATCGATAACCTTACCTGGGGAGAATATGTAAAAAGAAGCAGCGCCAAACAAAAACTGATTTAGACGATGGGAGATATCAATTACTCGCACTTTACACTGGGCGTGGAAGAAGAATACATGGTGCTCGACCCGCATACACGTGAGCTGAAAAGCCATGAACAAAAGATCGTACTGGAGGGTCAGAAGATCATCAAAGACAAAGTGAAGGCCGAAATGCACCAGGCTGTAGTGGAAGTGGGTACCGATATCTGCCGCAATATCGATGAGGCTTTCAAAGACGTGGCCACCCTCCGGGGAACGATCGCACAAATTGCAGGTGATCTCGGTTTATGGGTAGGCGCTTCGGGCACGCATCCTTTCAGTCACTGGGAACACCAACTCATCACCGACCACGCCCGTTACAACGAGATCGTAAATGAGTTGCAGGAAGCAGCCCGCAGTAACCTCATTTTTGGATTGCATGTGCATGTAGGCATGGAAGACCGCCGGATGGCCATGCATATTGCCAATACCGCACGGTATTTTTTACCGCATGTGTATGCACTCAGTACCAACTCGCCTTTCTGGGAAGGCAGGCTTACCGGTTATAAATCTTTCCGCACCAAGGTATTCGATAAGTTTCCGCGTACGGGCATACCTGATTTTTTTGAAAGCATTGAAGCATACGAGAATTATGTGAACCTGCTCATCAAGACCAATTGCATAGACAATGCGAAAAAGATCTGGTGGGACCTGCGTGTGCATCCTTTCTTCAATACCGTGGAATTCCGTATCTGCGATGTGCCGCTGACCGTTAATGAGACCATTGCCATTGCCGCCTTGTTCCAGGCCATCTGCGCCAAAATATACAAGCTGCGCAGCCAGAACCTCAACTTCATGATGTACCAGCGTTCGGTGATCAATGAAAATAAATGGAGGGCCAGTCGTTATGGCATCGATGGCGCCCTGATCGATTTTGGTAAGGAGACCGAAGTGAATACCCGTGCCCTCATTTACGAGCTCATGGATTTTGTAGACGATGTGGTGGATGACCTGGGTTCCCGGCATTCAATCAACTATATCCACACCATATTTGAACAGGGTACCGGGGCCGACAGGCAGTTGGCCGTTTACCAGGAAACCAATAGCCTGGCGAGCGTGGTTGACTACATACATGATCAGTTTTTACTAGCATGAAACAATCATCAGCTATGTAAAATGATGAAAATCAATATGTTTTTTAAATTTTGTGTTTTAACTTTTTATTTTTTTTAATTTCTCGCAGGCAACGAAACCTCCTCAACGGGTATCTTTAGCAAGAAGTCAATCCTAAACCAACCTGCAGGTGACAGAATCTGAACTTATCAAGGGATGTATCAAGCAACATACCGGTTGCCAGCATATACTGTTTGAAAGATATGCCGGTAAGATGATGAGCGTATGCCTGCGTTATGCCAACGATACCATGGAAGCCGAAGACATGCTGCAGGACGCTTTCATCAAAGTATTCAAATACATCGAACAGTTCAAATCGGAAGGTTCATTCGAAGGATGGATCAGGCGTATCGTGGTGAATACGGCCATCCGGCATTTGGAGAAAAAGAAAATCCGTTTCAAAGAGATCGATGACCACAGCAACGATGCGCCCAAGATGGATCCCAGCACCTACAGTCATTTGGGTGAAGAAGATCTTTTAAAATTGATTGGTCAGTTGCCAGAAGGTTACCGGATGGTTTTTAACCTGAATGTAGTGGAAGGATACAGTCACGAAGAAATAGCAGAAATGCTGAACATACAACCCGGCACCAGCCGCAGCCAATTGGTAAAGGCCCGGAAGATGCTGCAACAACAAATATTACAACTACAAAAAATTGCTGTATAACATGAGCGATAACCAATTTGATCAATTCATCAGGGCAAAGCTCAAAGACCATTCTGCTCCTGTGCCGCCGGGTCTTTGGGAAAAGATCAAGCCCGATGAAAAAGGCGACCGCAAAGGTTTCGTACTGCCCCGGATCAACACCCTTGGCAGGTACATGATTGCGCTGGCCCTCCTGGGGGCTTTCGCCGTTGGAGGATACCTGTATTTACAACCGGCAACACAGCAGCCATCCACATCCACATCTATATCTGCAACCGCAACACGAGATCAGCAACATGCACAGGAGCAAACCGTTGCTGGCAGTGAATCAGCTTCTTCTAATAATAATGTCGCAGAAAATTCAAACGCTATCGTTCAAAACAATACACTCCATAATAATAATACACCCAACGAATCGAATAACAACAATGAACTTTCATTATCTGCACAGATAACGCCCGGCAATACTGCTTACAAAAATGCACAGGCAGCTGGTATCAATTATAATAGTCATCCCGCATCGCAAGAGCAAGCATCTCCTATCCAGTCAGCATCAGATGATGCCCGTCGTTTCAACCTACTGGCAGCCGCTCCTCTTCTTTCAGACAGGAACAGTTTGTTGTACGATATAAAAGATTTGAAAAACCTGGAACTGATGAATGCGGTTGCACATACCAGGCGTGTTCCCAATATGCTGGTTTGCCCTTCAGCAAGAGGCGGGCGGTATGTGAACCCCGATTGGTATGTTGAGATGTATGCCTCACCCGATCTTGCTTTTAAGTCAGAGCAGAATGTATCGGCTACCCCGCAATACATGCAGCGTAAAGACAGTAGTGAAAGTTCACAACTGGGTTTCAGTGTAGGTGTGCGGTTGGTGAAACCATTCAGTGATAACCTGGTGTTGAAAGCAGGCTTGCAATATGGACAAATCAACCAACAATTCACCTATCGCAGCGAAAACGAGATCAAAACAACCACGGTAATTACACAACGGCAAATCATCCGGGGACCGGGCGATACCGTACTGGTCAATGATACCAGCGTGTTGCGGCAGATCGGTTATCGCAACAATACTGTTACAAATCATTTCCGCACCATTGATGTACCTGTGACGATCGGGTACCAGTTTGGCAGGGATGAAGATGATTTCAGGGTGGGTGTAAATGCAGGTGTGATATTCAATCTTTCTTCCTGGTACCAGGGTGTGGTGCTCGATAAATCACTCGCTACTGTTCCGATTGACAAAGCAAGCACTGCTGTATATAAAAGCAATATCGGCATGGGGTTATACACCAGCATCAGTTTCATGAAACGATTGGGTGAAAACAGCCAGTTATTTTTTGAACCTTATTTCAGGTATAATTTATCGAACATCACTGCTGATCAGGCTGCTTATACGCAGAAATTTCACGTTGGTGGACTGTCCATCGGCTTAAGATATAATTTAAATAGAAGATAGCAGGCAACGCGCGAAACACTACCTGTATCTATGATGTAGTAATAACATTAACTATGAAAAAAACTATAACTATCGGATGTATTGCGCTCCTTTTCTTTACAGCTTGCAGAAAAGAATTATCAAGCAATCTGATCCTTTATCCCAACCATCCGCTGAACGATACAGCCTGGATGAAAAATGCAACCGGCAGTGCTACCCTCAATGAGTTGGCCCAGCTGATGTTTCCCAATCTCACCGTTGATTCTTTTAATTGTTCTAAAACAGATACACTCACTTACGGCGATAGTCTCTCTATTCAAATTCCCGGCAGTTCCTTTACCTATGCTGGCGGTGGAAGTGGCGGCAGTGGTGGTGGAGGCGGCAGCAATGTATGTTCCGGTCCTGTACGCATCGAATTCTTCCGTCTGAAAACCAAAGGCGATTTCATCAAATTCTTCAAACCTACTATCAGCAATGGTTACCTGCTGGAGACAGGCGGTGGTATCTTTATCCGCGTAACACAAAATGGCCGTGAATTGAAACTTTTACCCGGCGCAACCATTACCATACGTTTCAGTGATACACAGGATCCTAAACCGAACATGCAGGTATTCTATGCTGCTGAAACCATTCCTTACCTTACACAGGGTAACATTGATACCATGCATAACTGGTTGCGCGATCTCGATACTACCTGGATCAAGACCTGGTCGAAACCCAACAGCACCAACACTTCTATTGTAACAGGATACGAATTGGCTTCTAAGAACCTGCGATGGATCAGTGCTTGCCGGTACACAGACAGTACGCTTCCGAGCACCAAGATCACTGCTGTGCTGCCGCCCAATTTCACCAATAGGAATACCGTTGTATTCGCTGTATTCGCCAACCAGAAAACAGTGGTAAGACTGAAAGACGATTTTGATTCGAGGTCCTTTGCCACACGGCGTATACCCATCGGAAGCAAGATCACGCTGGTGTCCATATCACGCATTGGAACGGATTTGTACCTGGGCACTAAAAACATCAACGATGTGGGCACAGTAACACGTTATGTGATCGACCCACCGGTACAGAAGAACCTCACCGAGATACTTCAATACCTCAATTCATTATAACCAACGCTTTCGTTTTTAATAGTCAGGGGGTTAAGGGTTGCAAGCGATTGCAGCCCTTACTTTTTGAAATCAAACAAGGTAGCGGTGAACTGGGCGCGTTCTCTTTTTTTGAAAATAACATCCCAGTTGCCTTTGTAGCGCAAAACGCGGGGAACCGTGAGTCCTTCGAATTTGGTCATTTCCACTTCCATGCTCACGTCAAAATCGTATACGCCCGCTTTGTAGCTCAGCGAATAATTACGTCCCAATACTTCCAGCGTTTTCTGGTCGAACCAGGTATCCATCTGGTCAACCACAATGCGGTCGTTCTTTAAGAAACCGAGGTCTTCTTTTGGTTTGATAGAAAATTCATAGGCCAGCGTGCCGTGGTATTCAACAATATCCAGCCGGTAATCGTAGAGTTCGTGTGCGCTTTCATCGTAAAGGTCCAGCTTGTTGCCGATAAAAGGAATGCCGGGTATTTTTTTACCCGGGTTGAAGAACAGCATTTTCAGTTGCTCTTTGTGTTTTTCTATCCCCGATTTTCCGCTGGTGTTCAGGATACGGCCTTTTACAATATTATTCTCCCCGCAAACGCTTCCTTTGGTAAAGAACAGTCCTGCATACAATTCCGCGGTCATGTAATTGTAATTCCGTTTGCTGTCGTAAAAATTGCCTGTTGTTTGCTCTTCCAGCACATCCATGGTACGGCAGCCATTGGCCCTGTTCTGTCTTGTTTTGCTGTTCAGAGAAGCTTTTACAGCGCCTTTTTTATCCAGCATTTTGATATCGTTGTAAGAAGTGAACCCGAGTATACGCAGGTTGCGAAAAGCTTTATAGAATGTAGTATCTTCTTTGATCTGGGCCAGCAGCTTTTTGTAATCGAAATTATTCCGCACCACCACTTCGGCGAGGGTAACCCGTTGCTTATCGATCAGTATGGAGGTATCCTGTGCTGCCGAATGAAAGCATACCAATATCAACAAAAAGCTGTAGTATCGCATCATTTGATGAATATCATTTTATAATCCACTTTGGTCTTGCCCTTGCTGATATCGGTCAACTTGCCCTGTAACATTTTTTTCTTCAAAGGTTTCAGGTAGTCGATGAAAAGTTTTCCATCAATATGGTCGTATTCGTGTAAAATGATACGGGCGGAAAGTCCTGTGAAGGTTTCTTTGTGTTGCTGGAATTGTTCGTCCATATACTCCAGCACCACTTCTGCGGGCCTGCTGATGTCTTCCCTGATATTGGGAATACTCAGGCATCCTTCGTTGTACGCCCACTCGTGCCCATTAAGTTCTTTGATATGCGCGTTGATGAATACCTTTTTGATACCGGGGGCATCGCTGTATTGTTTTTTCTCTTCTTCTTCGAGGTGTTCGAATATCTGTGCGCTGTCCATCACGAACAAACGAATATCCTTGTTAATCTGCGGAGCCGCCAGTCCAACGCCATTGCTGGCATACATGGTTTCCCACATATCGGCTATTAATTGTTCCAGCCTGGGGTAATCAGGCGTAATATCCGCTCCCACTTTCCTTAGCACCGCAGCGCCATAAGCCACAATTGGAAGAATCATCGATCTGCTTGGTTTAATGAGTAATGAGCGCAAAAATACCGGCAAAAAACTAAAAAAGAGTAAGTCAGAACTCAAAACCTGTGCCGGAATGCTGTAAATACTCCTGCAACATGATGGTAGCCGCGATTTCGTCTACCAGTTTTTTGTTCTGCCGGTCTTTCTTTTTCATACCCATTTCTATCATGGCCCTGGAAGCCATTTTGGAGGTAAAGCGCTCGTCAACCGTTTGTATGGGGATGGCGGGAAACTCTTTTTTTAACTTTTGTATCGCAGCCCGCACCAATGGGGTGGCATGGGTTTCCTGGTCGTTTAAATCCAGTGGCTCACCAATCAAGATCAACTCTACTGCTTCTGTTTGCATGTATTTTTTCAGGAATGGGATCAGTTCTTTAGTGTCCACAGTGGTCAATCCGCTGGCAATGATCTTCAAAGGATCTGTTACTGCGATCCCGGTTCGTTTACCGCCATAATCTATGCAGAGGATGCGTGGCATTTGAGTTGTGAGTTGATAGTTGTTAGTTGTTAGATAATAAGATCATATCCAGGATTACCAGGAGGCCGAAGATAACGCTGGCAATACCATTGGCGGTCATGAAAGCGATGTTCACCCGGCGCAGGTCGTTCGGCTTAACAATGGAATGTTGATAAATGAGCATGCCTGCGAATACCAATATCCCTATCCAGTATAACCAATGAAATTCACCGCTGAAGCCTGCCATGATTACGCACGCTGCGCTGAGCAGGTGCAATAATTCAGAAACACGTAATGCCCTGGCTTTACCCAGCGCTGCTGGAATGGAATAGAGGTGTTGCGAACGGTCGAAGTCTACATCCTGCAAAGCATAAATAATATCGAAACCGCTTACCCAAAAAATCACTGCCAATGAGAACAGGATGGGTAACAGGCTGAATGAGCCGGTGACGGCCAGGTAAGCTCCGATGGGCGCCAGTGAAAGTCCGAGCCCTAATACCAGGTGACAAAGAGGTGTGAACCGTTTGGTATAACTGTAAAATAAAATAACAAATAATGCAATGGGTGCCAGGTATAAACAAACCGTATTGATCAACCAGCACGCGATCACAAACAACAAGCAATTGATGATCACAAAACGCAATGCATGATCGGGTGAAATGATGCCCTGCGGTATTTCCCGTATGGCGGTGCGTGGGTTTTGTGCATCGAAGCTCCTGTCGAGATAACGGTTGAATGCCATAGCCGCGCTGCGCGCCGTAACCATGCATACCAACACCAGCAAGAATTTGATGGCGAGGTGCGAAGCATCCGATGCCTGGTGCACGCCCAGAAAGAAACCAATCATGGCAAAGGGCAATGCAAAAATGGTGTGCGAAAACTTGACTAAACTCAGGTAGTTTTTAACGGTAGCCATGATTAAAATTACGTATGATGAATGGAAGCGCGCACCATTTCCCAAAGGACAATGCCCGCCGCTACAGATATATTCAATGAATGTTTCATGCCCAACTGGGGTATTTCAATGCAACCATCGCATAATTGCAACACTTCCTGGTCCACGCCTTCCACTTCGTTGCCAAATACAAGCGCTGTTTTATCACCTGTAATGGGGAATTGTTCCAATGAAATACTTCCCTGTGTTTGTTCAATACCATAAATACGGTATCCCTGCTCTTTGAGTTGCCGTACGGCATCGATGGTATGGGGAAAATAAATCCAGTCCACCGTTTCAGTAGCGCCCAATGCCGTTTTATGTATATCGCGGTGTGGAGGTTGGGGGGTGTATCCGCAAAGACATATTCCTTCGGCCAGGAAAGCATCTGCCGTTCTGAATACGCTGCCCACATTGTGCATGCTGCGGATATTGTCCAGTACGATCAGGATGGGGTTCTTGGCTGACTGCTTGAATTCATCTACCGTTTTTCGCCCCAATTCGTCCATACTCAGTTTGCGCATGACACAAAGGTAACCCCCGCTGTTCATAAAATGTATAGGGATGATTCCCCTATATTTGTTGCCATGTCTAAATCTGCCGCCGATACCCCGCTGATGCAGCAACACAGGGCCATCAAACAACGATATCCCGATGCCGTATTGTTGTTCCGGGTAGGTGATTTTTACGAGACGTTTGGAGAAGATGCCATCATTGCCTCGAAAGTATTGGGCATTACACTCACCAAAAGAAATAATGGTGCGGCAGCATCGAGCGAACTGGCCGGGTTCCCGCATCATGCGCTGGACACTTACCTGCACAAGCTGGTAAAAGCCGGCCACCGCGTAGCGATCTGCGACCAGTTGGAAGATCCCAAATCGGTCAAAGGCATTGTCAAGCGCGGCGTTACCGAAATGGTTACGCCCGGCGTAGCCACGAATGACAAACTGCTGGAGCAGAACAGCAACAACTTTTTAGCAGCCATTCATTTTACCGACCAGGCCAACAGTGGCGCTGCTTTCCTTGATATATCCACGGGCGAATTTTTTGTTGCCGAAGGAAACCAGGAATACATAGATAAATTATTGCAGAGTCTCCGGCCGGCAGAAGTGATCTTCCAGCGGAGCTACCAGAAACATTTCAAAGAAAATTACGGCACCCGCTTCTATACTTATACAATGGAGAGCTGGATCTTTGATGAAGCGTTTGCTACAGAAAGCCTGCTCAAACATTTCCAGACCCATTCACTGAAAGGATACGGCATTGAAAATATGCCGGCCGGCATTGTTGCCGCCGGCGCCATTCTGTATTATCTCAAAGAAACAGAACATCCCAACCTGCAGCATATTACTGCAGTGCAAAGGATTGAAAGGGATGATTTTCTGTGGATGGACCGTTTCACCATCCGCAACCTGGAATTATTGAACACCGGAACAGAACAGGGCAATAGTTTATTGAAAGTATTGGATCAAACGGCAAGTCCCATGGGCGCACGTTTGCTGCGCAGGTGGATGTTGTTCCCTTTGAAAGACATAGGAAAAATCCAGGAAAGATTAGATGCTGTTGAATTCCTCATCCTGCAACCGGAACTGCGCAAAGAACTGGTGCAGGCCATTAAAATATGTGGCGATATTGAACGCCTGGTGAGCAAGATCCCTTTGAAGAAGATCAACCCGCGCGAAGTGATGCACCTGGCCAAAGGATTGCAACAGGTGGCGCTCATCAAATCATGGTGTATAGCGGCTACAAACCGTTACCTGCAACAGTTGGCCTCCATGCTCGATGCCTGTGAGGTAATTGTAGATACTATTCTGCAAAGACTACCCGATACACCACCGGTTGCCGCCAATAAAGGCGGCGTAATCAAAGAAGGCGTGCACGAAGAGCTGGATAAACTGCGGCAGATTGCCAGCGGCGGCAAGGAATACCTGGTGAACATACAACAACGCGAAGCAGAAAAAACGGGCATCAGTTCTTTGAAGATCAGCTTCAACAATGTGTTCGGTTATTATTTGGAAGTAACGAATTCACACAAGAACAAAGTGCCGGGCGACTGGATACGCAAGCAAACGCTGGCCAATGCAGAACGTTATATCACCCCTGAACTGAAAGAATACGAAGAGAAGATTACCGGTGCTGAAGAAAAAATACTCTCCATTGAACTGGAATTGTACGATGCATTGGTATCTGAGCTGCAAGCTTATATCGCGCCAATACAGATCAATGGTCATATGTTGGCGGTGCTCGATTGCCTCTGTTGTTTTGCAGACAATGCGCTCCAGTTCAATTACAAAAAACCGGAAGTGCATGAAGGGCTTTCACTTGAACTGAAAGAAAGCCGTCACCCTGTTATTGAACGTAACCTGCCCCCCGGTGAGCCTTATATTGCCAATGATGTTTTGCTGGATCCGGCGGACTGCCAGATCATTATATTGACAGGTCCGAATATGAGCGGTAAAAGCGCCATACTCCGCCAAACAGCGCTCATTACACTGATGGCGCATATAGGTAGTTTTGTACCGGCCAACAGTGCACGCGTTCCGCTGACCGATAAGATATTCACCCGCGTAGGCGCCAGCGATAACCTGAGCGGCGGCGAATCTACCTTTATGGTGGAGATGAATGAAACGGCCAGCATCATCAATAATATTTCCCCCCGCAGCCTTATACTGCTCGATGAGATCGGCCGCGGCACCTCTACTTACGATGGCATTTCCATTGCCTGGAGTATTGTGGAATACCTGCATGGTTCACACGCATCGCCCAAAACCTTGTTTGCCACGCACTACCATGAGTTGAACGAGTTGGAAGAGAAATTGCCGCGTGTGAAAAATTTCCATGTTACCAATAAGGAAGTGGGCAATAAGATCATTTTCCTGCGTAAGCTGGCGCCCGGCGGAAGCACCCACAGTTTTGGTATCCATGTAGCTAAAATGGCGGGCATGCCGCCTGAACTCATCAACCGGGCCAATGATATCCTCAAACAATTAGAAGCCAAACATGTAGACACTGCTGACAAAGGAATCGCTACAGCCGTGAAAAACATAGCAGCGCCGCAATTGCAGCTTTCTATTTTCGATGCGCATTCTGAAACATTCGGCGATATCCGTAAAAAACTACAGGATATCGATATCAACCGGCTCACACCTGTTGAAGCGTTGATGAAGCTCAACGAGATCAAGGACCTCCTCAAATAATTCTCATAGATAACTCAGCCACCACTGGGTATGCGATGCCTTGTATTCACTGTATCTTTTACATAAAGGGTAGAGCGACAACACCAGCGCTGCCCATATCAGGTACACCCCACCCAGACTATACCCGAAATCATCGGGTCTGAACCAGAAGAAGCCTTTCATGCCTTCAGTCAATGTATGACCGTTGCTGAAGAATATGATCATGCATATAAAATGTATGAGGAAGAAATGAATCAGGTAATAGAACATGGGAACGCGGCCGTATACCACTACGAAATTCTTCCATTTGCCTTTTGCGGTTTCCAGCGCCCACAATGCGATCAATGCCGGGCCCAATGTCATGCAAAGGAATAAAAGCGAAGGTGGGTATTTGGTAACATTGAAAAAAGACAGCACAGTATGTACGCCATCCTTTTGTGTGGCCCACAAGGAAGGATCTCCGTAGATATTGATCCAGCGGAGTACAAAGAATGCCAGGGTAATCAGCAATCCTCCTTTCAACAACCACTGTCTTCTTTTTACCGGATCGAACTCTTTTGTAAACAGGCTGCCCATGCAATAACCCAGCAATAATATCCCGGGCCATGGTATCAGCGGATACAAAACGAAAATGGTGTGATCGGGAGTAACAATATCAAAAAACTGCTGGTGCAGGAAAGCCCACCACAATACCTGTTGCCCCGGTTGCGCATCGAAGCGATCGAGCAAGTTATGGCCGAGTACCAGCACCAATCCAATGATCAGCAATACCCTGAGCGGCAGCCAGTGCAATACAGATAAGATCACCAGCGACCATCCAATTACCCATATCACCTGCACGGCAACTATTGAGTAATGCGGGTTGAAGCTGAAAATAAAATTCATGATCACCAGTTCAATCGCGATCAGCCACAACCCTCTTTTGAACAGGAAGGCCGACAATTCCTGTTTGCTCATTTTTCTGCCGGCAAGAAAAGCGCCTGTGCCGGTAAGGAACACAAACACGGGTGCACAGAAATGGGTGATCCACCGGGTAAAGAACAACACCGGCGTGGTGGTGTTCATATCGGTAGGGTTGCCGGTAACTGCTGCTACATGAAAAAAGTCACGCACATGGTCCAGCGCCATGATGATCATTACAAAGCCCCGCAAGAGGTCTATTGAATCGATCCGTTGCTTTCCCGGCAGTATAGTGGTTGACACAAACAGGGTTTGAGTAGGTTAAAATACTCTTTTTTATGTCATATCACGAAATTTTGGGATCAGTGTTTCCCGTACGCCTTCACTTTCTGGTGGAGGCCGGCGCTGAGCGGTACTACCGGCAGTCGAACCACATTCTGCAACAAACCTTCTTCGTGCATGAACGCTTTCACCCCGGCAGGGTTGTTCTCTGCGAACATGAGATCGTACGCGGCCATGAGTTTGTCGTTCAGTTTTTTTGCAGTTTTGAGGTCGGCTTTCAGGCAGGCCCTTACCATGTCTGAGAATTGTTTGGGGAAAGCGTTGGCCGCCACGCTGATCACACCGTCCATACCACAGGCCAGTTGAGGCAGGGCGAGTGCATCGTCGCCGCTTACGATCAGGAACTGCTCGGGCCTGTCGCGCAATAGCTGCATGCATTGCGCCATATCGCCGCTGGCTTCTTTGATACCGGCAATATTGGGCACTTCGTTGGCCAGGCGCAGTGTGGTATCGGCATTGAGGTTACGGCCTGTTCTGCCAGGCACGTTGTACAGGATAATGGGTTTGGGAGAGGCTCCCGCAATGGCTTTGTAATGCTGGAACAATCCTTCCTGTGAGGGTTTGTTGTAGTAAGGAGAAGCGCTCAATACCGCTACCGCTTTTTCGAGCGGAAAATGGTGCAGGTCTTTGATGAGCTCCTGTGTGTTGTTGCCGCCGATGCCCACTACTACGGGAACGCGGCCTGCAACTTTTTCAAAAGTATAATGAACAATGTCCAGCTTTTCCTGTTTATCCAGTGTGGGTGTTTCACCGGTGGTACCCAGTGTTACGAGGTATTCAACTCCTCCTTTGATCATCGCTTCGATCACGTTTCCGAGTGCTTCGAAATCTACCTGTGCATCTGTTTTGAATGGCGTTACCAGTGCTACACCGGTACCCTGTAATTGCTTACGTAAAGACATTGTTTTGTTTGATTTGTTATCTGTGTTGTATGGCTAAATTCTATCTTCGGGACTTTCTCTTTTACCGAGCACGGGCTCCTCTTCTTCGAGGGGTGCTTCTGTCCAGAAACCCATCTTCCCGTATTTCTCAATACGATCGTTGATGCGCTGCTGCGGGTTTTTCTGTTTGATTTCCTGCAAACTTTTTATGATGTATGATTTTAAAATGGCGGCCGCTTCTGCATAATCCCAGTGCGCACCACCGAGGGGTTCGTGTACGATTTCATCAACCAGTCCGAATCCTTTCATATCGGTAGCAGTTAAGCGCAATTGCTCTGCGGCCACTTCTTTTTTCTCCCAGCTGCGCCAAAGGATGGAGCTGCAACTTTCCGGAGAGATCACGGTGTACCAGGTATTTTCCATCATCAGCACTTTATCTCCCACGCCTATGCCCAGTGCACCGCCGCTGGCGCCTTCGCCAATGATGACTACGATCACCGGCACTTTGAGGCGTATCATTTCCAATATATTACGGGCGATGGCTTCGCCTTGTCCTCTTTCCTCGGCTTCCAAGCCGGGATAAGCACCGGGGGTATCGATGAGCGCGATCACGGGTTTGTTGAATTTCTCGGCCAGTTTCATCAGTCGCAGCGCTTTGCGATACCCTTCGGGGTTGGCCATACCGAAGTTGCGCAGCTGGCGCAGCTTGGTATTGGTTCCTTTCTGTTGCCCCAGTATCATCACCGTTTCGCCATCGAGCTGGGCAAATCCGCCCACCATGGCTTTATCGTCGCGGAAAGTGCGGTCGCCATGCAGTTCTACAAAATGGGTGCACATTTTCTCAATGTACTTCATGGTATAGGGCCTGTCGGGATGGCGGCTCAACTGCACCCTCTGCCAGGGGGTAAGGTGCTGGGTAATCTCTTTGCGTTTTTCGATAATAGATGCTTCCAGCTGTTCTATAGTAGATGTATAATCTATTTTTGGGTTCTTTTCCGCAAGCTTTTTCGTGTCCTCTATCTGCTCGTACAATTCCTTGATAGGTTTCTCAAAATCAAGGAATTGACGATTGGGGTAATGGGGCATAGTATGGTGTTGAGCGGGTAAAATTACGGTTTGAATTTTTTTAAAGAAAGATTTGTTTAAAAAAACAGTTTACCCTTATCTTTGCCGTCCCGAAAACGGTCCGTAAAGGCCGTGCTTAAGGAACGGATTGGTAGTTCAGTTGGTTAGAATGCCGCCCTGTCACGGCGGAGGTCGCGGGTTCGAGTCCCGTCCAGTCCGCAAAAGGGATGATTTAAGGATCATCCCTTTTTTGTTGATTGAACTGCAAATACAAAAGTCCAGTGTAGAAACACCGGACTTTTTCGCTTGCTATTGTAAAACAACCCATACCAACGCTCATATGAGAGCATCATATGATGTTTCAACAAGTCGTTTGCTGTTATTGATAATTCTCTGAAATGTTTTTGAAGTCGACATGACTATTATCTACGAATATGCCCCAATTCGTTCCCACCGCTTTGTAGATACGGCAGCTTAATGCTACTGTGTTGTTCAGATACACTACCACTACTGAGTTCTCGAACACGATTTGCACATTCATATCCGTATTCGGCGTCATGGTAAATGGAACATCATTATCCGCGATCGTTGTGGTAGTAAGTGAGCTACGGTTTGTTTTATCGAAACTGAACCGGTTCTGGCTTGGCACAAATCGAAGACTATAAAAATTATTGTACCCATCACAAGCTCCAATCATGAATCCAAAGTCCTTATTGCAACTCGCATAATTCACCGTTGCGTTGATCTTATAGCGATCATGCAGAATGGGCTGGTATATGACATTCGATACATTAAAATTAGTATCGCTTAACAGCCGGTACGATCCTGCGCCTAGTGCAGTAACCCTACCCCAGGTGCTGTTGATTACCAGTGTATCAGTGTTCAGCTCCAGCCAGTTTTTCAACGTATGTGGAATAGCCACGGCCAGATCGCCATTGGGCAAGGGATATATTTTGTGCATCACAATATTTCCACCCCATACCCAAGCACCTGAATCGCTGTTATTGGTCAACGTATTGGTCCAGCCGAATACATAACGATCATTATATTGGTTAAGGGCCGTTCTACCGGCAAAAAAACCATTACCATCAAAACGATCCGAGCCGTTTGGTAATGACCAGGGGCCATACAAAGAAGTGCTCTTGCGATAATGTACATATTTGGTCTTGGGGTCACTTACACTCTGGTCGGAAAACATCAGGTAATAATAGCCTCCCATTTTAAATACTTCGGAACATTCCATATTGAAGAAATTGGAGTTGTCTCCATCGTAGAAAACACCCCGATAGGTCCAGTTCATCAGATCGGTTGAAGTATATTGAGCCAATACTCCCTTCCAGATTCCGCTCTGATTTTTTCGTGCTGTGATCAACATTAACCATTGGTTATTTACACTGTCGCGGGTTACGAACGGATCTCTCCAGTTATCATTTTCGTCGAAACCGATTCCGATGGGTGTAGTAATATTTACGAAATTGGTGTTTTTAGTAAACCCAATGACAGGGTTGGTAGAAGTTGCCAGCATCACAGCCTCCCGCTTTACACCATTATTACAGGAAAGATTGTCTGAATTATGTCCTGTATAGAAAAA
>Ga0114932_10001190_pt1 | contig 30140 bp, 23 predicted proteins | sample 2SBtaG_2_FD_87286 | JGI IMG/M metagenome (GOLD analysis project Ga0114932, IMG submission 87286) | Deep subsurface microbial communities from Kolumbo volcano to uncover new lineages of life (NeLLi) - 2SBTROV12_ACTIVE470 metaG | ecosystem: Environmental > Aquatic > Marine > Volcanic ...
CAGAGCCATCAGCTGTCGCCCCAGGCGTTGCGTGGTCACGGCGGCCAGCAGCTCACCGGTGACCGTGTCAGAGAACTCGATCTCCAGGGCCAGGGATGGCAGGAGACCACTGGCTGTCGCACCAACGTGCGCGCCCCTCTTGGCCAACTGCACGACGTTGATCCTGTCCGTGAGCCGAGCGGTCATGCGCACCGTGCCCGGGTCTCGCTGACGGCTGAGCGGGTACGACGGCGCCAGCAGGACTTCCATGGCCAGAGCGAAGCCAGCGGCAGCCCGGCCCATGGCCTCCCGGGTGAACGTCTGCCGGACCACAGGGCTCGTGGGCACCAACGTCAGCGGGTCGAGCCACAGGCTGTGTATCCTGCGCTCCTGTACCGCCCGGGTGACCCAGACGATCTCCTGTGAGGTGAGGCTGTAGTAGCCCTCGTGATCTGGGCTGGACTGAGTCTCGCTGGTGACGCAGGCCGGAACCACCAACGCAAGCCAAAGGGTGCAGCAGAGCGCGGTGGCAAAGCGGGGGAGAGTCATGGCGAGGATCATGGCAAATCGACACCGAGCGCTCTCGACGCCACGCCTCACCCCAAACGCTTCGCGAACACCTCTTCGTTGAAGCCCACGATCACCGTCTTGCCCTTCACGATGGTCGGCGCGCGCAGGTTGCCCGTGGGGCCCAGCATGGCTTCAACGATCTCTTTGCTGGCCTTGCCCGCTGGCTTGAACTCGCTGACCTTCTTGCCCTTGGCGACGATGACCAGTGACGCTGCCTTGGCAATGGCGGCGGCGTCGCTCTTGCCCAGCTTGCGGCTGGCCGGGATGGTCTCTTTGGCCTCGATGTCGTGGTCGTCCATGAACTTGGACGCTCGGGTGCAGGACGTTCAGCCCTTGCGGTGGTAGTGCCAGTCGATGGGACGACCCATGGGTTCTGCTCCGTTGTGTGGGACCGCCGTTCTACACCATGTCCCCCCGCGATGCACAGCCTGCCCTCGTGGCAGGCCGAGCGGGGCCCGTGGTAGGCTGGCCGCCGTGTACGGAGCCCTGCGTCCGTGCGGGTGGCACGCCTTGGTTGTGAGCGACGAACCAGATGATCATGCGACCTCTCCTTGGTACGGGACGCTCTGCGCTGGCGCTGATCGCATGTGCCTTCCTGACCGGCGGGCTGCTCAACGGCTGCGCTGCCAGCTACGAGTTTCTCGACGAGCCCGGCCAGTACCGGGGCGCGCGGGTGGGCGGCGAACAGAGCGGCGAGTGGACCTACTTCTACGGCGACGGTTCACCCCGCACCCAGGGCAGTTACGTCGAGGACGAGCAGAGCGGCGACTGGACCTACTGGTATCCCAGCACCACCCCTGGCTCGAGCCAAGGCACCGGCCAGAAACAGTTCGAGATCGGCTTCGAGGGCGGCCATCTGCAAGGCAACTATCAGCGCTGGTATCGGGGCGGTGGTCCCCAGGCGTCGGGCTTCTTCGAGGACGACGCCGAGGTCGGCCCCTGGACCTTCTTCGCCCCCGGACGTCGGCCCGTGCAGATGGGCGACTTCGTCAACGGCGAGATGCACCTGCGCTGGACCTACCGCTACGGCAGCGGCAAACCCCTCGCCGAAGGCTACCGACTGCGGGACGACAAGGTCGGCCCCTGGCAGTTCTGGGATGAGAACGGCCAGGAGTACAGAGAGCTGTTCCCCCTGCCGCCAGCTTGGCAGTTGGTGCGCGAGCTGTGGCCCGGCGGTGCTGTTCGGCGCGAAGGCTACCTGTTGCACGGCGCTCCCCAGGGGCTCTGGGTCAGCTGGCATCGCAGCGGTAGCCGGCGGTTCGCAGGCACGTTCGACGGTGGCCAGGCCAGCGGGCTCTGGGTCGCCTGGGATCCTGACGGCGCGCTCGTCGCCGCCGGGCAGATGGACCACTCGACCATGTCCGGCGATTGGACGGTCATGGTGCGCGGCGCTCCAGAAACCTGGGCCGCCAACGTCTTCGACCCGCCTCGCTCGCCTCGGGGGCAGTGGTCTGAAGATCGCCTGGCGTCCCAAGGTCCACACCAGGCGGTGTCGGTCTGGCTGGGCGAGATGCTGAGTCCGGGCAAGCCCTTCGTCTGGCCTGCGAACTATGATCGTCCACCCCCGGAGGCCCTGGCCGCTGCGGTGGGGCGTCCCCAGGTGACCGTGCCGCCCCAGCCCTGGCGCGTGCGGGAGACCCGCGCGGTGTCGGCCATGGTCAGCATGTACACGGGCGGGCAGCGGGGCGTGTTGGCGGCGGGTGAGTTCGACCCCTACGGCGACGTGGTGGCGGCCGAGTCGAGGGGGCGCACGTCGGTCTCCTCGCCGTTGGTGGGCAAGCGCCTGCCCTTCGCCAAGATCAACACCATCGACGGGCAGGTTGATCTGTCGAGCTACGCCGGACGCAAGGTGGCCGTGGTCATCATGCGCGGCTTCGATGGCGAGGTGTGTGTGTACTGCGCGGCCCAGACCCGGGCCTTGACGAATGCTCAGGCGAGGTTCGAGGCGGCGGGCGCCGAAGTGCTGGTGGTCTACCCTGGCGACGGCGACGACCTGGAGACCTTCCTCGGCGCGGTGGCGAGCCTGGCCGACGACGGCGACGAACCCAGCTTCACCATGGCCTTTGATCCGTCCTTCGAACTGGTGCGAGCCCTCGACATCCGGGGCACTCAAGCCATGCCCACGACCCTGCTGCTCGACGAACAGGGCGTGGTGCGCTGGGCCTACGTAGGCAAGGACAAGGTCGACCGCCCGGACGTGGAGCGGATGATCAAGGAACTTGAGCAGATGCCCACCACGTGAACGCAAAGGTCCCGGGGGATGACACGACGCTGAGGGCGCTCGACGAGAGCTTTCCCGCCATCCCCGAGGTGAAGATCGTGGCTGAGATCGGCCGCGGGGGCATGGGCACGGTCTACCGCGGGCAGCAGCAGTTCGTGCAGCGCGACGTGGCAGTCAAGGTGCTCAAGAGCGAGCTGGGCAGCGACTACACCCGGCGTTTTCACCGGGAGGCTCGGCTGCTGGCGCGCATGAGCCACCCGGCCATCGTGGCTTGCCTCTCGGCGGGCCACACGGACGACGGCCTCAGCTACATCGTCATGGAGCTGATCGACGGGCCCGACCTCTATCACTGGCTGCAAGATCACGGCCAACTCGAGACCCGAGAGGCGTTGCAGCTCACGCTCTCCCTGGCCAGGGCGCTCGCCTACGCCTACGAGCAGGGCATCATTCATCGGGACATCAAGACCGCCAACGTGCTCCTGGCGCCGCGGCCTGGGGCCGCCGAGCACGACCTGTTTCCCTTCGACGCCAAGCTGGCCGACCTGGGGCTGGCGCGCCCGCAAGACCTGGACGGGCAGTCGTCCATGGCGGTCACGGCGGCGGGTGTGTCCATGGGCACGCCGTCATGCATGGCTCCTGAGCAGTTCGACGCCCCTGACAAGATCGACTTTCGCGCGGACATCTATGGCCTGGGCTGCGTGCTGTTTCATTGTCTCACCGGACGAGCTGCGTTTCCCAAGCAGGGTCTGTCCCAGGTGCTGACCACCAAGATGAACCCCATCGCGCCGAACCCTCGGGCGGTGTTGCCCGAGCTGCCCCACCCTGTGGCACATCTGGTGTCGAAGATGCTGGCCACCCATCGCGACGAGCGGCACCGGGACTACGGCGAACTCATGAGCGAGATCGAAGGGTTGTTGCGAGCGCCCGCAGCCCCTGCTGCCGTGTTCCCTTGGACGCGAGTGCTGGTCGGCGTGGCCGTGGTCGCCGCCGCGCTCTTCGGCGCGTGGCAGCTGCAAGGCGAGGGCGACGTCTCGGACGGCCCGAGCGGCTCGGGCCAGACCGCAGGCCGCTCTGGCGACCATGCCGCGTCGCCCACCAACGCTCCTCTCGACGACGAGGGCTCGGACCTCTCTGCACTGGCTCTGCGCTGGCCCTTGGAACAACGTGGCCAGCAGCCAGCCACGACCCTGGGCTACCCGGCAGGTTCCGCGGTCTCCCTGGCCGTGTTCTCACCTGAGTCGTTGGATGGCCCGCCGACTCACGTCGCCTGGACCCTGTTTCAAGCCCCCGACTCTGCTCGGCCCGCTCTGGAAGGACAACTCGCAGACTTCGGCAGCGCTTCGATGGGTGACCTGCTCCTGCCCAGAGTGGCTGGCCTTGAGAGCTACCCCCTCGTGATCAACGTGCAGCCTCGGCAGGGCGACGGCCCCCAGGGCTTCGAGACGTTTACCCTCAACGTCGACTCCACCCGTGACGTGCGTTCGATCACCCAGCCCAGCGTGCTCATGAACGGCCAAGAGCTGCTGGGTTGGGAACCCCGGGCGGGATCGTCAGCCAGCTTCAGAGAAGCCGAGGACTACCCGGGCGTGCAGGGCAACTCCGCTGGCATTGGCGACGAAGCCACGGCTGCGACGTTCGCCCTGCCTCAGGGCGACTGGCAGGTGACCGGGGCGTTCCGGGCCTTCTGCTCGGGCAAGACCTGGTTTACCGAGGTGGGCCTGTGGCTCGACTGCGCACCGGGCAAGACGCGCATGTTGGTCATCAAGGCGCTCAGTCCGGACCCCGGTCAGCCCGTGGCCTACGAGCTGAGCACCGTGGAGTTCAAGCCTGACGACACCCTCTTGCTGGGCGCCGAGCCCCACACGGGGACCAAGAGCCATGGCCTGTTTCACCTGCCCTGGCAGCGAGACGATGGCAAGAGCAGCTCACGAGAAGTGGAGTTCACTATGCGCAAGCAGGGCACCGAACTCTCGATCACGGCGACAGGGCAAGAGAGCGGTCGCCTGGTGACGGTTCTCGAAGCAGAGCCCAGCACCTTGGGCATCTTCGTCGCCGGCGGCGTGGGCGACTTTCGCGACTTCCGCATCGCGCCCCTCGACTAGGTCGAGGGCGCGGCCTTGCCACGACACGGACCACGCATCGATTGATCTGCGGAGGGCGTGGCCTGGGCCTGCCCCGTCAGCCCCGCGGGGGCAAGGTGGGGCGCACTCGGGCGCTCTCGCCGAGGATGTCCGCCAGGCGGCCTGCTCGCCATGTGTTCAGGATCAGGGTGTCGTCGAAGATGAAGACCACCCCGTTCATCCCGGCGTTAGAGCGGTCGTAGTCAAAGTCGGCGCTGTTGCCCTTGGTGACCTGATAGCTGACCTTGACGGCGTAGGCATTGGACTCGTACCAGCCGTAGGCCACGGCCACCGCCGTGTTGTCGTTCTCCCACACGGACAGGGGGGCGCCGAAGAGATCGAGTACGTCCTGCAGACTGCTGGCGTGGATCTCGACCTGGCTGAGTGCCGCCAGGGAGAGGGGCTCGTTTGCAGACTCACGGACCCAGTTGCCGCTCACGCAGCCGCAGCAGGTGAGCGCGAGCAAGGTGGCGGCCAGGCGGGTCGCCGGGGTCAAGAGTCTGACGGGGTGCCTGCCATCCATGGCATCTGGTACTCGGCGCGGTCAGCGGCAAGGGTGGCGCCCACGTGGGTCAGCACGCCGGCTTCGTCGAAGAAGACCCACATGCGATCCGTGCGGTTGTCCTCGTTGGACGCGGTGAAGATCAGCAAGAAGATGCCCGCCGACTTGCTCACCTTGTACTCGTACATGTAGGCCGAGCGGTAGCCGAGCTGGACGATCTCGGTGGGGGCGCCGAAGCGACTGGCTACTTGGCTCTGAGTGGTGAGCCCGGGCTGCAGCGCTTCGATGTCTTCAGTGGCCAGAGGCTCATTGAAGGTCTTGTGCGAGAGCAGACAGCCGGGAAGGCAAAGAACGATGAAGAGTGTAAGGAGGCGCATGGCAGCCATCGGCGGTCTTGGAAACGTCCTGCGTAGAGTTTTCTTCGGCAGAAGGGGGCCCTCTGCTTGTGGGCTGATTCTCAGGCGTGCGCGCTCATCGCGGATGGCCGCTTGTGCCAGCAGAGGGGCTACACTGCTAGAGCTGTGCGAATCTCCCTCTCTGACCTGCCGCCTATCGTCGATCAGCCGATCGACCCTTCCTGGCCCCTCAACGTGGCCGCGCAGGTGTTGGTGTTGCGGCAGCTCCGGGCCCTCAGCGAGTTTCGCGAAGTGGCCCTGTTGGGGGAGAGTGATGCGGGGGTGCACAAGCTTCGGGTAGCCTGCCGGCGACTGGGAGTGGTGCTGGTCGCCATGGCCGAGCTGTGGCCCGAAGAACAGCTCAAGCCCCTGCGCAAGGCCGTGGCGAAGCTGGCCAGATCTGTGGCCGGAGCCCGCGACCTTGACGTGATCATCACCGGTCTCTGCGAGCGCATCGCTGAAGTCCACGACGAAGAGGAGCGCGCCTTGCGCTGGCTCTGGAACCGCTCGGTGAGCGCCCGCAACCAGGAGCAGCGAGCTGTGGTCGCGGCGCTTGGCGGCTTCGTGGCCCATGGCTGGCTCGATCGTCTGGTGGAGTTCTTCTCTAGCACCCCCGTCGCACTCGACAACTGGGCCGGGCCGGGAGAAACGCTGGCAGTCGATTGTCAGACGGTCGCCGAGGCCATGCCCCGACTGGTCGATGCAGAGGTCGAGAGGGTCTGGCAGCTCTCGTCCAGCCTGGCCGACACAGAGGCCTCGGACGCCCAGCACGACTTTCGATTGGCCTGCAAGCGTCTGCGCTACCTGCTCGATGGTCTTGGCACGTGCCTGAACGTGAAGCCGCGCAAGCTGGTCAAGCCCTTGCGGCGATGCCAGCGGCTCCTGGGGGAGCTCCACGACGGCGAGAGTCAGTCCCTGGGTCTGGTCCAGTTGCTCAGCGGGCACGGCAATCGCTTGCGGCGCATCATGCGCGAGGCCAAGAAGACCGACGCCACCACCGACGCCTTGGCCGAGATCGCACACCAGGCGGCGCGAGCTTGCCATGACCTCCCCGCTGAGGGCCTGGCCCTCTACCTGGCTGAACTGGCGGCCCGCCGCGATGTGTTGCGAGATGAGCTGACCGAGCTGTGGCAGCGCCTCGACGAGAGCGGCTACCGGGAGCGGCTGTTGGCGGCGGCTCAGCCGTCGGTGGGCGAGAGTCGCTCCAGCTGAGCGATGGTGCAGTCGGGCCCTTCGGCCAGCATGAGGAGCTGTCCAGGAGAACTGCCCCCGTCTCTTCGCTCACCGAGCAGGGCTCCGTCGATGTGCACGGCGACCCGGCCGCCCGCCAGGCTGACTGAGAGTGTGGCCCAGCCGTCCGTGGCCGGCGGTCGCACCAGCAGGCCCCCATGGGGGAGGTCGTGCAGGCCCGGGCCTGAGGGCCGTGGGCCTGGAACGGCCGGAGCCTTGCCGCCGGTGAGCTCGTCGGGGGCGGCCAAGATCAGAGCCAGCTGGCCCGCCGATCGAAACCTGAGACGCAGCGCCGTGTTGGCCACGGTGGTCGGGCTCAGCAGCACCGCTGGAGCCCGGGGCGAGGCGCTCTCATGAGCTTGAAGGCCGTCTGCCGTGAGGCTCCAGCCCGGGCGCCCGGAGAGCCACTCGTCCAGGGATCGTGCGTCGAGCCAGGTCAGCCAGCGGTGGCTTCCCAGGTCGTGCAGGCGCAGGTGTCGCCAGCGCATGGTGCTGTTGTGGCCGTTGTGAATCTGCAGGGCGAGCTTGCCGGTGAGGTCGAGGGTGTCCAGCACGTCGGCTGTGGGCAGGCCGTTCACCCAGGCCTTGATCGACGGGCCCACGCACTCGATGCGGTAGTGGTTCCACTCGCCGTTGTGAAAGGCGGAGCGGGCCACGTCGTCGTCGGCCAGATTGTCGATCCAGCCCCGGCGAGCCTCGTCGTAGAGCCCCCCGGACCAGGAACGATCTGAGGGGTCGATCTCGATCTGGTAGCCGAAGAGGCGGCCCCCATCAGCGACCTGGCTGCGCACCTGGATACCCGAGTTGCCCTGGTCTTCGTTGCGCAGCTCCACCTCCAGCAGAAAGTCGCCGAAGCTCTGCTCGCTCACCAGAAAACTCTGGCCTCCGCCGCCCACCTCGCCGAGGACCTCGTCCGGACCCGGCGTCCAGAGGGCGTCGCCCAGCTGGCCCCAACCCCGCAGACCTTCGCTGGCCAAGGGCTTCAACAGGCGACCGGGGAGGTCGGCCAGGTCGCGGAGGCGCAGGTTGGCCACGGCGCCGCTCCCGGTGATTTGATGCAGGACCAAGGGGGCAGCCTGGGGGAGCGCCGCCACCCTGCACACGGGCAGCCCGTCGACGGTGATCAACAGGCCGCTGTCGTCTGCGCGAACGTGAACCCTCTGCCAGCGGTTGGAGGTGAGGGCCACATCGCCCAGGCACGACAGCACCTCGATGGCGCGCAAGCCAGGGGCCAAGGGAGGTCCCACGGGCAGGCCGCCGTGCTCCAGCTGGACAGCGCCGTCAGCGCTCAGCAAGACGTCGAAGTCGACTTCGATACGTCGGGTGTGGACAGCCAGTCCCAGCTGCCCATCAGCCAGGCTCGAGAGTTCGGTCACTGCGGCCCCCTCGCCGACGGCTGGGGGCGAGCGGTTCTCCCAGCCCGCCAGGGTCTCGAACGCGGTGACGCCGCGTGGGCTGGGTGTGGCGGCGGTGTCTTGCTGAACAGCAGCGAGAGGCGCGGCGCAGCACAGGGTCGCCACGGCGAGAGCACACCACCGGGCGTGCGAACCTGGCGTTCGCAGGGCGGGCGAGCGTTGCAGCAAGGTGCGAAGCATCGAGATCCCCAAGGGGCAGGTTGGGAGCGCAAGGACGTGCTGGGTTGCCCGAGCACCGTACTGCAAGCGCCTACGGACTGGCAGTGCGAGCTGGCTGCGGCCGTGCCGGCACTTCACGCACTGGCTGCAGGGCCAGCGCAGTTGAGCTGCTACCCTACCCGTCGTTTTCCCCGTGAGCGTGCCCATGGTCTTCACCCGTTCTCGCAGCTGTCGTTGCCCCCGGGTGACCCGCTCGTGAACGGGGGCTCGTCGGGCCTGCGGGCGATCGTTCGCCATGGCCTGATGCTGCTGATCTGTTCCGCCGGTGTGTGGGCCCAGGCTGGTGATGGGGGCGACGATCCCGGGTCGGTGCAGCATGATCTGCCCAGCGATCTCGTCGTACCGACAGCGCCCGTGCTCTCGCCCGAAGAGGCCATGGCAGCCTTCTCGTTGGCCGACGATCTCGCGGTCGAGTTGGTGGCCGCAGAGCCGCTCATCCATGACCCGGTGGCGGCCTGTTTCGATGGGGAGGGTCGACTGTGGGTCTGCGAGATGCGGGGCTTCATGCCGGACGCAGACGGTCTGGGCGAAGACGCACCCGTGGGTTCGGTGGTCGTGCTTCACGACGACGATGGCGACGGCACCATGGATCGGCGGGTGGTCTTCCTGGACGAGTTGGTCCTGCCCCGCGGCGTGCTGCCCGTTCGCGGCGGAGCGTTGGTGATCGCCCCTCCCGAGGTGCTCTTCTGCCGCGACACCGACGGTGACGGCCGGGCGGACGAGCGTACCGTCGTGGAGTCTGGTGTGTCCGGGCTGGTCAGTCCTGAGCATGCGCTCAACGGTCTGCTGGCCACCCTCGACAATCGCATCGCCGTGGCCAATCACCCGCGCAGCTATCGCTGGAGCGAGGGCGCCTGGGTGACAGAGGCCAACACACCCGCCGGGCAGTGGGGCCAGACCATGGACGACTGGGGACGGCTCTACTTCAACACCAACTCTGATGTGCTGCGGGCCCACGCCGTGGCGCCACGGTACGGCGTGCGCAATCGGAACCACGGCACCATCGCCGGGCTGAACAAACGGGTGGTCGAGGACCAGGGGGTGTGGCCCGTGCGCATCACGCCTGGTGTGAATCGAGGCTACCGCCCGGGGGTGCTGAAAGACTGGAAGCTGTCCCGGGTGACCGCGGCCTGCGCGCCCCTGGTCCATCGGGGCGACGGCTTGCCAGACGGCTATGGAGGCGCTGCCTTCGTCTGCGAGCCCGCCGCCAATCTGGTGCAGCACTACGCGCTGTGGGATGACGAGCAAGGCTCTCCGAGAGGTGCGCCCGCCAGTCCGGGGCAGGCTGTGCTGGCCTCCACCGATGAACGTTTTCGCCCGGTGGATCTGCTCGACGGACCGGACGGCGCGGTGTACGTGGTGGACATGTATCGGGGCATCCTGCAGCACAAGATCTTCATGACCACGTTTCTTCGTCGGCAGGTCGACCGGCGGGGCCTGGCCGAGCCCTTGGGCCTGGGACGCATCTGGCGGCTGGTGCGCAAGGGCGAGCGTCCCACCGCTGCCGACCCTCTCTCGCAGCTCACGCCGCTGCAGGCCGTGGCGCGCCTTGAGCACAGCAACGGCTTCCTGCGGGACCAGGCTCAGCAGTGGTTGGTGGAGCGGGGCGCTGACGATGGTGCGATCGACGAGGCCTTGTCCCACATGGCCACCACCAGCTCCTTCGGTCACGCCCGGGCCCACGCCCTGTGGACGCTGACCGGCCGGGGGACTCTCGACCAGGAGACATTGGCCGCGGCCCTCACATCGCCCCAGCCAGAGGCTCGTCGCGCGGCCGCCCAGGTGGCCGAGCCGTGGTTGCTGCGCCGCCCGAACCGGTTCGTCCCCGCGCTCTCGAAGCTCACCCGGGACGAAGACGTGCGGGTGTCTCGCCAGGCGCTGTTGTCCCTGGGCGTCGATCACCCCCTGGCCGTCTCGGCACTGTTCAGCGCGGCGTTGGCGGATGTGTCCACCGCGGAACGACGGTCGGCCATTCTCTGCAGCGTCCCCGGTCGAGAGCTTGAGTTGTTCGAGGGGCTGTTGGCGTCCAACTCCTTCGCAGAGCAGGCACCGGGGCGAGATCGGCTGCTGTTCTTCTTGGCTCGGGCGGTGGCGCGCGAAGGGCGCAGCCTGCGCCTGGACGACATGCTCGTTGCCGTGGGCGACGATTGCGAACCCTGGCAGCAACAGGCGGTCTTTGAGGGCCTCTTGGCTGTTCGTGAAGACCCGACCGAGCGCTTGGCTGTGAGATCCGAGCCAGCCGTGCTCACTCGCGTGCAAGGCGGCGACGACGATGGGCTCGCGGACCTGGCCCGGCAGGTGAGCGACCTGCTGATCTGGCCCGGGCATCCCCGGCGTGCGACCGTCGCGGAGGTGGCACCGCTCACCGACGAGCAGGAGCAGCTGTTCGCCCGCGGTGACGCGCTCTACGCCGCGGTGTGCCTGGCCTGCCACCAGGCCTCTGGTCGGGGCGCACCGGGGCTGGCGCCACCCTTGCGGCGGAGCGAGCACGTCTTGGCGCAAGACCCACGACGGTTGGCGGCCATCCTGCTGCACGGACTCGACGGCCCCCTCGTCGTGCGCAACCAGCAGTGGTCCGGGGACATGCCGGCGCTGGCGGGTGATGACCGCGATCTGGCGGCCGTGCTGACCTACATCCGCCGGGAGTGGGGTCACGTTGCCGAGCCCGTGAGCCCTCACCTGGTGAGCGAGACGCGCGAGGCCACAGCTGATAGAGACGAACCCTGGACCTGGGCTGAGCTTGAGCGGGCGTTCCCCTGAGATCAGCCTCCTGTGGCTCCCACGGTGACGCGGGAGTTTGGCGGCATGCGGTCCATGGCATGAAGGTCGCCCACTTCGGCACAATCCCGCAACGGCCCTGGTTCTCGGGGCGGCTCTCGGAGATCGATGATGGTGACGACGCGCACGGGTTCTTTCATGTTGTGGGTTCTGGCTCTGGCCGTGGCGGGCTGCGCCCAGCCCGAGACCAGCGCTCCCGAGCCCGCCGCGCCCATGGCGGCCAACGACTCCGCGGGCGCCATGCTCGACGAGACCGCCGGGGTTGACGCACCCATCGGCCGCAACGATCGCTTCTTGTCTGACGACCTCGACGTCGACCGCTTCATCGGTGTGTTCGAGTCTGAGACCCGCGAGGTCGCCTTGGTCAAGGAGGAGATCGTGGCGGCCATGGGGCTGCGGCCGGGAGAGACCGTGGCGGACGTGGGCTCGGGTACCGGCCTGTTTCTCGACGCGCTCTGCGATGCCGTGGGCCAGGACGGCGAAGTGATCGCCGTAGAGATCTCTCCCCGCTTCGGCGAGCACCTTGAGCAGCGCATCGCCGACGAGGGTTTGGCCCAGGCGCGGGTGGTCATGTGCGATGAGCGCTCGTCGAACCTGGAGCCCAACTCCGTGGACTGCATCTTCGTCTGCGACACCTACCACCACTTCGACTATCCGGCGGACACCCTGGCCAGCTTGCACGCCGCCCTGAGAGAGGGCGGGCGCCTGGTGATCGTGGACTTCGAGCGCAAGCCGGGTGTGAGCAGCGACTGGGTGCTCGACCACATGCGCGCGGGCAAGGAGGCCTTCATCGACGAGATCAGCGGTGCGGGCTTCCGGCTGGCTCACGAGGTCTGGTTGGCCCAGTTCAGGCTCACCTACATGCTGGTGTTTGACCGCGAGCGCTGAGGGATCTGGCCTCGGAGCGAGGCCCTCCCGCTGGTCGAATGAGTGGCGAGTCTTTGATCGCGTTTGATCACACAGGATTATCTGTGTTCACGAACGGCCGATCCGGCGCTTCCCATACCAGGGTGGTCGCTCGACGCGTCAGTTGAACATGTTGCCTTGGGGCAACTCTGTGGCTGAGGGCGGGTCCCCGACCGTTCAAGCCTCTCTCCGTTCTCCCGCACATGTCCAGCGCGTCCTCCGCTCCGATGCCGGGCTTCCAAGAAGACCTGGCCCAGACCGTCCTGCAGATGCGGGGCGCCTTGACGGATGTCTTGGCGAGCGTGGGGGTTGATCCCGGCAAGCCGCAGGCCATGTCCAGGCAGCTGGGGCTCGACAAGACCCTGGCCTGGAAGATCGGGCGGCTGGTGACCGTGGCCGACCCGGCGGCTTCCCTCGAGCACCTGCCCGGGGCCAGCGGCATGCGCATCTTGCTGGCTGCGGTGACCGCGGCTGGCGCGACCGACGCCGCTGCAGCCACGGTGACTCGGGCCCGGGAGGCGTTTGATCGATTGATCGAGGTGCACAGCGGCGATCGCGCCACCCTCGAGGCCATGGTGTCTGGGCTGCGCTCGACCCATCACCAGCCCAAGCGGGCCGAGTCAGCGCGGCGGCAGTCGTTTCTGGGCAACAGCGCCACCTGGGGCATCCAGGCACGGGTGCGGGTGGGCCTGCATCTGGTGGCGCCTGCGGTCTCTGATGCCAGTCGCATCGACCTGATCAGCATTGGCGCTCTCCACGAGTTGCGTCGGCTGCGTGCCGACACTCGCTGGCCGCTCGTGATCCACAAGAGGTTCGACCTGCCTGCTGCGGATGGGTCTGCTCAGGACGACGCCATGGAGCGGATCGGCGACGAAGGCATGCCGCTGCTGCGGGAGTTCTGCTCCAGCCCCTTGCCTGACCTGCGGTCCGTCCACGTGCCCAACGGCACGGCGTGGGAACTCTCCCCGGGCCCTGTGGGCAAGACCGCGAACATGACGGCGACGTTCGGCTTCCTCAACCGCAGCGTGGCCCCCGTGGTCAGCGAGGCTCCGGGACAGTTCGGCGAGCACCTGACCATGCTCAACACACCTGCTGAGACGCTGCTGGTCGATCTCCTCGTCCATCGAACCTTGCCCTTCGCTTCGGAACCCGAGGCCTTGCTGGTCAGCCGCATGGAGTCGGACGCACACTTCGCCACGGCTGACTGCAATCGCCACCGGCTGCCCTTGCACGAGAAGCTGAATCCCATCGGCTCGATGGTCTCGACGCCGTTGCTTCCCCGTCACCCTGAGTTGGTCGCCATGGCGGCGGAGCGAATCGGCCACCCGCTCTCAGATTTCGCGGGCTACCGGCTGGTGATGCGCTACCCGCCCATCCCGGCGGTCGCCGTCCTGCGCAACGCGCTGCCCACGGCGGAAGGCCTGGACTGAGTGGCCTCGACACGCTGAGCTGACGCCATCGAAGTCTGCTCGGCGTGCGGCGCGCTTTCCCCACGGGCTCTCAGCCCGCTTCTCCTGGCCCTGCAGTCCCAGCCGCACCCTGGCGACGAAGCTGGTGAAGACTTCGGACTAGAACTCGTCGTACTGAAACGTGTTCTGGTTCTCGTCCTCTGAGAGGGTCTGCAGGGCCACCATGGCGCCGATGGCCAGCACCAGTGGCACGACGATCCAGAGCCAGTTGTCGGCCAGGAAGCCGAGCAGGCCTGTGCGGGGTTTGTCCGTCATCGTGGCGGCCCTCTTGGGGTCGGGCCAGCGGCCCCTCGCCCCGGATCAGCGGAGCGAGGGGCCGGTGTCAGCTCAGTTCTTCAGAGCTTCGTGAACCTTGCCCACCATGGCAGCGGAGGGCTTCAGCGTCTGGTCGCCGTCGTCCTTCCATTTGCTGGGGCAGCCTTCGTCGGTCTTCTTGGCCAGATAGAGGTTGGCCTTGAGCATGCGCAGCAACTCATCGATGTTGCGGCCCATGTTCAGGAAGTTGACGAGGCTGTTCATCAGCTTGCCGTCGGGCGAGACCAGGTAGGTGCCGCGCAGCGACAGTCCGGCGTCGTCGAGGTAGCAGCCGAACATCTTGGCCACTGCGCCCGTGGTGTCGGCGCCCATCTGGTACTTCACGTTCGCGAGTTCCTTCTCTTCGCGATGCCAGGCGAGGTGCGTGAACTGCGTGTCGGTGCTCACCGTCACGATGTCGCAACCCAGCCGGTCAAACCTGTCGTGCTGCTCTGCCAGAGCAGCGAATTCAGTAGCTCATACGAAGGTGAAGTCGGCGGGGTAGAAGAACAACAGGCTCCACCGGCCGGCTTTGCCGTTCTCGGCAAGGTTGAAGCTGCCGAAGTCGTTCGTCTTCGGGTCAAACGTCGTGAGCGAAAAGTCGGGGACCTGTTGGCCCACCTGGATGCACTCGGTCATGTCGGGTATCCGCGGTGATGAAAGTGATGAGGTGCTGTCGGCGGCCATGGAAGAGATTCGGCGCACCGATCAGCGAGGCATTATGGTGCTGGAGCGGCGGATGGGAACAGCCTTTGGCCCTTCGTCTTGCAGGTTTGTGCAGCGGGGCCGGGGCGGCCGTGGATTCTGTCCGCCGTCGGGCTCCGCGACGGCCCGATTGACTCAGATGAAGTCACCGGGATGTCTGCTGAACCGCCCGTTGCTAGCAGCTTCCATGGCGTGCCGCCTGCCGCCTGCCGCCTGCCGCCTGCCGCGTGCCGCGCGTAGCCTGCTAGTCTTGCGCCGGGACCCCTGCCACCAGGATGTCAGCCAAGTACTGGGCGACCAGGCCGTTGGCGCGGCCGTTGGGGTGCCTGTCGTGGGCATGGGCCTGGAGGCTCGCTGGCGCCTGCCCCTTCAGGGGGGTCAGCAGGTCGTCGAAGGGCAGATCGAGGTCGGCGCACATGTCAGCCAGGAGCTGGGCCTCCTCTCGAAAGGGATAGTCTCCCGAGAGCCCGGCCAGGAAGGGATACATGGCGGCCCGCACCTTGAATCGGCGCTGCTCGGCCAGACCCATGAGCTCGGTGAGGGCTTCTCGGATCATTGCCACGCCGGGGGAGTCGGGCTCCCAGGTGGCCTTGTAGTTCTGCAGCAGAATGGTCCTGTAGAGCGATCGATAGAGGTGATAGCCCACCAGGTCAGCCAGCCGGGACGCTCGACGCACGGTCACTTGCCACTGCTCGGCTGTGGCCAGGTGCTCGATGTCACCCTCGACCACGCCGGAAGTGAGCCCCAGAGCCTTGACCACTCCGACCTGCCAGGGCAGCTGCCGCGGTTTGCCGCCCTCAGTGCCTTGCCCCGAAGCATCGACGATGGTGGTGATGATCAACACCAGGTTGGGCTGGGTCTTGAGCACGCGCTTGACGCAGTGGGCGACCTGCTGACCGGTGTTGGTCGACGGCACGCCGCAGTTGATCACCTGGATCGTCCTCTTGGGCAGCCGCTCTGCGAGGGCTTCCTGAAGCTTGTAGGCGATGGTCTCGTCGTAGTTGATGCCCGTGCCGTAGGTCACCGAGTCGCCCAGCAAGGCGATGCGGTAGACCCCCTCGGGACGCTGCTGAGCGATTTCGGGTCCACGAAAGCCCAGGGAGTTGATGGCGTAGGTGATCTCTCGCACCGTACCGGGCTCGTCTCCCGGGTAGAGGGTGGTGGCGGAGGCGTTGGGCTTGAGAGCCAGGCCTTCACCCGGGGACTGATCCTCGCTTGGTTTCGATAGCAGTCCGGTTCTCTCGGGCGGCATGCGAGGAGGGAGTCGCGGGCCCAGCAGCCGCAGGGCCACCTCGACAAGGATCAGGGCGACCACCAGGGCAGCCAGGCCGAAGAGGCAACTCCTGGCCCAACGCATGAGTCGCCCGGGTCGGCGCTTGGGTGCAGGAGCGTCAGTGTTCACGGTCGATTCCCGGAGCCGAAACGCGCGGTGCAGACCCTACCGACCCGGCCTTGGAGGGGTAGCTCATATTTCTACTCGACCGGCGCATGCCCCAACTCCGAAATGTGGAGTAAGCTAGCGCATAGTATGCGTACATATGGGCGATATATGTATATAAAGATCCAAGGGTGATTTAATGGACAGGGGTGCAAGAATCGACCACAGCGCTGAGCAGTTTGACAACGAAGCCCGAGGACCCGGGCTCGCCTCCTTCTTGAAGGTGGTGCTGGTGCTGCTCGTCGTCATCGTGGTCCTGATGCTCGGCATGGCCTACTTCGGCACCAGTGACGGCATGCTCCCCTTCGACTACGAGGGGTTCTGAGCAGTTCGATGGCAGAGGCTGTCGCTCGCCGTCGCCGCCGCCGTGGTTCTCGCTGGGTTCTGCTGGTCGTCAGCCTGGGCTCCACCCTGCTCTTGCTGGCGGGGGTTGAAGGCCTGCTGCGCTGGTCGGGCGTGGGAGACATCCCCCCGGCCGAGGCCTCGCGGCTGCGTTATCAGCAGGTCTATCCGCCCATGCTCCAGCCGGGATCGAGGCCTGATGGCAGCGCGGCCCTGATCACCAACGACCGGCGCATGGCCTGGCAGTCGGTGCTGGCCCAGAAGCCCGAGGGAGGGCTGCGCATCTTCACCGTGGGCGGCAGCGCCACCGCGGGCCTGGGCTACAGCGCCAACATGACCTTCTCCCGCCAGCTCGAACGGCTGCTGCGAGAGGCCGAGCCAGACCGTGAGATCGAGCTGGTCAATCTGGGCATCGTGGCCCTGTCGTCGAGTCAGGTGCGCTGGATCGTCGAGGATGTGTGCCAGAACTTCGACCCCGATCTGGTCATCGTCTACTCGGGCAACAACGAGTTCCTGGAGATCCATGCCGAGAAGTTCGTCGAGCTGTCGGGCGGACGGGACACCAGCGTGTTGAGCCGCCTCTCGGACACCAACGTGTTTCGCCTGGTGAACCAGCTCGTGCGCGGACGGCCCAAGGGGCGCAACACGACGATCCACGACATGGCCCAGGCCAACGAGCGTGTCTCTGAGTCAGAGATCGTCGACAAGGTCGAGCTGAGCACGGCCGAGTACGACGAGCTCGTCGATGTCTACGAGCAGAACATCGAGGCCATGGTCAACTCTGCCCAGGGAACGGGCACGCCCCTGTTGCTGATGACGGTGGCATCCAACTGGGAGTGGCGGGGACAGGACGATCTCCCCGACGGATGGATCGCTGAGCTGCTCGGCGACGAGGCTGGGCTGAGTTCGGGTGGGGCTGCAGAGGCCTCGTCGAGCGCAACCCTTGAGGCCGCCCTGGCCCGAGTCGACCTGGAGCTGGCCGCCGCGGGGCCCAGGCAGCGGTCCGGGTGGCAGTTCAAGCGGGCGGAGCTGTTGGCGGCCCTGGGCAGAGACGGCGAGGCCGTGGTCGCCTACCGGCAGTCCATGAACAGTGACCCTCACCTGCGCCGAGCCACGGACGATCTTGCCGAGCGCGTCCGCGCCGTGGCCGCTCGGCACGACGTGCCCCTGTTCGACACCATCGAGCTGCTCTCAGGGCTGTCCCCCCGGGGCATGGTGGGCTTCGAGTTCTTCTACGACTACGTGCATTTCTCACCCCGAGGAGCGCTGGTGGTTGCCGGCGCCCTCTACGACAGCTTGGCCGCTCTGGGTCTCTGCCCTGGCGGTACCGACGCAGGGCTCTGGGTCGATCGCGAGTGGAACGACATCGCCCAGCTCACCAGCGATCCCCTGGCCATCGATCGCTGGATGGGTCTGGGGTTCGACCTGGGCCGGCTCGATGACCGTGATCTCTGGAAGCATCAGATCGCCACCGCTGAACTGGACCAGGCCCTGGCCGACGACCCGGGCGATGTGGCGGCGCTCATCTGGCGCGCCAACGTGGATTTCTTCACCCTCGGCGGATTCAATGCTGCGGTCCGGGGCTACGAGGCTGCTCTCGCGCTGGACCCGGCCAACGGGGCAGCGAAGGACAACCTGGCGCTGCTCCGCGGTCGCCGCCGTCCCTGATCTCCCGGGCCATTTCGAGCCCACGCTGCCACCCGTTCACGTCGCCCCTGCCCAGCGAGCTGCTCTGTGCCCAGCTTCTCCCATGCCCTGCGTGCGCTGATCCTGCCGGGGCTGTTCGTGCTGGGAGTGATCGCGGTGCGAGTGCCGGTGATGTTGGCGCACCTCGACAGCTGGTATCCCTTCGAGATCTTCTCGGGCAACGTGGCGGCGGCCCTGCTCGACGGGGTGTCCCTCGACGTGCCACACCTGTACATCATCGCGCACATTCGTGGGGGCGCCCTGTTCGGGGTGCTGGCTGCGCCGCTCTACTGGGCCCTGGGATCGAGCACCTTGGTGCTGAAGCTCGTGCCCCTGCTCTGGAACGCCTTGGCCGTGGGCCTGGTGGTGGCCGTGGTGCGCAAGCACTTCTCGCGCCGTGGGGCCATCGCCGTGGGACTGGTGTTTCTGCTGCCCTCGCCGCTCTTCGCCAAGCTGTCCACCATGGTCTTCGCGTCCCACATGGAGTCGGCCTTGCTGACGCTTGTGGCCCTGCACCTGTTCTTCTCCATGACGATCCAGGGCCAGTGGAGCAGGGGGCGCTTCGCCATGTTTGGCCTGGTGCTCGGATTGTCGGCGAGCTTTCACATGCAGAGCTTGATGGCCGGCCTGATCATGGCCGGGCTGATGGTGTTGGCCCAGCCCCGTCGCTGTCTGGCCGGAGCCTTGCCTGCCCTGCTCTGCGCCGCCATCGGGGCCGCTCCCACCCAGCTGTTTGCAGGGGGGGACGCGCACATCGGCACCGCACTGTTCGGCTCGCGCCCCTCCAGCGTGCGGGCCGTGGGGGACGGCGGTGCCATGCTCTACACGGGCATCGACAACAAGCTGAAGGCGGCGCTCAGTGAAGGCATGGCGCCGCTGCTGGAGTTCGGCGAGCTGGGGCCCTCTGCGGGTGGGTCCGCGGCTCACCTCTACTCGGCGCTGCTGGCCGTCGGTTGTCTGATGCTGCTCTGGCGTGAGCGCCATGGGCTGCTGGCCCTGCCCGGCCGTCTGCTCCCCGGGGCTCAGGCTTCGCTCAGCCCGGTGAGCTTCTTCGTGCTTCATGCGCTCGCCGTGGGGGTCCTGTTCATCCTCTCGATCATGCCTCTGGAGTCCTGGTTCGTGGGCACGGGCATGAACGGGCGGCGGCTGGTGCCCATGATCTTCTCGATCATGATCATGGGCGCTCTCGGCCTGGTGCCGAAAGACGAGGCGGCGCCCATGAGCTGGTTCGGCAAGGGCGCCCTGGCGACGTTGTGCCTGCTCGGAGCCTGGGGCAGCTGGGCCAGTGGGCAGAGCACGGAGGCCAGCCGCCTGGAGCAGCGGGGCGAGTGCTACGAGTGGTTCCTGGCCCAGATCACCCATGAGACGGGCAACGATCTGCCCGCGGGCTTTGACTTGCTGGCTGAGATCGACCACGGCGACTGGCACTTCGCGACCCTGCGCTATCGGCTGCCCTCGACCTTGCCGCTCACGGCGAAGCTGGCTGCCCGCCTGCGCTGGGCCTTGCAAGACGACGGGCGCCCCGAGCTGACCCTGCTGCGCCTGACCCTGCTGGGACGTCAGCTCGGGATGACGCCCAAGGCCCTGCCAGCGTTGGCCGAGTCCACTGAGTTTCAGGTCTTGCCGCCGGAGCAACGGGCGGCGCTGTTTCATGGCGTCGGGCTGGGCACGCCCCACCCCCGGCCGGTGACAGACAAGACGCTCGGTGTGGTCCCCCCGGTGCTGCGCCAGCTGCTGGTGAGCACCGACGGCCAGAATCGGGTGGCAGCGCTAGAAGGCTTCGGATTCGAGATGGGCTTCGTCTTCGAGCCCTACAACGAGCAGCTCGTGCGCCGGGTGATCGAACTCGAGGCCCTCGACCAGAACTCCATCCGTGCGGTGTGCCGAGGCTTCGGTTGGGGGTGCCGCCAGCGTTATGCAGAACCCCCAGACCATGTCCCCGTGGGGCTACGGGCTGCGGACATCGTTCCCGAAGCTGGCAGGGTCGCGTTCGTCGCGGGCTTCAGCGGAGAGCGGTTGCCAGCAGAGGCGGCTGTCCTTGGAGGCACGGACGGCTAGCCTTACCGGGGCGCGTTCTCCGGCGGTCACGCTGCTCTCTCGTGCCAGGGGCCGGGCTACAATCCCCGGCATGATGAAGCGCCTCTGCCATGCCTTGCTCTGTTGTCTGGTCTCCTCGCTGGTCTGGGGCTGCGGGGAGGGCGTGAGCGAAAGCGCGCCGCTCGATGGACGCGGCCATCCTCGGGCCCGTTCCGTGGTGCTGTTCACCATCGATACCTTGCGCGCCGATCGCATCGCCATGTACCGAGACGGGGCGCCGAGCAGCCCGGCTTCGTCGCGGCTGGCCGAGTCTGCCCTGGTCTTTGATCGGGCCTATGCCCAGGCCTGCAACACCAGCCCTTCCATGGCCAGCATGCTCACCGGCCTCGTGCCGCCCCGTCATGGCGTGGTCCGCCAGACGGCGAAGATGAACGACCATGTGGTCAGCCTGCCGGTCATGCTCAAGACCGCTGGCCTGCGCACGGGCTCATTCGTGGCCAACCTGTGCAAGCTGCAAGACGTGCAACCGAGCGTGTTCAATGAAGGCTGGGACGTGCGCTTCTGCGGCATGGACGACGAGCTGCCCCAGCACATGTGGGACCAGGCCGTGGTCGACGCGGGCATGGAGTTCATCCGCCAGGCAGAGGCCGAGGGGGTGCCCTACGTGGCCTGGATCCACCTCATGGATCCGCACAGCGAGTACGACCCGGAGCCGACTGACTGGGACCACGAGACCGACCCGGTGATGTCCAAGATCGCCCAGGTGCAGTACCTGTCGAGCTTCGAAGAGACCCGGGCTGCGCCTCCCGCAGAGGTGCTTGAGCGGCTCAACGCTCTGTACGACGCCGAGGTCACGGGCTCTGATCGCCAGCTGGGCCGATTGCTCGACTGCCTCGACGAGCTCCCTGGCGGTGACGACATCGCGCTGATCTTCTCCGCCGATCACGGCGAAGAGCTGTACGAGACCTGGCACCGCATCGGCCACGGCTTCTCCATGACCGAGGGCGTGCTCCATGTGCCCCTGGCCATTCGCGCGCCGGGAGTCGAAGCCGGGCGCACCGACGCCTTGGTGGAGACCCTGTCGATCACACCGACCATTCTCGAGCTGCTCGGTCTCAACTCGCCCTACGCCCTCGACGGGGACAGCCTGCTGGGGCAGCGCCCTGGTCGCACCGCCAGCCGTTCCTTCGAGAACGACTGGGCCTTGAGTCTGCGCACCGCGGACCACCGCTACTGGCGGCGCACCCTGGCCGAAGCGCCCAGCCGACCATTTGTTGGCTGGCGTCTGGAGGCACCATGGTTCGAGCAGCCCGAGTGCCTGGCCGCGTATGCAGGGCCCTGGCAGAACGAGCCCCGCTGGATCGATGCCGGCGATCCCCAGAACCAGACCGTGCTGCGCAACCTGCGCGGCGAACTCCAGCGCACCGTCGAGGTGCTGCAGGCTCAGCCACCCATCGAGGAGATCAGGGACGCGGCCTACCTGCAGCAGCTACGCGAGCTGGGCTATCTTGGCGACGGCTGACGGCCTGTGCGTAAAGTGCCGCGCGCCGAGGCGCACTCGTCATCACGGCACTTTACGCACAGTCTGCCAAGGGTGACTGGCTACAATCCCGCGATGATCCACCGCCTCGTATTGCTCCTGTGCTGCGCGACCTTGTGTGCTTGTGGCGACACCCAGCCCTCGGCGCCAGCGCCCCCTGCCTCTGACGGGCACCCCCGGGCTCGCTCCGTGGTGTTGTTCACCATCGACACCTTGCGCGCTGACCGTATCGCCATGTACCGCGATGAGGCGCCGAGGAGCCCGTCTACTGCACGCCTAGCTGAAGACTCGCTCGTCTTTGAGCGAGCGTACAGCCAGGCCTGCAACACCAGCCCGGCGGTGGCCAGCTTTCTCACCGGGCTGCTGCCGCCCCGTCACGGCGTGTTGCACCAGGTGGCCAAGATGAGTGACAGCGTGGTCACCTTGCCCATGATGCTCAAGGCCGAGGGCCTGCGCACCGGGTCGTTCGTGGCCAACCTGTGCAAGCTGCAGGACGTCCAGCCCAGCGTGTTCAACGAAGGCTGGGATGTGCGCTTCTGCGGCATGGACGACAAGAAGCCTCAGCACGAGTGGGACCAGGCGGTCGTCGACGCGGGCATGGAGTTCATCCGTCAAGCAGAGGCGGACGGCGTGCCCTACATGGCCTGGATCCACCTCATGGATCCCCACAGCGAGTACGACCCGGAACCCCAAGATTGGGACCACGAGAGCAGCCCGGTGCGAGCCAAGATCGCCCAGGTGCAGTACCTCTCCAGCTTCGAAGAGACCTTCGCCCCGCCTCCCGCGCCGGTGCTCGACCGACTCAACGCGCTGTACGACGCCGAGGTCACCGGTTCTGATCGCCAGCTGGGTCGCCTGCTCGATTTTCTTGATGAGCTGCCCGGCGGTGACGAGATCGCGCTGATCTTCTCAGCTGATCACGGCGAAGAGCTCTACGAGACCTGGTCCCGCATCGGGCACGGCTTCTCCATGACCGAAGGTGTGCTCCATGTGCCCCTGGCCATTCGGGCGCCAGGGGTCGAGGCCGGGCGCACCGACGCCTTGGTGGAGACCTTGTCGATCACGCCGACCATCCTGGGGCTGCTGGGTCTTGAGTCTCCCTACGAACTCGACGGCGAGACCCTGCTGGCCGAAGACCCTGGCGTGGCAGCAGCTCGTTCCTTCGAGAGCGGGTTGGCCATGACCTTGCGTACGGACGACCACCGCTACTGGCGTCGCACGGTCAAGAAGGCGCCGACCCGAGAGTGGGTGGGCTGGCGCCTGAAGGCCCCGTGGTTTCAGCAGGCCGAGTGCATGGCGTCATTTGTTGGTCCCTGGCAATACCAGCCCCAGTGGATCGCTCTCGATGACCCCGAGCAGCAGCCCGTGGTGGGCGAGCTGCGCAGCCAGGCCGGGCGACTGATGGACACGATCAGAGCCCAGCCGCCCATCGAGGAGATCGTCGACGCCGACTACCTGCAGCAGCTGCGGGAGCTGGGATACATTGGCGAAGACCAGCACTGACGGTGATCGCCAGGCCCACGTGAAGCGCCTCCGTTCAGAGGAGGACCTTCTCTGTGGAGGCCTGCTGGTTGGCCGCGTCACGGACCAGCGCGCCACGCAGGGCCCTGGCCACGGCCTTGAAGACCGCCGCGATCATGTGGTGCCCGTTGTTGCCGGTGACCGTGATGTGCACGGTCGCGCCGAGGGCGTCGGCGAAGCAGCGGAAGAAGTGGCTGACCAACTCGGTAGGCAGGTCGCCCACCCGTTCCCGGGGGAAGTTGCCGGCGAAGACCAGCTGGCCCCGTCCGGAGAGGTCGATGGCCACCTGGGCAAGGGCTTCCTCCATGGGCAGCACGAAGCCGTATCTCCCGATGCCGTAGCGGTCGCCGAGGGCCTCGTCGAGGGCGCTGCCCAGGGCCATGGCCGCGTCTTGCACCGTGTGGAGTTCGTCCACGTGGAGGTCGCCCTTCACGGTCATGTCGAGATCGAAGCCCCCATGCTGGGAGAGCTGCTCGAGCATGTGGTCGAAGAAACCGAGGCCCGTGGTGATGTGCGATTGCCCTGAGCCATCCAGATCGACGCTGGCGCTCACCGAGGTGTGCTCGGTCTTGAGCTGAACCTTGCCAACCCGGGGAAGGGCGATGAGCATGTCGGCCACAGCGCGCCAGGTCAGGGCTCCGGGGTCGTCGCAGCTGAACTCGCCGTTGCGCGCCAGGCGCAGGCCGCGGACGCCCATGTTGCGGGCCAGCTCGATGTCGGTGGGGCGGTCGCCGACGACCGCTGAGCGAGCGGTGTCGATGTCGACGCGCTTGAGGTACGGCGTGAGCATGCCCAGGTGGGGCTTGCGGCAGGTGCAGCGGTCTTCGAGGGTGTGGGGGCACACGAGCACGTCATCGAAGACGATGCCCTGGGACGCGAACATCTCCAGGAACTTCTGCTGCACCGGGCGAAAGATCGCCTGAGGATAGGCGGGCGTCCCCAGTCCGCCCTGGTTGGACACGACCACAAAAATGTAGCCGTGACGCTTGAGTCGCAACAGCGAGGGGATCACGTCGCGGACCAGACCCAGCTTGGCCAAGTTGTCGACCTTGCCCTGCTCGGGCGCCTCGATCAGCGTACCGTCGCGATCGATGAAGAGGATTGCACGCGTCATCAGGCCGTTCCCTCCAGAGCGGCCGGGCGCCGCTGATACTGCGTTGTTCAGCCCACAGCAACCTCCATGCAGGCCCGCGACAGCGCCGGAGATTGAGGCCTCCACCACGTTGCGGCGACATGTCGTTCTATGACGCTCCCCAGCTCATCGGCACGAACGGGCCAGAAGTTGGCATCTCTCTCAAAAGATCTCGCCGAGGTTGGCAGGGCCCGTCAGCGAGGGTACGTGGAGTCCATGGACCTGAGCGGGGTCTCAGGGGCCTGTTCGGGCTGGATCTCGACGGGACGCCTACTCGCACCAGCTGATCAGCTGGGCCACCAGGCGCTGGCGGATGTCCTCACGGCGTATCAAGGCGTCCATGTGCCGGCCGTTGGCAACCGGCCAGAATTCCTTGGGTGGTGCTGCCAGCGCATGGATCTTCACGCCTCTGGAGAAGGGCACGGTGGCATCCCGCTCGCCATGAATGACCACCAGGGGGATCTCCCCACGGTTCTTCAGGTTCGGGCCGGGCGCGTGGTCGTCGCTGACCAGGCAGGAGACCAGGGGCACGGAGAACGGTGAGTCGCCGAAGACCGTGTTGGCCACGGAGACATAGCTGGCGAAGCTGGAGTCGATGACCAGGCCCCGCACTCCTGCCCGGTTGCCTTCGCCCACGAGGGCCAGGGCGATGGCTCCCCCCAGGCTCTGGCCCAGGACCACGATGCGTTGGGGGTCGACCCCTTCGAGGGTTCGCAGTCTGGCCAAGGCGGCGTTGGCATCTTCGTGGATGCCCTGGCGAGAGGGAGCGCCTTGGGAGCGACCGTAGCCCCGGTAGTCGAAGGTGAACACGTTGAAGCCATGGGCGGTCAGCCAGCGCACCTGGCCCACGTGGCTGGTGATGTTCTGGGCGTTGCCGTGGCAGTGCAGCAAGGTCCCCAGGGCGGAGTCGGCGCCGCCCTCAGCTTCGAGGAACCAACCGTGTAGCTCCGTGCCGTCCTCGCTCTTGAACAGGACATCGCGACAGGGTGTGGGCTGCTGCTGCGGCGTGCTGTAGACCGTGGAGTTGGGAAAGTAGAACAGCCTGTTGGCCAGGTGAAACGGTGTCAGCACCAGGAGCAGCAGCCAGAGCAGCAAGGCGGCGAGGGATGCGTTGATCAGAATCATGGGCAGGTCATGGCTGGGTCTCGTTCACCAGACCGGGTTGATGATCTCGAAGCGCCGGGGTGTGAACACCGGTTCGATCCGTCGAGCCACTGCTGCCGGTGGTGTGCGATGGACGTTCCACCCTGCTCGCCGGGCCGTTCTGGCTGAAGCCTCGATTTGCTCCTGGGACCACAGCTGGGTCTCGTCCCAGACGTAGAGTGCGTGGAGGTTTACCAGCGTCATGCGCTCCGTGCCTTCGCTGCTCAGTGTGCGCTGCAGGACCGTGGGCAGCATCTGCGGGGTCGCCAGGGTCACCTGCAGGTTCTCCACGCCGCTCTCTTCGAGTGTCAGCAGCAGAGGGATGGCATGGCCGCGGATCATCGAGTTGAGCAGGACGTGGTGGCCCGAGCTGTCTGCCGCCGCGAGGGCCTTCGCCACCGCAGCGTGGTGGTCGACCCAGAGGGTCCTGGTATGGGCAGTGGTGATCGATGCGGCGGTGAGCAGCAGCGCCCAGCAGAGCAGCCCCGCCTGCCGCAGCCGTCGTTGCTCGAGGCCGCTCCAGGCATGGACGATGGTCAGCACCATCATGGGGAACAGCAGAAAGCAGGTCTTGGTGATGGTCAGCGTGTGGGTGCCGTGGACGAGGTCGCCCACGAGGATCGCCCCGGGGTAGATCGGAGCGCTCCAGAGCAGAGCACGGGCCGTGGTGTCACCCTCTTTGACCTTGAAGGAGCGAACCAGGGCCAGAGCGAAACACAGCACGGTCAGACCACCGAGGCCGTAGAACAGGTTGCGAAAGAGCCGCACCAGATCGCGGGGGAGAGCGTCGCCGAACAAGAACGTCGTGCAGAGCTGGGCGCCGGTGTCCGGTGAGGCTGCCAGGATCGCGCCCTTGTAGTACGACGGCGTGTTGCCCGTGAGATCGAGGTGCCGTTCGAGGGCGGGCAGCCAGGGGACGAAGGCGGCCACAATGAGCGCGCCCATGATGACGATGGCCGCCAGGGAGCCGCCTCGTCTTTGCGGGTCGCCGAGCAGGGTGGCCAGGGTCAAGAAGGCGAACTGCCAGGCGATCACGAAGCCGTAGTGATAGAGAGAGTAGAGACCGACAAGTGAGAGGGCGACGAACTGGACCCGGCGCCAGGCATGGGCGCGCCCGTCTGCGAGGTCCACGGCACAGAGTGTGGACCAGACGCCGAGGCAGAGGGTCAGCGCGTAGGGGCGGGCGAACGTGGCCATGCTGGCGAACCACGGAGACAGCCCTGCCAACAAGATCACCCAGACCGCGGCGCTGGGGCGGGGTGTGAGACGGCGGGCCAAGAGGGCCAGGCCGATCAGGGTCAGCACGGCGCTGATCAGGCTGGGCATGCGCAGGGCGATCCGGTGGACGCCGGCGACGCCCGTCCACAAGCGCAGCAGCAGAAAGTACCCTGGAGGGTAGGGGTTTACCCGCGAAGACAGCCTCTCCAGCACGTCCCCGAGGGAGCGGGGCGCGGTGCCGTCGATGCAGTCGTAGAGTGCAGAGATGGGGACGGGCTGCAGCGGCGCCACCAGCTCTCGATCGATGCTGCCCACGGCCACATCCACGGAGACGCCCTCGTCATGGGCGAGCCCGAGCAGCAGACCGTTGAATGTGGCGGCCGTCAGGAAGACGAGCAGGGCCCCCGGAATGAGCCAGCGAGTCATGACGGCTGGGCACTCGCGGGGTGGCCGGGCTTGCCCAGCCCAAGGGTCTTGTCAGCTGTGGCAGATCCCAATGGTGACGCACTCTTCCGGGTGGTGAGACCCGTTCAAGGTATCACGGATCGCTCACCGCCCCCTGCGACCTGTGGGGGCGTCGGATGGGCTGGCGCGCTTCAGGCTCTGGATGGGGCCATGCTTGAGCGGCTCCTCATGGCTCGGGGGCTCTGGCAACGCGGCTCGGACCGTGGCCACGGCCGCCGCAGGCGCAGCTTCGAATTTGCGCACGCAGCTGTCGCAGCAGAGTCGCACGAGCTGGGCCCCATGAAGCACGTCCCGGGGGGTGTCACCCAGGGGCTTGCCCGAGATGGGGCAATTCTTGAGCGGGTAGTCGGCCTTCTGGGCTGCGATGGCGGCGGCGTCGAGGGCTGTAAAGGCCGGTTCGGGGTCGATGCGCAAGCTGTGCAAGCAGCTCTTGCAGCAGAGCTTCACCAGCCGGCTGTCCAGAATCACGAGCTGCGCGTTCGCGGGCAGGGGTTCGTCAGACAGGGGACAGGTGCTCAAGGGGTAGTCGGGCAGCTGCGCCTGAACGATGGCCTCGTCGAGGCGGGCGGCGAAGCGATCGGCTCGAGCCCTCAGTGTCTTGGCGCAGTCGCTGCTGCAAACCTGGAACAGTCGCTCTCCCATGATGACTTCGATGGGGGGCACTTCGGTCGGCCCGCCGGCGCCATCGCCTTCGTCGACGCTGGCGCCGTAGCCCTCGCCGTCCACGATGCAGGTGGCGAGCGGATAGAACGGGCGCAGGGTCTCTGCGAGGTCGTCGTCAGCAGCCAAGAGGGCAGGGCTGAGCAGGGTGATGGCCAGCAAGGCGCAGCGCAGGGGTGTGGTGATCACGGTTCCTGTCTCTCGTGGGTTGCGGCGGGTTGGGCGGGGCCTACTTGACGATCAAGCCCGCGGTTTGCACCTGGGAGCGCACCGCACCCTCATTGAAGGCCAGCACCTGGCTGGCGCGCAAGATGGTGCAGCCTTCCAGACGGGCAGAGGTGCCGGGACCCCACAGCTCTACGGCATAGCGCTCGGTGTCGAAGGTGGAGTTGGTCACCTCGGTGCTGGCGCCGTCCATCAAGAACAGCGCGATGGAGTCTCCCGCCAGGAGGCAGTCGCTGAGGGTGAGCCGGGTGCTCCCACCTGTGGCGTATACGGCCTTCTTCGCCGAGAAGAGCCGGCAGCCCGCAAGGCTCACCTGGCTCTCGGCGTAGTTGTCCGTGACGATCACCCCGTGGCCCTGGTCGTTGTCGATGTGACAGTTGATCAGGTCCACGTGGCCGCCGTTGATCTGCACTGCGGGCGTGCCCTTGCCAGCCGAGGACGAGAGCGAGAGGCCGCGCAGAGTGACGTTGCCATCCGTGTTGACCCAGAGGGCTGAGTGGTCCTTGCCCTTCAGCACGACCTCTTCAGAGCCGCCGGTCGATGAGAGGGTCAGGGAGCGCACGATGCCCACCCGCTCGGCGTAGGTCCCCGGCGCGATCTGCAGGTGGGAACCTGTCGGGGCACGATCTGCGGCGAGGGAGAGCGACTCGAAGTGGGTCTCGTCGAGGCCGGCCCAATGGGGCCAGAGTGAGCGGTCGGGTTGGACGAACAGGGTCGGGGCGCCCTCGTCGGGCAGCAGAGAGAGCAGGTTCTTGCTGACCAGGAAGGGCCCGTCGATGGGTTTCTGGCCGAACACACAGTCGCGCAGGGTCACCACGGCCATGGTCTCAGGGTCCATGAAGGGCGCCGGGTTGTCCCGCTCCCAGGTGAAGCGGCAGGACTCGAGGGCGCCCTTGGAGTCGCCCGTCATGGCCAGTGCGGTGCCCTCTCCCGAGCGAACGATGCAGTCGACGAGAATGAGTTGGGCGCCCGGATCAGAGGTGCCGGCGGCAGCGCTCCCCGGGGAGGCGTCCAGGCGGCAGGCCGAGAGACGCAGCTGGCCCTGGTTGACGACGACGGCCGCCGCGGCCTCGCTGCCACCCTTCAGCACCAGGTCGGAGGCCTCGATCATGGTGACCCGGTCGAGGGTCAGGGCCGGTCGATCGCGGCCGTTGATGATCACAGGTCCCTGCCCTGCCCCTCTGCGCAGGCTCACGCGCCGGTCGATGACCAGGGCTTCGTTGTAGGTGCCCGGCTGGATCCTGATCTCGTCCAGGTAGCCCGCGGCGCGCAGGGCTGCGGCGATGGTGGCGTGATCGCCCGAGCCGTCACGAGCCACCACCCGAACTCGGGGGCCGCCGGCAGCCTCTTCCTTGGCAGGCTGGGCGCTGGGGGACTGGCTGGGGGACTGGCTGGGGGACTGATCGGGGGCCTGGCCGGGGGCCTGAGTGGGGGCCGGATCGTCAGGTTGGGGGCCAGGCAGATCAGCTGCTACGGCGGTGGGCGTTCCGCCGGTCTCGGTGCCTGCGCCGTCCGGGGCCTGGGGCGGGGGCTGAGTGGCCGCGTGGTCCGCAGGCGGGTCGATGGTGGCGGCTTGGGCTTGGGCGGGGTGGGTCAGGCCAGGCGGGTCTGCCCTGTCGCCGTGGACCACCGGCAGGGGCGGCGCCGACTGCGGGCTTGGCGCCAGGTCGTGGCTTCTCTCCGGTGCAGCCTTGTCGGGCTGGGCAGGTTCGGTTGCCTCGGGCGCAGTGCAGCCGAGAAGGGTCACCATGCAGAGCAGGAGCCACCGTGCGGTGTGGGGTCGAAACATCGTCCAGAATCCATGGGCGAGGCAGGGAAGGCCAGGGAGTAGCCCGTTGATCGCGGCACCATATCTGAGCATGGAGAGGGGGTGGCTCAACAAGCCTCTCTCGGCAGCGGGCAGGGAGAGTGCCTCGCCCGGCTCGGCGCC
>Ga0114932_10001191_pt1 | contig 30110 bp, 35 predicted proteins | sample 2SBtaG_2_FD_87286 | JGI IMG/M metagenome (GOLD analysis project Ga0114932, IMG submission 87286) | Deep subsurface microbial communities from Kolumbo volcano to uncover new lineages of life (NeLLi) - 2SBTROV12_ACTIVE470 metaG | ecosystem: Environmental > Aquatic > Marine > Volcanic ...
TGAAGAATAACCCACTGGTAAAAGTGGGAACGCTGGATATTAGCTACCAACAACAGTTGAAAAAAACAGTAAAAGATTACGGCAAAACAAATGTGGGCCTCACCTTTGGTCAGTATAACAGCCGCATTGCTTATGATAATAATTTCAGTATTAACCAGGGCATACCTAATCCGGCTTACTTTAAAAGTCTCATAAAGTTATCTGAGTCCAATATCAAAAGCAGTGAGCTGCAGTTGAAAGTTTATCAAACTGAACTGGCTGCCAATACAAAGACATCTTATTACCAGTTAAGTTTTTGGATAGAAGAAATAAGATTGCTGAAAGAACTGCTGGCTATTTACGAAAATGTATTGAAGGCATCAGCGTTGCGGTATAAAACAGGTGAAACAAATGCCCTGGAAAATTACAATGCTGAAAGCAAGGTAAATGAGATAAAGGCGCAATTGAGAAATGCAGAAGAAGATTACCGAATTGAATTAAACCGGTTGAAAGTCTTTACCGCTGATTCTGCTGTTACGGCTATTGCCGATACTTTACTTGTGGAAAAGCAAATACAGGTAGATTTTGATACTGCTGCCATTGCTGCCAATCCCACACTTGCTTTTATTAAACAGCAGATTGATATTGCAAACAGGGAGAAAGCTGTTGAGCAGTCAAGATTAAAACCTGATTTCTCGGTAGGCTATTTCAATCAGTCTTTAGTAGGCTATCAAACTATAAATGGTGCTGATAAATATTATGGCGTTGGCCGCCGCTTCCAGGGTGTTAATTTAGGCATCAGCATTCCCATATTCGCCAGGGCGCAAAAAGAAAAAGTAAAAGCGGCAGAAGTAAACCGGGTGCGTCGTGAAGCAGAACTGACCAATTATCAATACAATCTTCAGGCTGAATTGACAAGGCTGTTTGGCGAATTGCAAAAACAAAGAGTTCAAATCAACTACTATCGCAATACAGCTTTACCGCAAGCCAATCTTATCATCACCCAGGCGCAAAAAGCATTTACTGCCGGTGAAATCGGTTATTATGAATTGACGCAATCACTCAACAATGCTGTAGTTGTAAAACAGGAATACACAAAACTTTTAAATCAATACAATCAAACCGTCATTGCTATCGAATTTATCGGCGGCATCAATTAATTAAAACGGGTTAAATAATAATATTATGAAACAGAAATTTTTAGGTTCAATAGTTATACTCACTGCCGCTATTATATGGCTTTCATCCTGCTCTTCTAAAGGCAATGCAGAATCTGCCCCGGCAGAAGAAACGAAAACCGAAGAAGCTGACATGGTAGATTTGTCGGAAGACCAGTTCAAAACAGTAAACATACTGTACGGCGCTATAGAAGATAAAAACCTCAGCAGTGTTATAAGGGCATCGGGAGTACTGGATGTTCCTCCGCAGCAGTTATTAACGGTTTCTTCTCCCTACGGAGGCACTTTAAAAAGTACGGATTTGCTGCAAGGTAAACCAGTAGTAAAGGGCGAAGTAATAGCAGTACTCGAAAACCCTGAATTTATCCAGCTTCAACAGGATTATCTGGATTATAAGAGTCAACTGGTATATCTGAAAGAAGAATTAGAAAGACAACAGGAGCTGGCAAAAGAAAATGTGAATGCCAAAAAAACATTGCAAAAAGCCAGCAGCGAGTACAACAGTATGATGGCAAGAGTGCAGGGATTAAAATCAAAACTGCAACTCATCAATATCAATCCTGATAAAATTAATTCCGGAAACATTTCAGGCAGGGCAAATATTTATGCTCCTATATCTGGCTATGTTACTAAGGTATTGGTGAACATAGGCAAGTTTGTAAACGCTAACCAGGAGCTATTTGAAATTGTAGATACCCGCCACCTTCATGCGGAACTTATCATTTTTGAAAAGGATGTTCCAAAGTTGAAAATTGGACAGAAAATCCGCTTTGTATTGAACAATGAAACAAAAGAACGTTTTGCAGAAGTGCATTTAATTGGCCGGGAAATCAGTGCTGAAAGAACGGTTCGGGTGCATGGGCACCTGTTACAGGAGGATAGAAATTTATTACCAGGTATGTACTTGAAAGGAATAGTAGAAACAGGTTTTGCTACCACTACCGCCTTGCCTGATAAAGCGATTGTGCAATCGGCAGGTAAATCTTACATTTTTATTGCGGCAAGTGAAACAAAAGAAGAGAAGAAACCTGCTGATGGTAAAAAGGATGAGGCTACTGAAAAGCATATTCCATTTAAGAGAATTGAAGTGACAACCGGTGTTTCGGAAAATGGTTATACCGAAGTGATATTACCGGAGGGGTTTGACAGAAATAGCAAGGTTGTAATTAATGGGGCTTATGATTTATTGTCGAAGATGAATAATGTAGAGGAAGAAGAGTAAATATTACATGGGTCGGAGCCCTGCTTTGTTTGTCCCGTTTTAAAATGGAAAAACCTTGAGCGGCAGGGTTTCCGTACCCACCCAACTAAAACATAAAAAACTTTTCAATATGAAAAAGAAATTATTTCTAATCGCTATCACAGTTATAACTATCGGTAGTAGTTGCACCAATGCCGACGAGCAAAATAAACAAGAGATACAATCAGAAAAGCATGATTCAACTCATAAAGAAAGAAAGGAAACAGATACTATGGGCATGAAAATGGGCGGCAATGAATTGGATTCAAAGAAAAAATAAATCATCACTTAAAACTTAAAATTATGAAACAGTTATTTGCAGTTCTTGTGATGCTGTTGTCAGCATCCATGCTGTTTGCACAGGATGTAATTACCCTGCGCAGCGGCGAAACCATCAATGGTAAAGTAGCCGAAGTAGGCACAACAGAAATCCGTTATTACAAAGTTGATAATGCTGACGGGCCGGTGTATGTGGCAAGTAAATCAGATGTGGTGCAGATTGTTTACGCCAATGGTACTAAAGATGTTTTTAATACGCAGGCTGCTCCAAATCAAAATGCAGTAAATCAAAATTATTCGAGGCGGTATCGCAGGGGATACAACAGGCCGTTTCTTTACCCTATTATCACACCGCATATTGATTTAGGGCATCATATTAATTTAGGGCATCATGGTTATGGCGGACATCATGGGGGTCACTATGGAGGCCATCACTAATTCTTAGTATCTCTTAAATTCTAATTCAGGAAATTATGAAATGGACAGGCAGAAGAGAAAGTTCAAATGTGGATGACCGCCGTGGTTTATCCGGCGGAAAAATTGCCGCAGGTGGTGGTGTGGTTGGTATTGTTATTTACCTGCTTTATACTTTATTAAGCGGCAATAATGTTGACCCATCGCAGATACAACAACAGCTTTCTGAACAAACAAACCAGTCATCGCAGTTAACTCCCGAAGAACAAAAGGCTGATGATGAAAGGGCATCGTTTGTAAAAGTGGTATTGGCAGAAACAGAAGATGTATGGAATAAAATTTTTGCACAAAAAAAGCAACAGTATTCCGAACCTACGCTGGTGCTGTTTCGTGGTGTAGTAGAATCCGCCTGCGGAAATGCCAGTGCAGCATCAGGGCCGTTCTATTGCCCCGGTGATAATAAACTGTATATAGACCTTTCTTTTTACCAGGACCTGCAATACAAACTCAATGCACCCGGCGACTTTCCGATGGCTTATGTGGTGGCTCATGAAGTAGGGCACCATATACAGAACCTGATGGGCACGGCAGACAAAGCAAACAGGCTGCGTCAGCAGTTAAGCGAAACCGCATTCAACAAGTATTCTGTAATGATGGAGCTGCAGGCAGATTTTTATGCCGGTGTATGGGCACATCATGCACAAAAGATGAAAGACATTTTGGATGCAGATGATATTGATGAAGCATTAAATGCAGCCAGTGCCATTGGCGATGACAGGTTGCAGAAGCAGGCAACCGGGCAGGTGATGCCCGATGCTTTTACGCATGGCACGTCTGCACAACGAATGTATTGGTTTAAGAAAGGCTACGAAACAGGCGATATAAAGCAGGGTGATACATTTAATGCCCCTGACCTGCAATAAATCCTGAACGAAGTGTAACGAAAGTGAAGATAAAATAGAAAATTATGTTGCAGATATTGGCTACAACTCAAAAAAATATCATTGCCACCAGGGCAAACGATATTCTGGGAATAAGTGATTACGAAAAAATTCATCCCCTTATTCATAACATTATTGGAGAAGGCAAAAAAGTAAGATGGTATTTTGAAATGGATGACTGTTTAATTTCAAACACAGTTGGATTTTGGGAGGATGGAATAATAGAATTAAACTATGGGAAAATGAAATTCACTCATTCGGAAGACATTGAACGGATTGCCATTGTTGGAGAAATGAAGTGGAGAGATTGGATGCAATCAGTTATGAAGCCTTTTAGTGAGGCAACCATCAGGTATTTTAGTTTGGCCGAAAAAGAACAGGCTATGAAATGGATTATAAACCAGGAAGCGGTTGTTTGAAATTATTTGGATTGATAATTCTCATGCCGTCAATAGAATTTATAAATGTTGAATGGATTTATTCAAAAAATAAATTGAAAAAGTTTAGAAAGAGTTATGCAAGCCGGAATTATCGGAACGCAATTTTCTTCTCTCATTCTAATTGCATTAATAAGCATTTCGATGTTTATGCTTTTAAGAAAGAAGATTAAGGTAACGCTGCCAGTGGTTCTGGCAGCGTCTCTTAACCTGTTTTAATAAATCTGGTAAAATACTCAGATTAGGCTTTTGATTATAAAATTATTAAACGCATTTTACGATGGTCATTTCAACTTCAAAATTAAAATATGACTTCCCTGCCGGGTTAGTAGTATTTCTGGTAGCACTCCCTTTATGTTTGGGAATAGCGTTGGCTTCAGGGGCGCCTTTACTATCGGGAATTATTTCCGGCATCATTGGCGGTATAGTGGTAGGCCTTTTAAGTGGGTCGCATACCAGTGTGAGTGGCCCGGCCGCCGGGCTTGCTGCTGTGGTGCTGGCTTCTATTACAAGGCTGGGTACTTTTGAACTGTTTTCGGCTGCGCTCATAATAGCAGGCTTATTACAATTAGGGAGTGGTCTGTTAAAAGCCGGGTTTATTGCCAACTACATTCCCTCAAATGTTATAAAAGGATTATTAGCAGCCATTGGAATACTGCTTATCATAAAACAAATACCGCAGGCTTTTGGTTATGATAATACTCACCAGGATGATTTTGCCTTTGTACAGGCAAATGGTGAAAATACTTTTTCGCATTTGTTCAATACTTTTTTTCATGTTACACCCGGCGTTGTAATTATTAGTTTGGTTTCCATACTTGTGCTGATTTTTTGGAATAAGACACCGCTTCATAAAATTAAATTCTTCCCTGCTTCACTTTTTGTGGTGTTACTGGGCATTGGTTTAAACGAGGCGTTCCGTGTATTTATTCCGGTATTGTATCTGCAACCCGTACACCTTGTAAATATTCCTGCAACAAGTTTTTATGACCTGTCCTCTTTTTTAAAATTTCCTTCTTTGAGTGCCTTTGGAAATTTCACTGTCTGGTTAACGGCACTCACTATTGCCATTGTCGCCTCACTGGAGACCCTGTTAAACCTGGAAGCCGTTGAAAATTTAGACCCACATAAACGGCAATCATCTCCTAACCGGGAACTGGTGGCGCAAGGAGTTGGCAATATGATAGCCGGCGTTGTTGGCGGTATTCCGGTAACTTCTGTTATTGTTCGCAGTTCTGTTAATATTAATGCAGGTGCACAATCGAAATTGTCTGCCATTATTCATGGTATATTTTTATTGCTGGCTATTTTGTTCTTAAGCCCTTTTATCAATTTAATACCCTTTGCTTCACTGGCTGCTATATTGATTGTTACAGGTTATAAGCTTGCCAAAATATCCATCTTTAAAGAAATGTATGCCAAAGGATGGAACCAGTTGATTCCATTTGTAGTTACAATTATAGCCATCATATTTACTGACCTGCTTATCGGTATATTAATTGGTTTAGCCTTCAGCTTATTTTACCTTTTGAAAAGCAACTATAAAAATCCATTTACTATTGAAAAGGAACAGTTACATACCGGAGAAACCATACGGATAGAATTACCCAACCAGGTATCGTTTTTAAACAAGGCAAGTATAAAAGATACGCTTTGGTCTGCTCCTGAAAATACAAATGTTATTATTGATGCCAGTTATGCAGATTATATTGACAATGATATTTTGGAAATATTTGTTGATTTCAAAAATGTAATTGCGCCAGAAAAGAACATTAGACTTAATATCATTGGCGTTAAAGAAAAATATCAGCTATCAGACCATGTTCAATTTGTAAATGTGCTTAACCGGCAGGACCAGGAAAAGCTGACACCACAGCAGATTGTTGAACTACTAAAAAAGGGAAACGAACGGTTCAGGCAAGGCAAGTGGACCGAAAAATATTTTCGCCACCAGGTAAATGCTACTTCATCAGGGCAGTTTCCAATGGCTGTTATTGTAAGTTGTATAGATTCCAGAACATCATCCGAAATTTTATTTGATAGTAATCTTGGTGACATAATCTCCATTCGCATTGCGGGCAATATTATTAATAAGGAAATTATCGGTAGTATAGAACTGGCGGTGAAGAAAATGGGGGTAAAACTGATTGTTGTGAAGGGGCATTCCAACTGCGGTGCCGTGGGTGCAGCCATTCATTCAGTAACTGGCGGTAATATAGATTCAATTACACAAAAAATAAAACCCGCTATTGATAAAGCCTGTTTACTTGATGTTCAACTGGCATTGGATAATGGAAAGGCTTTTGCTGAAAAAGTGACGCATTTGAATATAGAGAATTCTATAGCCACAATTCTCGAAAATAGTAACTATATAAGAGAACAAAAAAGTAAAGGAGATGTAGGTCTTGTTGCTGCATATTATGATACTGCTACAGGCGAAGTTATTTTTAATGAGTTGGCCAATACATATGAAACTATAAATAATTAAAAATAGTTGATGATGGATGTAAAATTTGAATTGATAATTGTTGTTAAGCTACTTGCTTCTTTCCTGTTGGGGGCTTTTATCGGCTTAGACAGGGAGAAACACGGCCGTGATGCCGGCATAAGAACCTATGCTGCAGTTTGCATTGGCGCTACTTTATTTACTGCTATTGCGGCGCATCTTGTAAGCGATGTTGCTGCTGCTTCCCGAGTGATAGCCAATATTGTTACAGGTGTGGGTTTTCTTGGGGCTGGTATTATCTATCGCAACAGCAGTGCCGGAACATCACATGGTTTAACAACAGCAGCCACGGTTTGGTGTACGGCTGCAGTTGGTGTTGCAGTTGGCCTCAATATGTTCATCATAGCCATTGTTGGAGCAATTGCTTTGTATTTTCTGCTTTCATTACATCACCAGCAGTGGTATGTAAAATGGAAAAATAAAATGATAAGTAAGCACAACGAAAAAGATAATACTGATTAATTGTTAACTAAAATGTTTCTATATATTTTATGTCATCGTTAAACTCAACTTCAGCCGGGGCAAAGCACAATAAATCTTTGAAGATAGTATTTGCTATCACGGCCACATATTTAGTAATAGAAGTGGTGGTAGGATTTATTTCCAACAGCCTTGCTTTGCTTTCCGATGCGGCGCACATGCTTACTGATGTAGGCGGACAGGCACTTGCCCTGTTTGCTATCTGGATGACATCAAAGCCACGCAATAACCGGAAGACTTATGGCTATTACAGAACAGAAATCTTTTCTGCTTTGATTAATGCTTTGGTGCTGATATTTATTTCCGGATTTATTTTATATGAAGCATGGCAGCGCTTTAAAGAACCACCTGCCGTGGCGGGTATACCGATGCTGATAGTTGCATTTTGTGGGTTAATCATTAACCTTATTGGAATGAAAATTCTGAAAGCCGGGTCAAAAGAAAGCATCAATATTAAAGGAGCATTCTTAGAAGTAGTAAGTGATATGCTGAGTTCAGTAGCTGTTATCATTGCAGGGATTATCATTCTTGCCACCGGCTGGCTTTATATTGACCCCATCATGAGTGCATTGATTGGATTATTTATTTTGCCAAGAACATATAACCTCTTAAAAGAATCGGTTGATATACTGTTGGAGGGGGTTCCAAAAGATGTTGACTATGCAGCAGTAGAAAAATTTATTGCCGAAAAGCCCGGTGTGGTATCCGTTCATGACTTGCATATCTGGACACTGACATCAGGAATTAATGCATTAAGTGGGCATATAATTATGAAAGCAGAAACACAACTTTTAGAAATAAATGAGGTCACGTCTGCCATTAAAGATGAGTTGGTTGCTAAATTCAAAATAACCCATACAACCATTGAAGTTCACATAGACAAGGAAGGCTATATACAAAACATTATATAAGGATTATAAATTCAGGTAAGATGAAACGTAGAATACACGGCTTTTTCAAAAATATCAGCGGATTGAAGAAATTACTGCTCTGTATTTTGCTATCCCTTGTTGTTTATGTAACCCTGAGCCTGTTAAAAATAGACCTGAATAGCAGGGTAATATTAGCCTGGGACACATTCTGCCTTTGTATGATTTTATTAAGTTGGATTCTTTTTTTTACTACAACACCGGATGAATTATGCCTTATTGTAGATAAACAGGATGATGGACTTAAAGTAATCTTTATGATTGTAATCATTGCAGTTTGTTTCAGTCTTTTCGGCTCTTTGCTCCTTTTATTTAGTAAGGGTGAATCATCATTTAATAAGATATTTCATACAATTGTTTCGCTTTCACCGGTTTTGCTATCATGGTTATTGCTGCATACAACCTTTGCCACACGGTATGCTCATTTGTACCACGACCATAACAAATTAAACACAGGAAGTAATGTAGGTGGTGTTGATTTTCCGACCAAAGAGCATCCTGATTATTTAGACTTCGCCTATTTCTCTTTTGTGATTGGTATGACTTTCCAGGTTTCTGATGTACAGGTAAATTCACGGGTTATCAGGCGTTTTGTTTTAATGCATAGTTTAATTTCTTTTGTTTTTAATACAATCATTGTTGCACTAACTATAAATACCATTGCGGGACTTAAACAATAATTCAATAGTCAAATAAAATAATTATGGACGGATTAAAATTAGACATTTGGCAAAAATCTTTTAACAAGGAAGTAAAAAGCCTTAAGACAGAATACGATGCTTTTCTGTTGCCAAAAAAGTTTGATGATACATATCAGGTAAAAATTGATGAAGCAACCCAAACACTTTCGTTATGGATAGATACAGAAAATCTTCCAAAAGAAATTGAAGACCGGTTATCTGAATTGCTGATAAAAACAGAGCCAGAGGATTAAATGAAATACAATAGAATTAGATAAAAAAGGGAAAAGCAGCAACTAAACATTAACAAAATTAAACGCAGAGACAATGTATTTTTACATCCATAAAATTTATAAACATGAAAATGAACAGGCTCAGTTGCTGGAAGTGTGTGGTAATGCTTGCATCAATTTTAGGAATGGTGGGTGCAATGAACACTTAATAAAAAATACAAAATCAATGTAAAGGGTTGTGGATAGAAATATCTGCAACCCTTTTTTATTTTAAAAATTTTGAACAATGGATAACAAACAACATTGGGAAAATGTATTTACTACTAAAGCCTCAAATGAGGTAAGCTGGTTTCAGGAATACCCCAAAACTTCAATAGAGTTTTTAGAACTGTTTAAGTTACCCCTAACTGCCAATATTATTGATATTGGCGGCGGCGATAGTAATTTAGTAGATACACTTTTAGGTAAAGGCTATAAAAATATTTGGGTGCTTGATATTTCGGAAGCAGCATTAGAAAGAGCCAAAAATCGGTTAGGAGAAAAAGCCAGTTTGGTGCATTGGATTGTTACTGATGTTACAGAATTTGAACCACCTGTTCAATACGATTTTTGGCACGACCGGGCAGCTTTTCATTTTCTTACAAGCAATGATGCTATTAACAAATATGTAGCCATTGCAGAAGAAGCGATAAGTGATAAGGGTTATTTGGTATTAGGTACATTTTCAGAAAATGGCCCCGAAAAATGCAGCGGCTTACAAATTCAGCAATACAACGAAGCCTCTATGAGTGCAAGGTTTGAGATAGCATTTTACAGGATTAAGTGTATTACAGAAGACCATACAACACCTTTTAATACAGTTCAGGATTTTCTTTTTTGCAGCTTTCAAAAGAAGTAACAAATGTACAGCATTATAACAGGTACCATATTATTAGGCATTACCCATGCACTTATCCCCAACCACTGGTTGCCATTGGTGGCAATTGCCAGGTCGGAAAAATGGGAAAAGTATGAATTGATGCTGGTGGCTTCCATCACAGCATCTGCACATGTATTGGGCACTGTTATTATTGGTTTTGCATTGGGAATGGTGGGTTCAAAACTGGCACATCAGTATGAAGGGTATGTGCATGTAATTGCACCGGTACTATTGATAATATTCGGACTAATTTATTTTACTGTAAACCTGCCGCACCACCACCATGCTGCCAACAAGGATGTACAGCAATATAAAAAATCGAAAACTAAATGGGTGCTTATATTCGCAGCAACCATGTTTCTGTCTCCCTGCCTGGAAGTGGAAAGTCTTTTTCTTGCAGCAGGGGCCTATGGTTGGGATGATATTCTACTGCTGGCCATGGTATATGCAGCAATCAGCATCACTGGAATTATCACTCTTGTAATGCTTGCATTTAAAGGAGTGCAGATGATGAATTCGCAATTTATTGAACACAACGAAAAACGGATTACCGGAATGATATTAATTATAATTGGCATTGTTACATTTTTTTTACATTAAATAAAGTTTTATGGCACATAAACATGATGAAACAAAAATTGCAGAGCAGGAAGCCTGCTGCGACCTTGACGAAAAAGTGAATGAAGCCAAAGTGGTTTCGCTGCATAACAAAGATGATGGTCATAACCATGGTGACGAAGAAGGCAACGGCCTTAAACCCTGGTTACCTGCTATTGCAAGTTTTGTTGTTCTAATAGCAGGTATTTCATTAGACAACTGGATTAAGCCAACGCCTTCATGGTTTACAGGCTGGGTACGTCTTACATGGTATATCGTAGCGTATATTCCGGTAGGGTTGCCCGTAGTGATAAAGGGAATAAAGACGGCCATAAAAGGAGATGTGTTTACAGAATTCTTTTTAATGAGTGTGGCAACCATCGGCGCATTTTATATTGGTGAATATCCTGAAGGTGTTGCCGTAATGCTTTTCTATGCAGTGGGAGAATTATTTCAGGATGCTGCGGTTAACCGTGCTAAAAGAAGTATCAAAGCCTTGCTGGATGTAAGACCAGACAGCGCCGATGTATTAAGAAACGGTATCTACGTTAACCTCCCGCCTGAAACTGTAAAAGTTGGCGAAACCATTCAGATAAAAGTTGGTGAAAGAGTTCCGCTGGATGGAGAAATGTTAAGCGAAGGAAGCTCATTCAATACTTCAGCATTAACCGGCGAAAGTAAACCTTCCACTTTTACCAAAGGGGAAACAGTACTGGCTGGAATGATTAACCAGGAAAAAGTAGTAGAGTTGAAAGTAACAAAACTATTCAACGACTCTTCCCTTGCAAGAATACTGACACTTGTACAAGATGCAACTACCAGGAAAGCGAAAACAGAGCAATTCATCCGGAAGTTTGCAAGAATATACACTCCCATTGTTGTATTCCTTGCTATAGGCATAACGCTTATCCCCTGGCTATTTGTGGAGAACTATGTGTTCAATACATGGCTGTACAGGGCCTTGATATTTTTGGTAATCAGTTGCCCTTGTGCATTGGTAATTTCCATTCCATTAGGATATTTTGGAGGTATCGGCGCTGCATCCCGGAGTGGTATTTTATTCAAAGGCTCCAACTACCTGGATTTAATGACAAAAATAAACCAGGTAGTAATGGATAAAACAGGCACACTTACCAAAGCTGTTTTTAAAGTGCAGGAAGTGGAGAGCTACGACATAGCCCAGGATGAATGGCTTCCGCTTGCTGCGGCACTGGAAGCTAAATCAACTCACCCTGTTGCAAAAGCAGTGGTTGAGTATGCTGGAAATGGGTTTGATAAACTACGGGTAGATAAATTGGAAGAAATAAGTGGTCATGGTTTAAAGGGGGATGTAAATGGCAAAGAAGTACTTGCCGGGAATGTAAAATTAATGGACATGATGAAAGTGCCGGTAAATGATGGGCTAAGAAAAATGGTGGATACAATCGTTATTGTTGCCATTAACAGAAAACTGGCTGGCTATTTAACTATAGCCGATGAAATAAAAGAAGACAGTAAACAGGCTGTTGATGCCTTACACAAGCTGAATGTAAAAACAACTATGCTCAGTGGCGATAAACAGGCCGTGGTAGATAATGTTGCCAAACACCTGGGCATTGACAATGCTTACGGTGATTTATTACCTGAAAATAAAGTACAAAAAGTAGAAGCCATAAAGAAGGACAAAAAAAATGTGGTTGCTTTTGTTGGCGACGGTATTAATGATGCACCCGTACTTGCTTTGAGTGATGTGGGAATAGCTATGGGTGGCCTGGGCAGTGATGCTGCCATTGAAACAGCAGATGTGATTATACAAACTGACCATCCTTCAAAAATAGCCACCGCTATACAAATTGGTAAGGCAACCACAAAAATTGTATGGCAAAATATCGGGTTAGCATTTAGTGTGAAATTAATTGTATTGATTCTTGGTGCAGGCGGGCTGGCTACAATGTGGGAGGCCGTATTTGCTGATGTGGGGGTAGCAATGCTGGCAATATTAAATGCTGTGAGAATACAAAGAATGAAATTTTAAACTTCTCAAATGCACAACAAGAAATTGAAACTATTATTTACAATAATGCTTCTGATAATTTCATGTAATCTTTTTTCACAAAAAGAGCGGGTAAGGGGAATTTACATAACCAGTGATGACTTTGTAAAAGGGAATCTTTCTTTTGATAATAATTGCAACATTAAGAATACAAGAATCAGGCTGAATGATTTTTTTTCAAAGAAGTATATTACAGTTAAGAAAGGCGACAGCAGTCTAACGCTTTTGAAAAATGACATTTTCGGGTATATAAATTGCAGAAATGAAGTTTTTCGTTTTAAAGGAAAGATTGAACTTTTTTTACTAAATGCCGGGGAACAAATTCTTATCTACAAACACATTGTTTCAAAACCACCAACGGGCAGAACTAATGTGACGAATTATTATTTCAGTTTGGGCGTTTATTCCCCGGTTCAAAAGCTTACAATTAGCAATTTGAAAAATATTTTTCCTGCTAACTCAATCTTCAAAAACTTTATTGATAAAAATTTCAGGTACAATACCGACTTAGCTGAATTTGACAAAGTTAATAAGATGTATAAGGTCAACTTGCTTTTAAGTGAAAGCGTGAAGTAAAATATCTCAGGAGAAAGTATAGCTTACGGAAATTCGTATAGAGTAAAATTAAAAAAAAAATGATGAAGAGAAGGAATATGTGACATCCTGACCCTTTATAAATGAATTGTCTGGTATAAAAGAGGTTCAAATTGCAATTATATGAAAACTTCTCAAAATTAATTAACTTGCACTTCGGATGAAAATATTTGCTTCAATAATGGCTTTTGGAGTGTTGTTCCTTTCAGTGCAACCAGCTTTGGCATTGTTGAAGCAAAAACAATCAACTCAATGTTGTGGCGGTGGTTGTCACAAAACTACTGATGAAAAGAAATCATCTGGTGACAATAATTCCCCGAGCAATAATTGCAATCCTTTTCAATCATGTGCAAGTAATATTTGCAGCTTCACGGTAACATCTTCTTTTTTAAGTATTAAGGCACCTCACTTATATTCAAATAACTTTACTCCATTTTCCGAAAACTTCTACTCGCAATTCGCTCCTGACTTTTGGCAACCGCCTAAGATAGCTTAATGAATTTTCTTATCTGGTATTAGATTTTTTGCTTTGATATATTTTATTAAGGCAGTTTCGCTATTCATTAATGCTAAAATAATTTCAATGAAATCAAAATATTTCAGTGTATCGGTATTGCTGTTGGCAGTGTCGTTCACAATTGCACAGGTTAGTTGTGCCCAAACCCCTAACCCACAATCAAAAACTTCAAATCCTAACGATACAACTGTTACTGTAAAAGTATCAGGCATTACCTGCTCCGGCGATTTAAAAATGATTGCCGACAATATAGAAAAAATGAAAGGCGTAAGCAGTTGTAAGCAAGTCGGCAAAATGTCAACATCCACAAGCTTTGAGATAAAGTATGATACCGAAAAAATATCTTATGCCGAAGTGGTAAAAGCTATTGAAGGTACGGCAAGCTGCGACCACCCTGACCAGCGGCCATATAAAGTAAAAACAAAAAACTAAAGCAATTAACAACTGGTATTGGTACAGGTATTTAACACCTGTGCCAATACTTAAACTCAAACAAATGAAAAAACTATTCATTTGCTTGTGCTTGTTAATGTTTTTCTCATTTGCCTATGCACAAGCTGACACACTGCCGCATGTACTTATTAAAAAGATTAATGGTACTAAACTGTATGCTTCTGAACTACCAAACAAAAACAAGCCTGTTTTAATTGCTTTCTGGGCTACCTGGTGCAAATTCTGCATAGCAGAACTTTCTGCGATTTCATCTGAGTACAAATCATTGCAAGATTCAACCGGTGTGAAACTGGTTGCTATTTCTACTGATGCAGGGGTAACAGAAGAATACATTAAAAAATTTGCTGAACGCCGCAACTGGCCTTTTGAAATCTATTGGGATTATAAAAAGTCTCTAAAAAATTCTATGGGTGTACAGGAAATTCCTCACCTGATGTTAGTTGATGCAGGTGGCAGAATCATTTGGCAGAAAATCGGGTTCAACCCTGGCGATGAAACAATCATTTTCGCAAAGCTCAGTGAGCTTTTGCTAACTCAAAAAATCATTAAATAATGAGAACAATATTTCTATTAATTATATCAGCTTTTATGCTGCATCAAACAGCAGAAGCCCAATCAATAAAGGGAAAAGTTAAAAACTCAAATAATGAGCCACTTACAGGTGCAAGTGTTCATTGGCTTAGCTCTGCTATTGGTACCAGTACAGATAGCGCCGGACAATTTGAAATCCAACTTCCGAAAGAATCAATTAAAAAGTTAGTTATCAGTTTTGTGGGCTATCAATCAGATACTCTTACTATCACTAATGAAAATGCAATTGAAGTAAAGCTTACAGGAACCAAAGAGTTAGGTGAAGTGGTAGTAAAAGGGAAACGCCCCGGTATTTATATTTCAGAAATCAATCCTGTAAAAACAGAGGTAATAACGCAGGTTGAATTAAAGAAAGCTGCGTGTTGTGATTTAGCAGGTTGCTTTGAAACACAAGCCTCAGTTCAGCCACAAACTACCAATGTAATTACAAACTCTAAAGAATTAAGGATACTTGGTTTATCGGGTGTTTACAACCAGGTATTAATTGACGGGATGCCTTTGATACAAGGGCTTTCCTATACCTATGGCATTAGCAGCATTCCAGGCACACTGGTTGACAATATTTATATTTCTAAAGGGGCAAATTCGGTAATTCAAGGTTTTGAAAGCATCAGTGGTCAGATAAGCGTAGAAACCAAAGAGCCTGACAGAACGGATAAACTCTTACTCAATGTTTATGCAAACAACTTTATGGAAAAACACCTGAATGCAAACTATCTTTTTAAATATAAAAAATGGAGTAGCCTTGCAGCATTTCATACAGTGCAGCCTGCAAAAAGAGTTGACAGGGATAATGATAAGTTTATGGACCTCCCTTTACTTACCCGGTACATGATTTTTAATAAATGGAAATATGGTAACGACAGGGATTGGGGCTGGAGTTCAAGAATTGGTATCCGTTATTTGAATGAACAAAGAATTGGCGGCCAAACAAACTTTAATATCAAGACTGATAAAGGCACAACAAATGCTTACGGCCAAACTGCAAATATTCAACAGCCGGAGTTATGGACAAAAACCAGTTATCGTTTCAACGATAAGCATAAAATTACATTCATTGGCTCTTCATTTTATCAAAACCAGCACTCATTTTTTGGTACCACAAAATATTCAGCCAATCAAACAAATGTGTATGCAAACCTGCAGTATGAATTATTGTACAAAGAAAAACACACTATAAAAACAGGTATAAGTTACAGGCATCTTTCTTTGAATGAGGATATTTTTTTTACAGCAAATCCATTAAACAGAACCTTTGCAGGTAAGTATAAAAGAACTGAAAATATCCCTGGCATTTTTGCAGAAAACATATTTAACTGGAAGGGTGATAAGTTGGTTTGGATTACCGGCATCCGTGCAGATTTTCATAATCAGTTCGGCACTTATATTACCCCAAGAACTTTGCTTAAATATGAAACAAAAGAAGGTTCAACCTTCAGGTCATCCGTAGGTACCGGATGGAGAACCGTAAATCTGTTTAGTGAAAACATCGGCTTGCTGGTTAGCTCAAGAGATATAGTTTTTACAGAACAATTACGACCGGAAAGAGCCTTAAATTTTGGTGCAAATTTTACTCAGAAGTTTGATGGTAAAAATATTGAAGGATATATCAGCATTGATTATTACCGAACCCAATTTCAAAATCAGATTTTTCCTGATTATGATGCCAACCCATCCAAAGCAATCATTTCTAATTTTACTGGCAAATCAATTTCTGATGGTTTCCAGGTTGAAGCGTATTCAAAGTTTTTCAGTCGTTTTGAAGCCAAAGCTGCTTATGTGTATTTAGATGTGTATCGTAAAGTAAATGGAAGAAAATTTAATCTTCCGTTTAATCCTGCACATAAAATTCTCTCAACCCTTTCTTATAAACCATTAACAAGTAAATGGCATTTAGATGTAAACGTACATTGGTATGGTGTACAGCAATTGCCCAATACATCAGCTAATCCAGCGGAGTATCAACGGCCTCAAAAATCAAAACCATTCACCCTTGTCAATGCACAGTTCACCAAAACATGGAAACAGTTTGAAGTATATGCAGGTTGTGAAAACATATTTGACTTCAGGCAGCAACAGCCAATCATAAGCTGGCAAAATCCTTTCAGCCCTTATTTTGATACCTTTTCTGTTTGGGGGCCTACACGGGGCAGAGAGATTTATATAGGTGCAAGATTTAGTATTAAATAAGAGTTCAATTTTACTCACTGGAATTGATATGTAAAAGTGTTTATCCTATGTTCACCAATATACTATTGGCAACTTTATAACTTATAACAATTTCTTTTTTTGGTTTTATCTGGAGAGTATAGGTCAGGTCAAATTCTTCAATGGCTTTTACTTTTACAGTGTTACCCAACGATATGCCTGCCTTGTCCAGATAATTCAAAAATGCTGATGTATGGTCTGTAACACCAGTAAATGTACCCTGCTCCTCAATTTTAAGAGTAGATAGCAAGACAGCTTTTGATTTAGGAAGAACCCCATTGGCATCTGGTATCGGGTCGCCATGTGGGTCGGCTTTGGGGAAGCCCAGGAACTTATCTAATTTGTTAGTGAGGTCTTCGCTGTGTATATGCTCTAATTGTTCGGCAAGGTCATGCACTTCATCCCATTTATACCCCAATTTGTCAACGAGGAACACTTCCCAAAGCCGATGGTTACGAATAATACCCACAGCTACTTGTTTACCTTTTTCTGTTAGTTTAAAGCCTTTTGATTTTTGATAGGTTACCAGTTTTTTCCCGGCCATTCTTTTAAGCATATCAGTTACAGATGGGGCATGCACCCCCATTACCTGGGCAAGAGCGGAAGTAGCTACTACTTCACCGTTGGTTTCCTGCAATTTATAAATGGCTTTTAGATAGTTTTCTTCTGTAAATGAATGCACGGTTGTTAAATATTTATATGAAGATAATGAAACAAGTAGAAAAATATAATTAGATTAGTCTAATTATTGTATTAAATTAGCCTAATTATTTACTTTTGCCTGTGTAGAATTATGAATAAACTTAAAGTTATATCAGCATTAATTTTAGTAGTTACGGGCATTGTTGCCTGCCAAAAACTGTTGCCCAAAGCCCCACCCGGCAATGAGCTATTAGATGGCCCTGTTGAAGGGCTCAGCTATGAGGAGAACAGAAGGTTCCTGGCGGGTGATGTGGCCTTTAATGACGAAGTATTCACTTCTCAGACGGGTTTAGGCTCCATCTTTGTAGCCACCAGTTGCGGCAGTTGCCATGCTGGTGATGGTAAAGGGCATCCTTTTACTACCCTTACGAGGTTTGGGCAGACTGACAGTACAGGTAACCAATTCCTGCATTTGGGAGGCCCGCAATTACAAAACAGGGCATTGCCCGGTTATACGACGGAACAGATACCTGCAGGTGCTGCGTTTTCAAAGTTTACACCGCCTGCCAACACCGGTTTAGGGTTTCTTGAATTGGTCTCCGATGCAGATATATTGTTAATGGCTGACCCTAACGATGCGAATGGTGATGGTATTAGCGGTGTGCCCAACTATGAATTTTTGCCATCGTTCATTACACCGTTTTCAAATTCTATTCCAAGAAACGGTAAGTACATTCACCGTTTTGGCAAAAAGGCTGCGGCTTATAATTTATTGCATCAAACAGTAAATGCTTACAACCAGGACATTGGCATTACTTCAACGTTTCAACCAAAAGATGTTTATACCGGATTGAATATTGACCCTGAAGTTTCTGATGTTACGGTACATAATGTTGTCTTTTACCTGCAAACACTGAAAGCACCCATTCAAAGAAATCAAAATGATGCAACCGTTGTTCAGGGCAAAAATGTTTTCATGCAAGCCGGTTGCGAAAGCTGCCATAAGCAAACATTACAAACCGGTTTCTCAAACATAGCTCCATTATCCAATAAAACATTTCATCCTTATACCGATTTCCTATTGCATGATATGGGGCCGGGCTTAGATGATGGCTACACAGAAGGCAGCGCAAAAACCAGTGAATGGCGTACACCGCCACTATGGGGTTTAGGTTTATCTCCCAACTCACAGGGCGGCCAGTATTTTTTACTGCACGATGGAAGGGCAAAAAGCATTGAAGAAGCAATACTCTTACATGGCGGCGAAGCCACAACAAGTAAAAATAATTTCAGCCTGCTTTCGTCAGCCGACAAACAAGCCTTGCTTAAATTTTTAGAATCACTGTAAATACAATGGACAGAAAAGATTTTATAAAAAGCTGTGGCTTTGCCTGCATAGGCGGTGCAGCTATTACTACCTTGTTGCAAAGCTGTACTGCTGCAAAAATAATAGGTGGCAAAATTGCTGGCGATGATTTAATTGTACCGCTAACCGACTTTGAAACAAAAGCAGGCAATGAAAAGCATTATAAAAAATATGTGGTAGTACAGAATGATATTCTGCAATATCCTATCTGTGTCTATCGTATCAATGAAAATGAATACACCGCCCTCTGGATGCAATGCACACACCAGGGTGCAGAGTTGCAGGTGTTTGGCGATAAGCTGCAATGCCCTGCACATGGCAGTGAGTTTACTAATAATGGAACAGTACAGGGCGGCCCGGCAGATAGTAAGCTCCGGACATTTCCGATAACAATTGAAACCACTCAATTAAAAATTTCATTGAAAGCGATATGATAAAATTGTTCTCTTTTATTGCAGCATTACTTTTCTCTTTATGTGCTGATGCACAGATAGACCCAGCTTTATTAAAGCGTATCCCAAAAGATACAACGAAACCAGCATTGAACATGGATGCCATATATAACCGTCCATTTGTTACGGTGGGTAAACTGCCGGTATCAGTAGGCGGCTATATGGAAGTCAACTGGCAACAACTGGCAACAGATGGTATTTCAGAAGGCCACCAGTTTCAATTTAGGCGAATGACCTTATTTGTTTCTTCAACAATCGGCAAGCGGTTAAAATTTTTAAGCGAAATAGAATTTGAAGACGGCACAAAAGAAATATCAATAGAGTTTGCAGCATTAGATATTGAACTGCACCCATTGATAAACTTACGGGGCGGTATAATACTAAATCCCATTGGTGCATTTAATCAAAATCATGATGGCCCCAAGTGGGAATTTACTGACCGGCCAATAGCCGCCACACAAATGTTGCCCGCCACCTGGAGCAACGCAGGCTTTGGCGTATTTGGCAAGGATTATAACAAAGACTGGATGTTTGGTTATGAAGCCTATCTGTCCGGTAACTTTGACAATACCATCATTGATAATGCAGAAAACAAAACCTTTTTGCCAGCTGCTAAAAATAATAAAGAAAGGTTTGAAGAAATGAATAGCGGCTTGCCATTACTAACAACAAAGATTGCTGTACGAAATAATAAAATTGGTGAACTCGGTATATCATATATGGGTGGAGTGTATAACAAATTTGAGGATGATGGATTGCAATTAGATGATAAACGCAGAGTGGATGTTTTTGCAATCGATTTTAATACCACATTATCTAAACTAAACACTTTTATTATTGCTGAGTGGGCATGGATAAAAGTAAATGTGCCATCCACCTTTACACAACAGTACGGCAACAAGCAACAAGGGGGTTTTGTAGATATTGTGCAGCCATTGATAAAGAAAAAAATGATGGGCTGGCCAAATGCTACGCTTAACCTTGCCTGCCGTTTTGAATATGTGGATTGGAACAAAGGAACATTTACCAGCACCGGCGGCAATATTGCAGATGATTTGTGGAGCATCATGCCTGCCGTAAGTTTTCGCCCCACTGCACAAACGGTTTTACGATTAAATTACCGTCACCAAAGCCAGAAAGATTTACTCGGCAACCCACCGGCAAAAACGGGGGGATTTAGTTTTGGGATTTCAACTTACTTTTAAATTTGAGCTTTCTTTGTATTTAAGCATTTGCTTAAATAGTTATTTCCACTATCTTTGCCCTATGGAAAACAATACTTGCATCAGGCTATTTGCAGACCAGGAGCAAATAAAGAATTGTAAAAGTAAGTTGAGGATTGCACAAAAGTCTTTTGCAAGCCTGTCTAATATATTGGCCTTAGCTGGTAATGAAGTAAGGCTGAAGATTATCTATTTGCTCGAAGAAGAAAAAGAATTATGTCCCTGCGACCTTGCAGATATTTTGGGCATGAGTATTCCGTCAGTATCACAACATCTAAGAAAATTGAAGGATGGAAGTATTGTTGAAACCCGGAAAGAAAGGCAAACAATTTATTATTCTCTTACACAGGAAAATCTAAAGATTTTAAAGCCGTTCTTCAAACATATTAATATAGAAACTCAAAAACTGGAAACAGTATGATAAGTATAAAATCATCAGGCACATTTACCGGCGCAGGTGCTCTTTCCGCAATCGCAGCTTCGCTTTGTTGTATCACCCCTGTTATTGCATTGCTTGCCGGTAGCAGCAGCATTGCTGCTAACTTTTCATGGATAGAACCAGCAAGACCATACCTGATAGGGTTATCCATTGTTGTATTAGTCTTTGCATGGTATCTTAAACTAAAACCAGCTAAAGCAAATGATAGAGATTGTAATTGCGAAACAACTAAGAAGATTTCATTCTTTCAATCCAGAATTTTTTTGGGAATAGTAACTGTATTCGCTATACTGATGATGACTTTCCCGCTGTATGCAAAAGTGTTTTATCCAAGACAAAAAGTACAGACAACAACACTTGCAGTGGTTGATAATAAACAACAGGTAAAGTTCACCATACAAGGTATGACCTGCGAGGCATGTGAGGTGCATGTAAATAATGAACTGTCTAAAGTAGATGGAGTATTAGCTTATAAAACTTCTTATGCCACCCGGAGCAGTTTAGTCACTTTTGATAAATCAAAAGTTAGTGAAAAGATAATAGAAGCAGCAATTTATAAAACAGGATACAAAGTAAAAAGCTATGAACTGATAAATAGTAGCATTATTTATGAAACAGGAATCAATAATACTTGCAGTGATTCGTCATCTTGCTGCGACAAAAAATAAATTTAATGGAGAAATCAACTACACTACAGTCAACAATTACTTGTCCGCAATGCGGCTTTCAAAAAGAAGAAATAATGCCAACAGATGCTTGCCAATACTTTTACAAGTGTACAAACTGCGAAACTGTACTAAAGCCAAAGCAGGGTGATTGTTGTGTATTTTGCAGCTATGGCACTGTTGCTTGCCCACCTGTACAGATGAATAAATCTTGTTGTTCATAGTCTTGTTAAAATAGTTTCTTACCTATTTTAAAATTTCGGCCTTTATCATAATAGCAGAACTTTCAAATTCTAAACTCAAAAGTTTCAGAGGGGTTTTATCAGGGCAATACTTAGTTGTTTCTATTAAATAAACTACTCTCAGGTTGGTAAGTGGCTTTAGCCATATCAAATATCCCCGAAGATGCTCAGCAATTTGCTTAACTGTTGTATTGGGCTTCTCTTTTATTACCAGTATTAGTATTCCATTCTTTTCATTAGCCAAAAATTTTGCTGCTTTCAACATTGCCCCTAAATATCCCTTTCGGCTGGTGCCGGTGTCACATTCCATAATGATGTACTCATTCCCCTTTTGCAAAACCGTATCAGGCTTATATCCTTTAGTGAGTTGTCCGCCTGAATTGAGAACTGCAAAACCATCAGCACTGTGCAAGAGATTCTTAAATAATCTGTCTTTCATTGCTTCGCTATAAAAAGTAAATTTGATGCATTTTAGAAATAAATTCTAAAAGCTATTTCAGATGTGTCAAAATGCAATTCAAAATCAGGCTTGCTCTTGACTTAGTAAAATCTTCAAATTTATCTTCCGTCCATAGCGTTTCATCAGCAGAAATTAAATGTCGCTTTACAAAGGCAGCTTTATCAGCTACATGATTATTAATCCAATTCTTGAACGGACTTGCATTTTTCAACCCCCGGTTAGTGCTGAAATCTATCAATTGAAAGTTTTTAATGCTGTTGATTTTTGATGATTCAACTTTTAATGACTCCAATATTGATTTAGGCATGATGTGGTCAATATCATTTATCCTTATAGTCTGCCCTCTGTCGTACATAAGATAATAAACAAATGAACTTTCTAATTCATCGAGATTATCAACGGTGTACGTTCTTGTAAATGTTATCGGGTGGTCAGTATAAACCTGGAACAATTCATCGGTTGGAAAATCTTTGTCTTTATAGTGTTGCATCTTGTCCAATAACTTACGGATGCCCGTTTTGTAGGGTATCCAGCCTGCACCTTTACTTTTGAAAACTCCGTTTATAAGTGAATGATAAATCCACCTTTCCATTTTGGGATGCTCCGTGTTTTTAGCATCAAAATTTGCAAAGAATTTTTCCAATTCCACATCGCTTATCTGCTTATGAAAAAGGTGATAGGCGATAAAAAACAACGGAATAAAGGAACGGTTACCATCTTTATAGTAATAATATAATTTTGAATTAATGAGAAAGTCCTTAAGACATTTCAGAGTTACTTTAATCCTTTCTCTGTTTTTTATAGCGAATTGAGCATCGGCTGCTTCAATCGCAGCCATTTCCTTTTTGTGATTGTCCTGCAACAGAAATATTAACTTGATAAGATTGTCTTGCGTTAATCCTATTTCTTCATAGCTCTTTAATGTTTCTTCTAAAAAGCCTTCCATTTCCCATTCAAAACCTTTGAGCACAGATGCTACCAAATCAAAAGAAGAAAGCTTGGTGCCACCATCATTCAATCTTCTGAACAGTTCTACTATTCTTTGCTTGTTGGTTATTTCATCAAATGATTTATTTACTGATACTTTTGAAATGCCAAGACAATCTGCTGTTAATGTATTCTTGTAAAAAGCCTTTATATTTTTTTCAGCATGTCTTATCTGAATGGTATCCTGAATATTTTGTGCCTTTATTATTTCCTCGGCCACCTGGTCTTCATCGTTGGTATCTTTTAATCTTTTAAGTAATGAACTGGCGAGATACCAGTTATGTTCAGGTATTGTTCTATCCTCATTTCCCTTTGATTGCCTGGGCAGCTTACTCTCCTCTTTCTCAAACTTAAATTCAAATTCCGTATTATAATCGCTGTACAAATCAAAGTACAAAACCTTACCATTGAAACTTCCTTTCAATCCAATATAGAAAGATTGCAATCGCTGCTGCCCATCAATAACGAAATGCTGTAATTGAGTTAGAGACTCCACTTGCCTTGAATTAATAATGCCACCATCTTTTGTAAAAGAGCGGTAATTAAACAACGGCTTACTTCCTTTTTCTTCCTCAATCACCATTATTCCACCAAAAGAATCCCCTTTCAAGAGTGTATCAAACAGTAATTCCATTTTTTCCTCATCCCAAACCAGTCGCCTTTGAATTACGGGGAGAACAAATTTATCTTCTTCGATTTCATTTATTACGTCCGATATTTTATATGATTTCCATATAGCCATAAACAGTTAGTTAGTGAACTGCTAATTTAGACTGATTTTCTTAATTATCGGGGAGACCCGGCACAGTCCTTCTGCCTTTCCAACAATTATCCTTTAATATAACAGATGGCAGAACCACTGTGCCGGACAATAAAATCTGGAATTGAGTTTGGCTATCGGCAGATTTACATAACCTGTCCTGCCAAACACAATTCCAGACAATCAAGGATGCAATGTAAATTTGTGTTCTAAATTTGAATGCTATATGTTGATTTTTTCTTACGGCTCTAATATGAATCTGAACAGACTTTCACAAAGAGTTCCTTCAGCAATGAAGGTTTCCAAGGCATTTCTTCCGGGACATAAATTAGTGTGTAATAAAATTAGCAATGACGGTTCTGCAAAGGCGAATATTATAAAGACAGATGTTCTTGCTGAAGTAGTTTGGGGAGTATTGTTTTCTATTGATAGAAATGAGAAAGCTCTGCTTGATAAAGCAGAAGGTTTAGGCAAAGGCTACAATGAGGACACGTTGACCTTTTTTAATGAAATCAATAGTACTTACACTGCCCATGTTTATATTGCCGATAGTAAAGCGATAGACAATGATTTGTTGACGTATGATTGGTATAAAGAGTTTATAGTAAGCGGTGCCATCCAGAATAAATTACCTGCTGAATATATTTCACAGTTACAATCTATTACTTGCGTTCGTGACCATGATGAAGTAAGAAGAACGAAGAACTATTTTATTCTGTCAGTCAAGTAATATTTTTTTGTTACCAGCTTTTAAATCTTTGTGCATCTTCTGTTGCGACGCTCCGTTCATCGTTCTGTTCTTCTATCATCAACAGACCCGGCGCAATCCTTTCTCCGTTTATATAAATCGTTACTCCTTCGTCATAACGAAACGGCGAAACCATTGCGCCGGATAAAGATGATTGGGAATTGAGATTGGCTTTTCTGCAAGAAGCTAAAATTTATCCTGCCAAACACAATTCCAGACAGTCAAGTATTCCAGACACTTTAAACAATGCTTCTCTCTCTTAAATAAGAATCTATAAATATTATTAACCCGTTTTGTAAGAAAATGGGCAAAAGCGAAAGCGAAGCTATGCGGCTGCGATAATGATTTATTACGGTGCAAAAAGACTACGGCATAAACAAGAATATACCACATTACTTAAGATTTTATTTATTCCGTTTCCTTTTTGCTTCCATGCAGCCGCCTTGCTGAAATGCTTTCTTTTTTTCCATTTTTTCTTTTACAAAACAATTTTTTTTCATCATCAGAACACAATTAAACAATCATTTTTTAAACATTTAAAATTTCATGTTATGGAAATCATCGGAAGAATTACCGCAGACGCAACCGTTAGCGAAACAAAAGCAGGGAAAAAAGTAGTGAACTTTTCCATTGCTATTAATGACACTTACAAAGCAAAAGGAAGCACGGAGGTACAGAAAGTTGTAACCTATGTAAACTGTTCGTACTGGATTAATCCGGGTGTATCAGCGTACTTAACTAAAGGCACTTTGGTGGAATGTTATGGCCGTATTAGTGCAAACGCCTGGACAAACAAAGAAGGCGAAGTAAAAGCCAGTCTTACTTTTCATGTAAATACTATCAAACTGCATGGCCGTTCCGCTGGTGGCAATACCACACCTGCGCCGGTAGTGCCAATGAACACTGCACCGGCAGCTCTTTCAGAAGTTGCAGAGGACTTACCATTTTAATTTTCACGGCATCCCGTCAAACGGCGGGATGCTTTTAATTTTTTAATCAAAAAAAATATTAATTATGGCACACAATATTGTTTTCAACGAACAGACAGGCAAACACAGTTTCTTTAGTGTAAAAGAAAAAGCATGGCATGGTTTGGGGCAAATTGTACAGGACTATCCCAACAGTAAAGAAGCATTGCAATTTGCAGGGCTTGATTTTGAAGTTTGCAAAAGGCCCAATATTCACAGGCTTGATAATGGTAATGAGATTATTTCTACCAGTTCATTCTATACTTACCGTCCTGATACCAACGCCATATTAGGCGACCGCTTAGGAAAGGATTATGAAGTAGTACAGAATGCAGATGCGTTCAGTTTTTTTGATGCTATTGTTGATGGTGATGGCATTCAGTATGAAACCGCCGGAGCATTGGGAAAAGGCGAAAAGATTTTTATTACCGCCAAATTGCCCGGTTATATCAAAGTGGGTAATGACGATATGATTGAAAAGTATTTATTTCTTACCACTTCGCATGATGGGTTTGGCAGCATCATGGCGGCATTTACCCCCATTCGTATTGTTTGTAACAATACACTGAATGCCGCTTTGAAAAATTGTAGTAATGCTATTAAAATCCGTCACACAGCCAATGTAAAAGAAAGGCTGGAAGAAGCCCACAAAGTGATGGGAATATCCAATCAGCTTTCTGTAAAGTTGGAAGGAATTTTTAACCAGTGGGCAAAAGTTCGTATTACTGATAAAGAAGTTCAGAAACTGATACAGTTGGCAATGGTTCCTAACAAAGAGGTATTACAGAACATTGAAAAAGGAGAACTGGATGAACTAAGCACCTGTTTTAAAAATATGTGTGATGATGTGTATGAATACAACATGAACAGCCCATCACAACAATATGAAACCACAAAAGGTACAGTGTTTGGTACATACAATGCCATTACCGGCTATTTTCAAAATGTGCGACATTACAAAGACGATGAAGCTAAAATGAAATCCTTATTGTATGGCGGCACAGCACAGTTAAGAACACAAAAAGCATTTCAGCTTTGTGAGAGCTTTGTAAAGTGTGAGTTCGCAGGTAACTGGAGTTAAGCATTAACAAGGGGCATTGCAAAATGCCCCTTAATCTAATAAAAAAGCTGCCCCGCAACAGTATGATAGAGTTTATAAAATGGCGGGGCAGCTTGGTTTTTTTACAGAAGTCAGCTATGTATTTGGCAAGGTTAATTTGTCGTGTTAAATTTGAGTAATGAGACTTAGTAATCAAATAAAACCTGTGAGAAGGGCATTACTTATTGGTTCACCCGGCAATGAGGGTGCAGATTACTTATATAGTACAGCAACTGATGTTGAAAACGTAAAAAGTTTATTACTTTCTTCAAGAGGGGGCAAATGGAAAGAAGATGAAATAATAACATTATGGAAGCCAGATGTTACCAGTGTAGCCTCAATTATAGAAAAAACAATTGCAGATTATTTTTTTGTTTTTTATGCAGGCCATGGGTACGAAACAAACGATGGGAAAAGAAATATTTGTTTAACTGATGCAGATGTTTCTGACTTTTTTCTTTTAAATAAAAGTGTAAGGCAACTTGCTTTATTAGATTGTTGTCGTGAAAAAGAATATGCTGCAATAAGCGGTATTCCAGAAGATGAAGAATGGCTGCATTTTGATGGCTATTACCCCGAAAGAGAAGCCTTTGATAGATATATTTTACAATCGCCGCCTGGTAAAAAAATTATTCATGCCACAAAAAGTGGGTTTGCATCCTGGGAAGATACAACCGGCAGAGGTGGTGTATTTACAACAAGTCTGTTGTTGGCAGCAAAAAGTATTCAAAAGCAGGAAGTCTATTTTCCTATTTCAATAGAACAGGTACTTAAAAAAGCGAAGAAAATTATTAAACAGAATGGCGATGAGCAAGAACCCGAAATTGTTTATTCAAGCGGCAACTTGCAAGTGCCGTTAGCTCTTTATATTAAGAGTGAAACAAAAATAGTTTATTCCAATCCCTCTAACTATAATAAACCCCGGCGTTTACCAAGAAAACAATCATCAAATTCAGGAGTAATAGCCTTTGGTTTGCTCTTACTTGGCATTGCTTTAATAGCTAATGACTCAGATTAAGAGCTTCTTATTTTCTTCATTAATTCTCCCACAAAGTTCTCCTTTTGTCTCCGTGGCGGCAATGAAATTCCGGCATAAAGAAAACTGTTCCCATATTGTCATAGATACTATTTATTCCGTTGCTTCATTGCCTTGGTCGCCAAAAGGCGGGTAAGGTTCCATAATTAATTTCTAAACTTTAAAAATGAAATATTATGGAACAGTCAGCAATGCAATTCCCGGAATGGACAAGAGTAGCTGAAGTGGAACTGGTTTATAAAACTAAAGTGAAAGCTTCTGAAAGGCCTAAAATAACATCCTCAAAGGATATTTATAACATACTTCGTCAGGTTTGGGATGAAAACAAAATTGACATGCTGGAAGAGTTTAAAGTAATATTTCTCAACAGGGCCAATAGGGTTACCGGTGTTTACGATGCCTCATCCGGTGGCATTACAGGCACAGTGGCCGACCCGAGATTAATATTAGCAGCCGCTATTAAATCTCTTTCTGTTTCCATCGTGTTATCGCATAACCACCCAAGCGGTAACCTTAAGCCCAGCCGTGCCGATGAGGAACTCACCCTAAAAATAAAAGAAGCGGCTGGCTATCATGATATTAAAGTTCTGGACCACATCATTATTACCAGCGAGGCTTATTACAGTTTTGCTGACGAGGGGCTTATATAAGTCCCTTCTATATTCAATTCTTGTCAAACTTCATTTTATCCTGATTGCATACAAAATAATCCCGATTGCATACAAAATAATTCGAAATATCAATGAGAAAACGAGCTGGCTTTTGTAATATTCAGAATGAAATATTCACCCGAATTGAAAGAAATCCCGGGCTTCCCTGGATATGAGATTAAGTACGATGGAAGAGTTTTTAAATATGGAAAAGAAAAGATTGTTTCTTGTAAAAAAGGAAGGTCAGCTAAGGTAGTAATTAGGGTTAATCATAAAATGTACACTCTTGGGTTAGCAACTTTAATTGCAGATGCTTTTATCCCTAATCCATTTAAGTTTACACGCATTATATTTAAGAACAGAAATCATCATAATTGCCATGCTGATAATATCGCATGGGTGGATGATGAGACATATTTTTATTATTGCTGTAAAGGAGTTATTAAGAGAGGAAGGCCTAAGATTTTTATTGAACGCAATGAAGCTATCCGTTTATGTTCCGATGAGAATTTAAGAAACTATTACATTTCATTAGATGAATTGTGGCTTCAGGAAGCATGGAATGAAATTGAAAAAGACTTTTCACAATTTGATTATTGGCCTGAAGTTAAGACTGAAATTTATTTATATTTTATAGAACGCTGCAAACGCTTCTCAATACTTCATAAACCAACCGCCATTTTATACTATCGAATGCGGGGAGAATATTTAAACCAAAAGAAAGAAATCAGCTGTAGGCTACCCTTGAAAAAGCTTTTGCAAACCGATGAGTCATTAAGAATTATAGGCCGGGAAAATTATGAATATTGAGAACGGCTTATTTCTATATTATCAAGAGGTACAGCAATATGTCTCATCCCAGTCTTCTTTAAATCATTCTGTTTCACTTCTTTAGCCTAAATATCTTATTTTAGAGGTATGACCTTTGAGGAAATACTTGTACAGTTTAAAACCGCAAAACCGCTATTGCTGATGAGGGCAAAAAATGCCCCATTCATTATTTCCTTTTTTCATAAGGTTTTTGCAGATGCCAATATTACCACCATCACCAATAGTGAATTACGGAGCAAACTGGAAGGCTATATGGAAGAGCTTTCTTATGAAGAAAAGGACGAAGAATTGGAGGCAGGAACTCTGTTTGATGATTTTTCTGTAAGGGCAGCCCA
>Ga0114932_10001193_pt1 | contig 30084 bp, 20 predicted proteins | sample 2SBtaG_2_FD_87286 | JGI IMG/M metagenome (GOLD analysis project Ga0114932, IMG submission 87286) | Deep subsurface microbial communities from Kolumbo volcano to uncover new lineages of life (NeLLi) - 2SBTROV12_ACTIVE470 metaG | ecosystem: Environmental > Aquatic > Marine > Volcanic ...
GCCGGCTGGCCCGAGCACCGGCGGGTGACCTTTGGCAGCACCCTGGCCCTGGACCTGGGTGGGCGGCCCCGACTCCAGGTCACGTCCCAGGACAACGACGTGCTCCTGGGCCAGCGGGACGACAACCTGCGGCGGCTGGTGGGGGCGGGCCGCCTGTCCCTCGCCGGCGGCCGAGGCGGCGGCGACATGCAGGTGGACCACAGCGACGGCGTGCTGCGCGTACGGGGCATCGGCCGGATGCTCCACATTCGCTGAGAACCGCCCGACCGTGGCCCCGGCGCCCCCCGTGGAATACCTCGGCGCGCCTCCCTGGAGCACCCATGGCCAAGGGCAAGCAGCAGAAGGCGCCGGACCTGTCCGGCATCCGCAACATCGGCATCGCCGCGCACATCGACGCCGGCAAGACCACGCTGACCGAGCGGATCCTCTACTACACGGGCGCCAGCCACAAGATCGGCGAGGTCCACGACGGCGAAGCCCACATGGACTTCATGGCCGAAGAACAGGCCCACGGCATCACGATCATGGCGGCGGTGACCCAGTGCCCGTGGAAGGGCCACCTGATCCAGGTGATCGACACCCCCGGGCACGTGGACTTCACCATCGAGGTCGAGCGCTCCATGCGGGTGCTCGACGGCGCCATCCTGGTGCTCGATGGCGTGCGCGGGGTCGAGCCCCAGACCGAGACCGTCTGGCGCCAGGCCACCCGCAACGACCTGCCCCTGATGTTCTTCATCAACAAGATGGACCGGCCCGGGGCGGACTTCGGTCGGGCCATGGCGACCATCCGCAAGCGGCTGGGCGGTGAGCCCGTGCCCATCTGTGCCCCGATCGAAGGCGATCGCGTGGTCCACCTGATCGACCGCACCCTGATCGCCTTTGGCGGCAAGCTGGGGGCCGAGGTCACCGTGAGGCCGTGCGACGACGCCACCTGGCAGACCGTGGCCGACCACCGAGAAGCCCTGCTGATGGCGGCGGCCGATCTGGATGACGACGTGGCGATGGTGGTGCTCGAGGAAGAAGACCCCGAGCCTGCAGACCTGTGGCGGGTGATCAAGCAGGGCTGCCTGGACCGGAAGATCCAGCCCTGCCTGGGGGGCTCCGCCCTGCGCAACTACGGGGTGCAGCCCCTGATGGACGCCGTGATCTCGATCCTGCCGGCGCCGTTGGAGCGCCCGGCGTCGACCGGCACGGACCGGGACGGCGAAGAGGTCCTGATCGAGATGGACCACACCCAGCCCCTGGCGGCTCTGGCCTTCAAGGTCCAGATGTTCGAGGGCCGGCGCCACGTGTTCGCCCGCATCTACCGCGGCGTGCTCAAGCCCGGAGACCAGATCTACCTGACGGGCCCCGGCGAGCGCGAGCGCATCGCCCGGGTGTTCGACGTGGACGCGGCCAAGAAGAAGCGCATCGAAGCGGCCTTTGCCGGCCAGATCGTGCTCCTGGCGGGCCTGCGCAAGGCGTCCACCGGCGACACGATCTGCGACCCGGCCGAGCCCGTGCTGCTCGAGGCCATCCAAGCCCGGGACCCGGTGCTGGGCCTGGCCATCGAGGCCGGCTCGTCCAAGGACGAGGAGAAGCTGCTCGAAGCCCTGCGCAAGTTCCAAGAAGAGGACCCCACCCTGGTGCTCGAGGAAGACCAGGAGACCGGCCAGCGCATCCTGCGGGGCATGGGTGAGCTGCACCTGCAGATCGCGTTCGAGCGGCTGAAGCGCGAGTTCAACCTGGACGTCCGGGCCGGCAAGCCGGCGGTGGTCGTGCGGGAGACCATCTCGCTGCAGCAGAGCGCCGACACCCTGTTTCACCGGGTCATCGACCAGGGCGAGACCCAGCTGGAGATGAAGGCCGGCGCGGCGGCGACGGTCACGCCCCTGGACAGGGGGGCTGGCATCGAGGTCAGCGCCGAGCCCCAGGTTCAGGGCGACGCGATGGAGCTGACCGCGGAACAGGCCGAAGCCGTCCAGGCCGGCGCTACGGATGCTAGCACCGCCGGCCCCCTCCAGGGCAGTCCCCTCCAGGACGTGCGGGTGGTGGTGGACACCGTGACCCTGTTCGGGACCGCCAGCACGGCCCAGGCGCTGCGGGTCGCGGTCGCCGAGGCCGTGCGCAAGGCCATGTCCCAGGCCGGTGGCCAGCTCTTGCGGCCGATCATGGCCACGGAAGTCGTGGTGCCCGAGGAGGCCATGGGCGGTGTGCTCGGAGACCTCCAGGCCCGCGGCGCCATGATCCAGGACACGCAGACCGAGGACGGCATCAGCACCATCGCCTGTGATGCGCCCCTGGACCGGCTGCTGGGCTACACGACGGACCTGCGCTCCATGACCCGTGGCCGGGGCCAGTTCACGATGGAATTCAACCGGTTCGACACGGCGTAGTCCAGGGGTACTGCGCCCGATCACCCCGGCGCAGCATTTCCCGTGGACGACCCCCCGAGCCATCGTTAGACTGCGGGACCTAATTGAAAATGACTTTCATTTTCACCTGGAGCGATGATGTTCTCTCTGGCCCTGATCTTCGCCTGCACCGACGGCACGACCACTGACACCGGCACGGGCACCGACACCGCAGACGCGCCCGACGTGGGCACCTATGCCTTCACCAGCGCGCTCAGTGGCGAGGACTCGGTGAGCTACAGCGGCCAGGTCTTCCGTCAGCTGCTCATCGACGACATGAAGGCCTACCTGGGCCAGCTCACCGACGAGATCAACGACGGCAGCCGCTTCCCCGAGCCCGGGGACATCGCCCTGGACTTGGCGTTTTACCTGGACTTCGACTCGTCGGTCGGCGGCCAGGTCCCCCTGGGCCTGACCACGGATCCGGACACGGAGCAGTCCGTCTACGACGACGTCTCCAGCGGCAAGAACCTGCTGGAGAAGCTGGCGGGCAACGACGCCACTGGGCAGCACAAGGTGTGGTCCGAGGACTTCCTGGGCTGGGGCACCGACGTCACGAGTCCAGAGAGCCTGGTCCAGCTGTGGGTCGACCTGATCGACGCCCAGGCCGTGGCCTGGGCCGCCGGAGACATCCCCAAGGACGCGTACGGCGAGCTGGTCCCCGCGGTCTACGTCACGCCCCAGGGCCAGGACCTGCGCCAGCTGCTGCAGAAGTTCCTGCGGGTCGGCATCGCCTGGAGCCAGGGGGCCGACGACTACCTGGACGACGACACCGCCGCCAAGGGCCTGCTCGCGGACCACAGCGTGGCCGACGAAGGCAAGCCTTACACCGCACTCGAGCACGCCTGGGACGAGGGCTTCGGCTACTTCGGCGCCGCCCGCGACTACGGCCACCAGGTCGACGCCGAGACCGCCGAGCGGTCCTATGGCGACACCGACGGCAACGGCGCCATCGACCTGCTCTCCGAGTACACCTTTGGCCACGCGGTCAATGCGGCCAAGCGTGACGGGGGCGCGGTGGCGCCCACCGACTTCACGACCCAGGCCTGGCAGGGCTTCTACGAAGGCCGCCTGTTGCTGGCCGAGACCGCCGGCACGGCCCTCGACGACGCGGACTTCGCCGCTCTGCAGGGCCACCGCGATCAGGCCCTGGACGCCTGGGAACGGGCCATCGCGTCCACGGTCGTGCACTACATCAACGACACCCTGCAGGACCTGGGCTCGATCGACACCGACGACTTCGCCACCGCCGACTACGCCAAGCACTGGTCCGAGTGCAAGGGCTTCGCCCTGGGGCTGCAGTTCAGTCGCTTCTCCCCGCTGAGCGGCGCGGACTTCGCCACTCTGCACAGGGCCCTGGGCACCGCGCCCCTCCTCCCCACCGCCTCCCAGGAGACCCTGGACAGCTGGGCTGCCGAGCTGGTCCAGGCGCGGGACCTGGTGGGTGCGGCCTATGGCTTCGACGCCGCGAACCTGGGCGAGGACGATGGGACCGGCGGCTGGTAGTCGCGCCTCCTGGGCTGCTCTGGTGGGGCTCGGCGCCCTGGTGGCGGGCCAGGCCTGCACCGGCGATGCCGACACCGGGGGCCAGGACCTGGACGTCTTCGGCCTGCTGGCGGCGGTCGGCCCGGACGTCATGCTGCCCGCCCTGGAGCGGTTCCAGGTGGACCTGATCGGCCTGGATGCTGCGCTGGTCGCGTGGCAGGACGGCAGCGGGGACCAGGCGGCGGCCCAGGACGCCTGGAAGCTCGCCCTGGCCAGCTGGCAGCCCCTGGAGCTGATGCAGCTGGGGCCGGCAGGAGACAGCCTGGACGTGATCGCCGGACAGAGCATCCGGGATCTGGTCTACAGCTGGCCCACGATCAACGGCTGCAGGGTGGACCAGGAGACCACCGAGCAGGCGTGGGACGACGACCACTGGTTCGACGACAACCTGGTCAATGCCTACGGCCTGGACGCCCTCGAGCACCTGCTCTTCGCGTCGCTGGAGAACTCCTGCAGCACCCAGATCGGCATCGACGAGGCCTGGGCGGCCCTTGGGGACAGCGGCGTGCTGGCCAACCGACAGGCCTATGCCCTGACCCTGGCGAGCCACGCGGCCGAGGTCGCCGAGTACCTGCACACCCGCTGGTCCTCAGACGGGGGCGACTTCTCGGGGCTGCTGACCGCGGTGACCGAGACCAGCCCCTACGACTCCCAGACCGAAGCGCTCAACGCGGTCTTCGACGCGCTCTTCTACCTGGACAACAGCACCAAGGACCGCAAGCTGGGCCAGCCTCTGGGGCTCCTGGACTGCAGCGACGATCGCTGTCCCGAGGACGTGGAGGGCCTGATCAGCGGCACCGGGGTGGCGGCACTCGCCGGCAACCTGGACGGCTTCGAGGCCCTGTTCACCGGCGGCGACGGCGCCGGCTTCGACGACCTGCTGGCCGAGCTGGGCCACGGGGATCTGAGCGACGACATCCTGGACGCGGTCGCGGTCGCTCGGGCCACCGTGGCCACGCTCGAGGGCCCACTGGACGAGCTGGTCTCCAACGACCCGGATGCGGTCACCCAGGCCCACGCCGACATCAAGGCGATCACGGATCTGGTCAAGGGCGACCTGGCCACGATCCTGGCCCTGCGGGTCCCCGACGAAGCCGCCGGCGACAACGACTGAGATGCCCCCGGTCGCCCAGGCCCTGCTCGAGCCGCTGACCCGTCCGGACAGCCGCACCTGGTGGGTCGGCCTGGTGGTGGCCGCTGTGGTGGCGGGGCTGTTCGCCCTGCGCACCCGCCCGTCCTGGACCTGGGCGGGGACCTGGGCCGTCCTGAGGCACCGCTCGAGCGTGCTGGACCTACAGCTCTACCTGGGCGGGCAGCTGCTGACCGCCCTGCGGGGCACCGCCAGCGTGAGCGCCGCCTGGTGGCTGGCCACCCACGGTGTGCGCCAGGCCGACGCTTGGTTCGGCACACCGGAGCCCTCGGCGTGGCCCCTGTGGGTGTTGACCGGGCTCTACACGGCTGTGCTCTTCGTGGCCTGGGACCTCAGCCGCTTCCTGCTCCACTGGCTCTCCCACCGCGTCCCAGCGCTGTGGGCGCTGCACCAGGTCCACCACAGCGCCCAGGTCCTGACCCCCCTCACCTTCCACCGCATCCACCCGGTGGAGTCCTTGCTCTACGAGCTCCGCGGGGTGCTGGTCTCGGGGGGGGTGGCCGCGCTCTTCTTCTGGGGCTTCCGGGGGGCGGCGGTGGACTGGACCCTGTTCGGCGTGGCCGGTGTTGGCCTGGTGCTCAACGTCGTCTTCGGCAACCTGCGGCACAGCCACGTGTGGCTTCGCTTCCCCGCCTGGTTGGAGACCTGGTTCATCTCCCCGGCTCAGCACCAGCTGCACCACAGCCGCGACCCTGGGGACCACGGCTGCAACCTGGGCACGTGGCTGGCGATCTGGGACCGGCTGGCCGGCACGCTGAAGACCGCGACGGAGCCGCCCGAGGCCTTTGGACTGCGGGACGATGCGCGCAACCACGGGGATGACCTGTTGTCGGCGTGGTTCGGGCCATTGAGAGGGCTGGCGCCCCGGGCACTGGCACTGGCTGCGCTGTTGGTCTTGCCGGGGGTGGTTCAGGCGGAGGACGGGCACGAAGAGGAGCCCGAGGCCGAGCCCGAGCCCGAGGTCGAGCCCGAGCCCGAGGTCGAGCCCGAGCCCGAGCCCGAGCCCGAGCCCGAGCCCGAGCCCGACGACTACGGCCTGACCATCCTGGTGGTCGAGGACGGCGCCGTGCGCGCTGCAGGCTCTGCCCATGCCATCGCCGAAGAGGACCTGGAGCGCTTCGAGTACGACAACATCGAGCAGATCGTCGCCGAGGTGCCGGGGGTCAACAGCCGCAGCGAGGACGGCTTCGGACTGCGGCCGAACCTGGGCATCCGGGGGGCCAACAGCGACCGCAGCGCCAAGGTCACCCTGATGGAGGACGGCGTGCTGCTGGCGCCGGCGCCCTATGCAGCGCCCGCGGCCTACTACTTCCCCATGAGCACGCGCATGGTCGGGGTCGAGGTCTTCAAGGGCCCGGCCGCGACACGCCACGGCCCGAACACGGTCGGCGGGGCCTTGAACCTGCGCACCCGCGACGTGCCTGAGGGCCTGGGCTACGGCCTGGACCTGGCCGGCGGCCTGCGGCTGACCGGCAAGGTGCACGGCTGGGCCGGCGTCGGGTCCGAGCGAGCGGGCGTGCTGTTCGAGGGTGTGCACCTGCACAGCAACGGCTTCAAGGAGCTCGACGGGGGCGGCAAGACCGGCTTCGACCGCAGCGAGCTGATGCTCAAGGGCTGGCACGCCCTGGGGGCCCACCATCGGCTGGCGCTCAAGCTCGGCTACGCCCACGAGACCAGCCACGAGACCTACCTGGGCCTGACCGCCAGCGATCTCGAAGCCACGCCCTACCGCCGCTACACCGCGAGCGCCCTGGGCCGGATGGACTGGCACAGGACCCAGGCGGAGCTGGCCTGGCAGGCGGCGCCACGGGATGGCGTGGAGGTCCGAACGGTCGCGTACCACCACTTCCTGGATCGGTCCTGGACCAAGCTCAACGGCTTCGCCGACGGTCCGGACCTGCACGACCTGCTCCAGGCCGATCCGACCGGCGGGCAGTCCCAGGTCTACCTGGCGATCCTCAAGGGCGAAGAGGACTCGGTCAGCGCAGACCAGGCGCTGGTCATCGGCACCAACGACCGCCGCTACCAGAGCGGTGGCCTGCAGACCCGGGCCAGCTGGCAGGTGCAGGGCGAGCAGCTGGGATCGCAGCTGGAGGTCGGCGCCCGGCTCCACCACGACGCGGTCTGGCGGCTGCACACCGAGCGGGCCTTTGGCATGGCCGAGGGCCAGCTGGTGGACTGGGGCGGGCCCACCGAGACCACCACGGACAGTCTGGCCACCGCCACGGCCCTGGCCCTGCACGCCCACGAGGATCTGTCCTGGGGGCCCGTGCACTTCCTGCCCGGCGCTCGCCTGGAGGGCATCCGGACCCAGCTCACCCCCAAGGGGTTGGACCCCGAGCCCGCCGTCACCCGCGTCAGCGTGCTCCCCGGCGTGGCCGCTCTGGTCGCGGCCACCGACGACCTGGACCTGTTCGGCGGGGCCCACCGGGGCTTCTCGCCGGTGGCTCCAGGACAGCCCTTCGAGGTGCAGCCCGAGATCAGCTGGAACTACGAGCTGGGCGGCCGCTGGTCCAACGCCGATCGGCACGCCGAGCTCGTGGGCTTCTTCAACGACTACAAGAACCTCACCGGCACCTGCACCCTGTCCGGCGGCTGCGATGGCGACACCGTCGGCCAGCAGTTCAACGGGGGCGCGGTCTGGGTCTACGGCCTCGAGGCCACCGCGGCCTGGACCCTGCGACTGCCGGTCCCCGTCGAGGTCCCGCTCTCGGCCAGCTACGCCTGGACCGCGTCGACCTTTCGCACCGGCTTCGTGTCCGGCTTTCCCCAGTTCGGCACGGTCGAGCCGGGCGACAGCCTGCCGTACGTGCCGCGGCACCAGGGCATGATCCGGGCCACCGCCGAGCACGAGCGCTGGTCGGTCAGCGTCGGGGCCACGGCCCGGAGCGGCATGCTCAACCAGGCCGGCACCTTCCCCGTCGAGAGCACCGACGTGCCCGCCCTGGTGCTGGTCGACGCCGCAGCGAGTGTGCACCTGGGCGAGCGGTTCACCCTCTACGCCACCGGCACCAACCTCACGAACCGCAAGGGCGTGACCTCCTGGCGGCCCTTCGGGGCACGGCCCACGGCGCCCCTGCTGATCATGGGGGGGGTGAAGCTGCGGCCGCCGTCGGGCTGAGTCTCCAGCCCCAACCGGCCCCGGCGCGGCTATTGTGGTCGCCGGCACCCCCCCCGGACGGCCCCATGGGTTCCCTGCAGCATCAGTCCGTCGACAGCGATCAGACCACCGCCACGGGCACGTCGGGCCCCGCCCCGAGCAGCTCCGGCGGCCGGGGAAACAGCTTCGCCCAGGACCAGCTCCACGCCGGGCACGACTGCCACCGCGACGGCACCCGCCCCGACGCCCCCGTCGACCAGCGCGACGCCCTGTCCCGCCACCGCCGGAACCTGGCGATGATGAACCGGATCATCGACTCCGGGCTCTCGGTCCAGGTGGACCCCAGCGAGGGCTTCGATTCCCGGGCCAACCTGCTGCACAACACCGCCGAGTGGATCGACCAGGGCCAGGCGTTGATGTTCGTGCTCACACCGACCCACGACAGCCACCTGCGGCCCAGCGTGGGGGCCGGGGACTACGCCTTCTTCGACAACCGGGTCGACTACAAGGGCGCCGGCCACACCTACGACGACAGCCTGGACGCAGCGGGCCAGGCCACCAACGACGCGGGGCTGGACATCGAGCCCGGCGACATCCTCGGCGGCATGTCCAGCGACGGCACCCGCCTGACGGTCAACGACCCGACCAGCCAGGGCGAGAACACCACCACCGAGACCCTGATCCACGAGGTCCAGCACGACGCCGACCAATCCAATGCCGGGTCGCCCTGGGCCGTGACCCGTCCCGCCGCCGATCCCGCCGCCGTGGACCGTGCACCCAGCTGGACCTACAACAACTTCCAGTCCGAGTTTCGAGCCTATTGGATGGAGAACCCCGAGGGCTCGGCGGCGGACCAGTACGGCAGCTCGACGGACGCTGCGGTCACCAACATCGCCATCACCGCCATCGACCAGGGCGCAGACCAGGTCACGGGGGGCGGCGACGACACGACCACCACCGTGAACACCGCGTTCTCCAACAAGCGCCAAGAGGACATCTTCAACCACCTGTTCGACCAGCGGGCGGACAACCTGTACTGGGACTGGGCCCTAGACGGCGGGGCTGGCGACTTCACAGAGACCTATGGCTACCTGCCCCACTACTACGTGTTCGACCCCGCCTACAAGGCCATGGTCGACGCCTACACCCAGCCCGTGGCTGGCAACCTGGTCAACTCGGTGCGCATCCAGGCCCTGTCCGAGGCGCTGACGACCAAGGACATGGCCCAGGTCCGCACGGCGGTCCAGGCTCTGGACGCTCTGGACCAGACCTACCTGGCCGACCGCAGCCAGTCCCAGCCGGTGTGGACCCAGGCCCAGGCCGACCTGACCGCCGCCGAATTCACCGCCTTCGAGGGCCTGATCGCCGCACCCATGGGTCCCTGGCAGGACGAGACCACCACGGTCCAGCGTGGCGACACACTATCTGCCCTGGCCGGGCGCTATCTGGGCGACACCGCTCGCTGGCGGGAGATCTACGTGCTCAACCGGGCCGTCATCGGCGACGACCCGGACCTGATCCTGCCGGGTCAGTTGCTGACCCTGCCGGCCATGTGAGCCCAGTCCTGCTGGCAGTCCTGGTGGTGTGCACCAGCCAGGCCGAGGCCCCCCCCCCTGCAGAAGCCCCAGCGGAGCAGCCCGTGTCCCAAGTCGTGAGCGTCGAGCTGGTGCCGGACCAGCCCCTCGAGGTCCCGGTGCTCGGCGCCCAGGTGACGCTGATCGACGCCCGGACCACCCTGCACGCAGGGGCCGACGGTCGCAAGGAACACCGCAGCCAGGGCACGCTGGTCTTCCAGGTCGGCGACCAGCGGGACGAGCTGAGCTTCGGCCCGGACGGCATGGGCCTGGAGTGGCAGGGGCACCGCATCACCGTGCGCGGTTCCCGGGGCTGGTACGAGCTGTTGATCCGACCGCCCGAGAGCGAGTAGGGGCTGAGCGCCCGACGGCGTTAGGGGCCGCCCGATGGACCGGCCCCACCTCCTGGGCATGACGCCCTCGGACCTCGTCTCGGCCGCCGCAACCCGCGGCGGGGCGCTGACGATCGGCGAAGCCCGGCGGGTCCTGGCGTCGCTCATCTCAGAGGGCGCGCCGAACCTGGCGGACATGCCCCGGCCGATCTCCAAGGCCAAGCGAGCCTGGCTCACCGAGCACTTCCGCTGGGAGCGACCCCGGGTCGTCGATCAGTCCCACGATCCCACCGACGACAGCACCAAGCTGTTGTTCCAGGCTCATGACGGCGCTCTGTTCGAAGCCGTGCGCATCGGCCTGGACAAGCCCGACCACCACACCATCTGCCTGTCGTCCCAGGCGGGCTGTGCGATGGGCTGCGACTTCTGTGCGACCGGTCGCCTGGGCCTGCATCGACACCTGCAGGGCTGGGAGATCGTGGGTGCGTTCTGCGCCGCGCGAGACCGCACAGCCGGCCGCGTGAGCGGCGCGGTGTTCATGGGCCAGGGCGAGCCGCTGCACAACTACGACGCCGTGCTCCAGGCCGCGGCGGTGCTCAACCACCCGTGCGGTGGCCGGATCGACAAGAAGGCCATCACCATCTCGACCGTGGGCCTGGTGCCGCAGATCCAGCGCTATGTGGCCGACGGCGCCCGCTATCGGCTCATCGTGTCGCTCACGTCGGCGCTGCCGGACAAGCGCGAGCGGCTGCTGCCCATCGCGTCCCGGTGGTCGCTCGACGAGCTCGCCGAGGCCCTGGACGGGCTGCGGCGGACCGGGCAGCGTGTGACCTTGGCCTGGGTGCTGATGGGCGGCGTCAACGACGAACCCGAGGAGGTCGAGGCGCTGGCCCGCGCCTTTGGCAGCCTGCGACCGGTGGTCAACGTCATCGACGTCAACGACAGCCGCCCGGACGGCTATCGCCGCTCCACAGCCGCCGAGAAGAACCTCTTCGTGGACGCCCTGGCCGCCCACCGCCTGCCCTTCACCCTGCGCTACAGCGTCGGCCGAGCGAGCGACGCGGCCTGCGGCATGCTGGCGTCCAAGCGCCTGGCCCCGACCCTGTGACGGCTCGCCAGCAGGCGCTGGGGTGGCTGCCCGCGCCAGATCGCCGCGCCCGCATCGCGGCGCTGGCCCTGCCGATCATCGGCGGGATGATCAGCCAGAACGTGCTGAACCTGGTCGACACCGGCATGGTCGGCACCCTGGGGGACGCCGCGCTGGCCGCTGTCGGTGTCGGCAGCTTTGCCAACTTCATGGCGATCTCCTTCATCACCGGGCTGTCGGCGGGGGTCCAAGCCATGGCGTCCCGCCGCCTGGGCGAGGGCCGGGACGGCGAGACCGCCATCCCGCTCAACGGCGGTCTGTTGCTGGCGGTGCTGCTCGGCGTGCCGTGGGCCATCCTGCTTTGGGCCCTGGCGCCGGTGCTGTTCCCCTGGCTGAACGCCGACGCCGACGTGATCGCCCAGGGCGTGCCCTACCTCCAGGCCCGCCTCGTCGCCGTGGCCCTGGTGGGCATGAATTTCGCCTTCCGCGGCTACTGGAACGGCGTCAACCTGTCGCGGCTCTACATGCGCACGCTGGTCGTGATGCACGCCAGCAACATCCTGCTCAACTGGCTGCTGATCTTCGGCAACCTGGGCTTTCCCGAGCTCGGCGCCACAGGAGCCGGTGTGGCGTCGAGCCTCGCCACCGGCATCGGCACGCTGACCTACTTCGGCCTGGGCCTGCGCCATGCCCGTCAGGCCGGCTTTGGGAGAGGGCTCCCAGACCTGCCCACCGTGCGCACCATGCTTCGCCTGGCGGTGCCCGCTGGCTTCCAGCAGCTGTTCTTCTCCAGCGGCTACACCGCCCTGTTCTGGATCATCGGCCTGGTGGGCACGGCCGAGGTCGCCGCGGCCAACGTGCTGATCAACATCATGCTGGTGGCCATCCTGCCGGGGCTGGGACTGGGACTGGCCGCAGCGTCCCTGGTCGGCCAGGCCCTGGGCGCCAAGGACCCCGACGACGCGGAGCGCTGGGGCTGGGACGTGGTCAAGCTGGCCGCCATCGGCATGGCGCTGCTGGGCCTGCCCATGGTGTTGTTCCCCGAGGTCTTCCTGGGCATCTTCCTCCACGAGCCCGCCACCTTGGCGCTGGCGGCCCTGCCCCTGCGCCTGGTCGGGGCGACCGTGGTGCTGGATGCGGTCGGCCTGGTCCTGCTCAACGCCCACCTGGGGGCCGGCGCGAGCGGCACGGTGATGCGGGTCAGCGTCGGGCTCCAGTGGGGCATCGGCTTGAGCCTGGCCTATGTGGTGGGCCCGGTCCTGGGCGGCGGCCTGCTGGCCATCTGGCTCACCCAGATCGCCTACCGGGGGATCCAGGCAGTGGTGTTCGCCGGCCTGTGGAAGCGCGGCGCCTGGCGCTCGGTCCAGGTCTGACAGCGCCCCTCAGCGCCCCCCGCTGCGGCGTCGCACCCACCAGCTCAACGAACCCAGCACGCCCACGATCAGGGGCAACCAGGCCACGGCCCACAGGGGCTCTTCGGTGCGCTCCTTGACCCAGCGGCCAGCGTCTGGGTCGACCTTGGGGGGGCCATAGGCGCCTGGCAGGTGGTGCTCGCCGTCCGCGGCCAGGGCCAGCGCCGCGAGCAGGCTCTGGTTCGGCACCACGTGCTCGAGCTCCGGGTCTCGGCTGGTGACGGCGAAGACCGTCGTGCCGGTGCCCAGGCCTGCGCCGGACGCGGTGGTGGCCTGGGCCGTGACCTGGTGCGCACCGTGGTCCCGAGCCAGGAATTCCAGCACCACCTCGCCGTTGCCGTCGGTGACAAGCTCCGTGACCTGGGTCTCCTGGGGGCCGGCGACGGTCAGGCTGACCCGGGCGTCCGCCACCGGGTCGAAGCCCACGTCGCGCACCCGGGCCACGAGCCGAAGGGTCTCGCCGGGCAGCGCGTTCTCGCGGCCGGCCTCGACCTGGACAGGCTCGCCTGCCGGGTCCCGGACGAGCCACCGGATCGCGTTCTTCCAGAACCGCAGATAGGCCTGATTGCCGTGGCCCTGGGCGGCCTCGGTCATGTTCCAGCGCCAGCTGGAGTCGCCCATCAGGGCCATCGTTCGACCCCGTCCGGCCTCGCGCACAGCCAGCACGGGCAGCGGTGAGCCGGCGGGCGTGCGCTGGTCCGGGTGGGTCAGCAGCGCCGCGGATCCTGGCGCCAGGCCGGTGTTCAGGTTCAGTCCATCCAGCGGCGACAGCCGCGCCCACAGGGCCTCGTTCTCGCCCGGATCCCCCACCAGTCGCGTGATCGGGTGGTGCACGCCCTGGGTGCTCAGCTTCGGCTTGAAGGCACCCAGATCCACCGGCTCGCCGCTCACCCCCAGGGTCACGGGCAGCACCGCGCTCAGCGGTGTGCCGTCGTAGTCCCCCAGGTCGAAGCTCCGGTCCCCGCCGATCATGACGAGCGCGTTGCCGCGCTGGACGTAGTCGGCCAGGTTGCCCAGGAGCTCGTCGGACCGGTAGTGAAAGTACGGGCGGTAGTCGAAGTTCTGGAAGACCACCAGATCAAAGGTCCACAGATCGTCCGAGAACAGCCGCTCATAGGGGAACTCGATGAGCGACAGCTCACGGTGGTCGTAGTCCTGGGGTCCGTGCAGGTCTTCGTTGGTCCGCAGGATGAAGAAGCTCACCAGATCCACAGCCGGGTCCTGCTTGAGGAACAGGCGCAGGAACTTCTGGTCGAAGCTGGGGGCCCCGCACACCTGCAGGATGCGAAGCCGATCCCGGACCACCCGCACCACCACGGCCATGGCGTTGTTGCCCGGCACGGCGTCTCCGTCGAAGACCGGGACCGACGCCTCGTAGCTGAAGCGGCCGGGCCGGGTCGGGACCACAGAGAAAGTCACCTGGCCCAGGCCCGCTTCGTCCAGGGTGACCTCCTTGCGGGAGACCAGGGCGCCGTCTCGGGTCAGGGTCACGGGCACCTTGCGGCCACCGAAGCCAGCGCCCTCGACTTCGACCTGGACCGTGAAGGGGGTGCGCACAAAGGCGAAGTCACCGGTCTGCAGGGCAGCGAGGGACAAGTCCCGGACGTCCTCGACCGCGCCGACCTGGTACAGCGTCAGCGGGCCAGGCAGGCCCGGCGCCGCCACGGTGTCCTCGTCGCGCAGCCGTCGGCCCAGGGCCCCTCGGTCGATGCCGTCGGTGATCACCACCACCCCGGCCAGCCGCTCGCCGGTGAACCGCTCCCGGACCGCCTGGAGCGCGGCCCCCAGGTCCGTGTCGGGCTCCTCGAAGTCCAGCTCGGAGCCCGCCCGAAGCACCGAGGAGAAGGTGAAGCGCTCCACCAGGGCGTCACCGCCCAGGGCGTCCAAGGCCGCCGCCACCTGGTCGGAGCGCGGTGCGCCGCCTTCGAGCACACCCATCGAGCGCGAGTCGTCAACCAGCACCACCAACCGGGGTTGCTCCAGCCGCTTGCCTTCGACGACCCACAGCGGGCCGGCGGCGGCCACCACCGCGGCGCCGATCGCTGGGACCAGCAGGGCGAGCTCCAGCACCCGACGCTCTCCACCGCCCCTGCGCCACGCCAGGCCCAGGGTCAGCAGCCCCAGCACCACGGCCACCGCGGTGACCACGGGGGGCGACGACCAGACCAGCGTGCCGGTGCTCACTCCAGCCGCCCCTGGTCCATCAGGGCCTTCACGTGGGCCTGATCCTTCTTGTAGTTCGACGTCAGCGCGTAGACGTACAGGTTCACACCCAGCTTGACCGCTTCGCGCCGCTGGGCCGGCACGCCGCCGTCGACCGGAAAGGCGTGGCGACCGCTGCCGTCCCGGGCCAGGCCCCCGCCCAGGTCATTGCGGCTGTAGATGACGGGGGTGGTCTCACCCAGGGAGACGCCCTCGAGTCGGGTCCACGTGGACAGCCGCCCCACCGGGCGATGGATCAGGAAGAAGGCCCGATAGAGCGAGTGGTCCGACGGCAGGAAGGCCAGGGGGCGTGTCGGGAAGAGCCGGGCACACAGGCGGCGGACCGAAGCATCGAAGCCGGAGCCTTCCAGACCCGTGGTGTCGTCGAAGAGCAGGAAGCCGCCGTAGCTGATGTACCGCACCAGCTGCTGCCGGGCCTGGGTGCTCAGGGGCGCAAAAGGCGCCGACCCGGACAGGACGGCGAAGGGGTGGTCGAAGAGCGCAGGGTCCTCGGGGGCCAGCTGCACCACCGACGTGACCGTTTCGATGCTCGTGGTGACCTCGAGCTCGTAGAGCAGGCGCGTCCAGGCGTCGGGGCGCGAGACTGTGCCGGCCGGGAGCACGATCTCCGCCACGTCGGCCTCGGAGCTCCGCCCCAGGGCCAGGGCGGGCCCCGAAGCCAGGACCGCCGGCAGTCCCATCAGAAGGTCCCGACGCCTCACTTGGGCGTGATCCGACGGCCCAGGAGGCGGCTCGCCACCCCCTGCAAGGCCAGCAGCGCAACAGCCAACCAGATCGACCAGAGCCCAAGCTCGGCTCGCCGCAGAAACAGCTCCGGCTTGAGCTCGGCCTCGATCGTGGCCAGGGCGAGCCCCACCCGCACGTCGCTCTCCAGCGGGTCGGTGTTCACCGCGACCCGGGCGAAGGGCTTGCTGCCCTCGAATTGCAGGGCATAGGCCCCGGGTGTGGTGGGCAGGAAGCGCACGGCGGGCTCAGCGCCCGGGTGCACGGTGTAGGGCAGCTCCTCGCCTGCTGGGCCGGTCAGCCGTGGATCGCCTCCGCCGTCGGGCAAGGGCACCGAGACCCGCTCACCCACCAGGCCCTCGAAGCGCGACGAGCTCATGCCGGCCTCGCCACCCAGCCAGCTGGTCAGGCGTTGGACGAGCGGCAAGAAGGCGGCCTGGAGGGGCAGGTTGGTCCAGTCCAGGTCCAAGGTCGACGTCCACAGCAGCACACGGCCCCGCCCCACCAGGTGCTCGATCAGGACCGGGTTGCCGTCCTCGAGGCGCAGCAGGGTGCGCACGTCGTCGGACTCGGCATAGGGCTCGAGAGTCCAAGCCACCCGGACCTCGACCGCTTCCAGGGCCCGCCGTCCCCGCCGGGTGAAGGGCGCGAAGAGCGGGTCATCGACCGGGGGCAGCACCAAGGGCACCCCCCCCTCTGCGGACCCGGACACCAGGCTCCGGGGCTTGCGCAGGGTGGCCGGCATGAGCTCGCGCAGGGCGGCGTTGTATCGATCCGCCGTCACGTTGCTGCCCAAGGAGATGACCAGGCCCCCGCCGGCTCGCACGAAGTCCACCAAGTCGGTGGACCAGGCGGCCGGATCGGACAGGTTGGCCAGGTACACGACCCGGTGCACGTCGGGATCCAGGCGCGCCAGGCCCGCAGGGGCCACCGTCTCCGGCAGCACGCCGCCGCGCACCTCGCCCCAGGGCGCCAGGGCCCGCTCCAGGAAGTAGACCTCGCTGCGCACCGGCGTCGAGCCCGGATCCCCGTCGACCACCAGCACCCGCGAGGCGCCGACCCTGGGCAGGTGGAAGGCGCGGCTGTCGTCGACCGCGAGCCCTGGATCCCGGACGCGGGCGGTGCCGATGCCACCGGGGACCTCGGGGGGCACGGTGACTTGGACCCGGGCCGAGCCTTCGGCCGGCACGGTGGCAAAGGCCGTGATCTCCGACGCATCGGGCAGGGTCACCGACACCGGTGCCTCGATCTCGGCGGGGCCGAAGTTGTCGACCTGGAGGGTGATGGTGCCCCCCTCCAAGCCCTCGCCATAGACCGCCGAAGACACGACCAGGTTGCCCAGCTCACCCGCCTCGACGATGCGCGGGTGCACAGAGCTGCCCCGCTCCACCAGCCGCTCCAGCTCCTCGGCCGCGCCCTGGACCACCCCGGGACCGGCCTGGTCGGTGAACACGACGACCTCGCCTGGCTCGTCCTCGAGCAGGCCGCGGGCTAGCCGCAGGCCACCGCTCAAGTCGGTGCGCCCGAAGCCGGGCTCCAAGGAAGCCAGGTCCGCCAGCAGCCGAGAGCGGTCGGTGCTCAGGCTGCCAGAGAGCGCTTCGGCGCCGCCCCCCAGCCGGACCAGGCCGACCCGTGCGCCGTCGGGCAGGTCCCTGACCAGGGCGATGGCGTCGGCTTGTGCCTGGCTGAACAGCGTCGGCCCGCCGGCGAACTGTCGCAGGGACATGCTCATCGAGTCGTCGACCAGCAGCACCACGCGGCCCGTGCCCCCGAACTCCGGCACGTCGCCGGGCCAGCTGACCTCGGGTCGTGCGACCGCCAGCACCAGCGCGGCCACCGCCAGGGCCCGAAGCAGGAGCAGCCAGAGATCCCGCAGGCGCCGGCGCCTGCGCAGGCGCTTCACGAGCCGCTGGACGAGCATCATGGCGCCATAGGGCAGCCGCTCCACCGGCTTCTGGCGAGCCATGTGGGCCAGGATCGGCCCGCCGATGAGCACCCCGAGACCCAGGGCGATCGGCACCAGCAGCGCCAGGCTCATCGCGTCTTCACAAGAGCCCCTGGATGGCGCGGCGCAGGGCGTCCTCGAGGGGCAGATCCGACCACGTCGGGAAGTAGCGCCCGCCCTGGCCCACCACGGAGCCGCGCACCTCGTCGAGCCAGTCCGAGACCACCCGGTTGAACTCGCTGCGATCGCCGCCAGGGTCGATGGGCAAGGCGTCGCCTCCCTCGGGGCTGAACACCACCAGCGGTCGGTCGTAGTCCAGGCTGAGCTCTCGCCGGTCCAACAGGTGGAAGGCCACCACGTCGGCCCGCCGCCGGGCCAGGCCGCGCAGGGCCGGCAGCCAGTCGGTGCTCTCCTCCATGAAGTCGGTGATCAGCGCCACCAGGCCCCGACGGGGCACGCGCGGCGCGTACTGGGACAGCCCCGACGCGAGCTCGGCGGTGCCGCCGGCGCGAACCCTGGCCAGGGTCGCGAAGATCAGGCTCAGGTGCTGCCGACCGCCCCGCGGCGGGATCCAGGGCTGCTCGACGCCCTCTCCGCCCAACACGATCAGCCCGACCGGCTCCCCGTGCAGGTGCAGGAAGTAGGCAAGGGTCGCCGCCAGGGCCACGCCATAGGACAGCTTGCTGCCCTCGGGGGGCAGGCGGCCTCGCACGGCGCCGTCGCCGGTGCCCGTGTCCCCGGACGCGTCGAGCACCAGGGTGCACGCCAGCTCGGTCTCGGCCTCGTAGCGCTTGATGACCAGCCGATCCGAGCGAGCCATCACCTTCCAGTCCAGGTCCCGGAGCGGGTCGCCGGCCGAGTACTCCTTGTAGTCGGCGAACTCGACATTGGGGCCGAGCCTGCGGGCCCGGTGGGCGCCGTGCAGGACCCCCTCGACCACGTGGCGTGCCACCAGGTGGAGGTGGTGGATCCGGGCCAGGACCTCGGGCTCCCAGGGGGTCAGGACCTCGGTGCTCAAGCCCGCTCCAAGAGCTCCTCGATCACCCGCGCCGGGGTGATCCCCTGTGCTTCGGCCTGGAAGTTGAGCAGGACCCTGTGGCCCAGCACGGCGGGCGCCACGGCCCGAACGTCGTCCACGTGCGGGACCTCGTTGCCGTGCAGTGCCGCCCACACCCGTGCACCCAAGGACAGGTACTGGCTGGCGCGGGGTCCGGCCCCCCAGCGCACCCACTGCTGCGTGGCGTCCGGCGCTGCGTTTCCCGGGCGGGTCATGCGGGCAAGCCGCACGGCGAAGCGGGTCACGTCGTCGCTGACCGGGAGCCGGCGCACCAGCGCCTGGAGCTCCAGGAGCTTGGCGGCGCTGACCACGGGGTCCACGGTGGGCTGACTGCCGACGGTCGTGCGCCGGACCACCTCGACCTCCTCTTCCTCGGAGGGGTAGTCGACGTGGATCGAGAGCATGAAGCGATCCAGCTGAGCCTCGGGCAGGGGGTAGGTGCCCTCTTGCTCGATGGGGTTCTGGGTGGCGAAGACCTGGAAGGGGGGGTCCAGGTGCATCGTGTGGCCCCCGGCGGTGACCTCTCGCTCCTGCATGGCCTGGAGCAGAGCCGCCTGGGTCTTGGGCGGGGTCCGGTTGATCTCGTCTGCCAGCAGCAGGTTCGTGAACACCGGGCCCTGGATGAACCGCATGGACCGCGTGCCGGTGAGCTTGTCCTCTTCGAGGACCTCGGTCCCGATGATGTCCGTGGGCATCAGGTCGGGGGTGAACTGGATGCGGTTGAACGACAGACCCAGGGCCTGGGCCGTCGTGGACACCAGCAGGGTCTTGGCCAGGCCGGGCACGCCGATGAACAGGCAGTGGCCCTGGGCGAACAGGGCGGTGAGCATGAGCTCGACGACCTGGGACTGGCCCACGATCACCCGGCCGATCTGGCCGAGCAGGGCCTCGCGCGTGGCTTCGAACTGCTCGAAGAGGGCAACGTCAGACATCTGCACCTGCGGCTGTCGACCGACAGCGGAACGGGTTCTTCATCAGCGGTAGTTCAGCACGTCTACGTAGCCCCTGCGCCGGGCAGCAGCTTCCATCTGGCCGGTCTCTGCGAGCAGCCGCGCCAGGGTCTCCTGGGTCGCCAAGTGGAAGGGATCGGTGTCCGTCGACAGGGTCAGCTGGGCGATGGCCCCCGCGGTGTCTCCGGCGTCGAGCAGGACCTGGCCCATCAGGCGCCGGGTCGGCGCGTACTCGGGGTAGGCCGCCAGGCTCTCGTCGAGCAGCGTCCGGGCCTGGTCGGCGTGGCCCAGCTGGCGCTGCACGCCGGCGATGCGGAGGGCCAGATCGGGCCCCGCGGTCTCGGCGTCGGGCAGGGCCTGCTCGTAGTAGAGCAGGGCCGCGTCCAGGTGGTCCCGCTCGACCATCAGATCCCCCAGCCGGGCCATGTTCGCCCGCTCCTTGTCCTGGGACAGGTGGGGGTCGGTCGCGAAGCCGTCGCCCTGGCCGTCGAGCACCGTCGGCAGGGCCGCGAGCTGCTGCTGGACCAGGTCCATCTCGCCGATGAAGACCTTCCAGTCGGTCTCCAGGGCGGCGTAGTCGTCGGTGCCATAGACGTCGGCCATGGCGTCGTGGGCCTGGGCCCCGTCGCGGATGAGTCGGAGCACGCGGGCCATGGCGTCTGCGCCCTGAGTGCGCCGCACCAGCTCGACCTGGGTGGCGACCTGGGCATAGGCCAGCCCGGCCATGTCGGCGCTGGGCAGCAGCGCAAAAGAGGGGTGCATCTGCTCCAGCGTGACCCAGTTGTCCGACTGCAGGCCCTCGGCGAGCAGTGCTTGCATCTTCAGGTCCAGGTGGAACTCGTCCTGGTCCCAGAGCATGTCCAGGCCCTTGGCGATGCCCTCCTGGAGCCAGACCGGGCAGCGGTCGTCGGAGTGCCAGGCCACCACGCCGTGGATCCACTCGTGCACCAGGGTGTCCTTCCAGCCGTAGCCGCGGCCGAGCACCCGAGGGCTCACCATCAGCAGCCGATTCCACTTGGAGATGGCCACCACCCCGGTCGTCTGGATGGCCTCGAGCGGCAGGCTCGACGCCTTGGTGAAGCTGTCGCCGTCTGGGTAGATCTCGACCCGCACCGGCTCTGGCGGGTCGCCACCCAGGAGCGGTGCGATGCGCTCCTGGGCCAGCAGCAGGGACGCCAGCGCTTCGTCGACCAAGAGGCGATCGATGCCCGGATGGTGGAGCACCGTGACGTTGCCCCGCACGGTCTCGACCAGGCCCTGGTGAGCCGACGCCGTCTGGGAGTAGAGCGCGAGCTCGTAGCCGCCCTCGGTCCCTTCGGCGTAGGCGTCCGGTTGGGCCTGGGCCAGCCGCGCGAGGGTGCCGGCGGCCTGGGTGGCGCGGCCCTCGTGGAACCAGACCCGGGCCTCCAGGCGGTCCAGGTCCTCGCCCGTCTCGCCGGATGACCGCAGCGCGTCCACCGCCTCCCGGGCGCAGGTCAGGTGCGTGCGTTCCAGGCACGCCAGGCCCTCGTCCACAGAGGCGGCCTGGGCGGTGCCGCTGGTCAGGCCCGTCCACAGCGCCACAACGAGGGCGCTACTGGCGGACCAGCTCTTCATAGTACCTCCGCTTGAGGGCCTCGAATTCCGCGGGCACCTCTCCCTTCATGCCCTCTAGCAGGGCCTTGCGGTAGGCCTCGGCGTCGAGCAGGTCGTCCACTGGGATCTCGATCTCCGGGTTGTCGCTGAGCTCTTCCCCCTCGCCGCGCCGTTGACCGTCCTGGTCCCCGCGCTGGCCCTGGCCCTGCTGGGCGTCCATGGCCCGCTGGAGCTGCTCGAGCGCTGCGGCGCCCTGGGCCAGCTGCTGCTGGGCCTGCCACAGCCGGTCCGCAGCCGCGCTCTCCGCCCCTTCGGCCTCCTGGACCCGGGCGCCGTTCAGGCTTCGCTCGGCGCGGCCCATCTCGTCCCGGGCCGCGTCGATGGCGTCGACCACGCCGGGCAGCCCCAGGGGCGCAGCCATCTGATCGAGCTGCTGGGCCAGGTCCCGGGCCTGGTCGGTCTCGCGGTGCAGGCCCTCCTGGTCCAGGGCGAGCTCCTGGGCGGCCGCCGCCAGGTCGGGCGTGCCGTTGTTCAGGCAGGCGTGGATGCGCTCCACCAGCCTGTAGATCTGCTCGGCCCGAGACGCCGCCCGCTCCAGGTCCCGCAGGCTGCCCGCAGACGGTGCCGGGCTGCCGGGGTTGGCGAACCTGGCCTCGACGGTCAGCCGCCGGCTGGTCTTGTCCAGCCGCAGGGCGGTCTGGGCGGCCTCGTAGCGGGCACCGGTCAGGTCCCGGGCGGTCACCGACCGACCCAGCCGCTCCGCCTGTCGCAGGGCGGCCTCGACCTGGGTGAAGGAGATGTTCTCGTCCAGGCCGTCGTCGAGCAGCTCGTCATGAGCCCGCTGGGTGCGCTCGATGACCTCGGCTGCCAGGCCCGCTGCCGGGGTCCACAGGGCCTCTTCGCAGTCCTGATCGCCCTTCTGTTGGCGGGTCTGCTCGGTGGTGGCAAGCAGGGCTCGCTCGGCGGCCTCGAGCCTCGCGAGTTCTTCCATGAGCTCCGCGAGCATGTCCTGGGTCTGTTCCTCGGCGGCCTCCATCTCCCGCTGCATGTGGTCGATGCTCCGACCCATGCGCCGGAGGTTGTCGGCCATGAGCGCGATCTGCGGGGTCGCCAGCGCCACGCCGCCGGTCGCCAGATCGTCGCGGATCCGGTCCTCGAGCCGCCCCAGGTCGTCCAGCCCCGCGGTGACCAGATCGCTGAGGGAGCCGCTGTCGGCGTCGCGAGCTGCCCGGCGCATCTTGAGGGCCAGGCGGGCCAGGCTGTCCAGCCGGCTGGTCACCTCATAGACCTCGGCTTCGGTCTGGACCCTCGCCTCGAGCGCATCGCCCCGGGCGACCATCATCACCGCCACCTGGTTCAGCTCTGAGACGGCCCGGCGGCGGACGAGCAGGTCCAAGGTCAGGATGTTCTTCTCCAGCCGCTCGATGAGCTCCTGGCGCTGGGTCTCGAGGCTCGCCAGGTCCGAAGCGCCCACCGCGTCCTGGGCCCGCGGGTCCGCCACTTCGTGCACGAAGCGAAAGAGCCCACCGGCCAGGCGCCGGGTCTCGCCGACGATGATGGCCTCGAGCGACGTGTACTGGAAGGCGTCCCAGTACTTGTCGACCAGCTCGTCGATCGGATCGAGCCGCGCCGACGCGGTGCCGGCCCAGGTGGCCAGCTCGGCCTGGACGACGGCCGGCGGCGCGGGCTCGAGCGCAAATGGCGCCAGCGCATCGACCATCGCGTCCCGGAGCTCCCGCCACAGGGCCATGTTGCGCCGCTGCTTGCCCTTGGGTCCCAGCACCACGACCTGGATCTGGCGTGACGCGCCCTCCTTGGCGCCGGACACGCCATCGTTGTCCAGGCCCACCACCTCCAAGGTGACCTCGTCCCCGGGCTTGAGGCCCAGGCCTTGAGGCGTCTGGTTCAGGGCCCCTTCGAGCATGTCCGTGGGCTCCAGGGCCCGCTTGAGCGGGACGTCCCGGGCCTGGTCTCCTTGGCGGATCCGCAGCTTGGTCTCGGTCAGGCCGTAGTCGTCGCGGGCCTCCCACCGCAGGGGCAGGCGGTCGTCCCAGCCCACCTCGAGCTTGTCCCGCGCGGCCTGTACCTCGACCACGGGAGGCTGATCCGGGTCCACCTCGATGGCGTAGTCCGGGCTGCGCTGCTCGCTCGTCGCGGTGCGCAGCAGGAAGCGGTAGACCCCGGGCTCCTGGATCGAGAAGCCCGCCTGTAGGTCCCGGCCGCCTGCGAGCTGGGCCAGGGTCGGCTCCTGGTCGTCGACCTGGATCGCCGCGCTCTCGAAGGGCTCGGCGGTGCGGGCCCGAACCGTCACCTGGGTCCCTGGCGGGCCGTGGGCGGTGCCGTTGGAGTTGGGAACCTCCATCGGCTCCAGGCCGGTGTAGGCCGGATAGATGTAGACCAGCACCAGGTCCCCGACCAGCGCGGACTCCTCCTCGATGTGGACCTGGGCCGGGAGCGGCGCGGCCTGGGCTGGCTGGGCACCGGCCGCGAGCCAGGACAGGGCGGTCAGAGGCCCGATCGGCGACCACGTGCCCACGGCGACGAACAACAGGCCCGCCCAGGCCAGCGAAGCCAGCCAGGGCCGAAGGGCGGCACGGGGATGCACCTCTGCACCGCGCACGTCCGCCAGGACCCGGGCCGCTCGGGCCCGAGTCAGGGCCAGGATGTCCCCGGACTCCTGGCCCCGCGGGCCCTGAGGGCGCTCGGCTGCGGTCAACAGCCTGCCCCGAAGCTCCGGCCGGACAGCCTCGACCAGGCCCGCCTGGCGCAGGGGCGTCACGGCCCGGCGCCAGCGCCGCAAGACGAGCGTGCAGGCCACGAGGGCACCCAGCCCCAAGGCCACGGCCCCCGGCGTCAGACCCCAGCCCACCGCCCGGGCCGAAGCGGCCTGGACCATCGCTGCGGCCAGCAACACCAGCACCAGGGCGCACAGCTCCAGCACCCAGGCGGCCAGGCCCAGGCCACGCTCACGGCTCGCCAGTCCCGCCAGGGCCTTGGCGATGGGTCGGCTCTCTCCCGTCATTTCCTCTCTGGAGCGTCGTCGGCTGGGGGCTGAACACCCCAGGCAGGAGGCACCGTTCCCGGGCGCCTGGCCCCCACCTGGACCACCCACCCAACGTAGTCGGTGTCCGGGTCTTTCACTACAGCCCGCGACTCCGTCTCGTACAGGTGCTGGATCCGCAGGAAGCGGTCACGCACAGCCCGGCTGGACCAGCGGTGGTCCTGGAAGCCCACCAGCCAGAAGAGACAGCCGGAGTCCCTCCGAAGGTCCTCGGCCTCGTGGGGATCCAGGAGGTTGAAGTGCGAGCGCTGGCGCGCCTCGGGCAGGACGCGGCCGTCCTCGCACACCAGGGCGCAGTGGTCCAGGGCGTCCAGTGACCACTCGGGCAGATCCGGATCGAGGGAAGCCGCAAAGTCGTCCTCGCCGGCGTAGTAGCGGTCGGCGACGTCGGCGGTGTGGAGGCCCAGGGCCACGGCCGACGCGACCAGGACCAGCCACGCGGGCCGCCAGAGCGACAGGACGCCGAGCCCGGCGGCGAGCGCCGGCAGGGCGGTGAGCACGTGACGGAAGCCGTAGTCGTCAAAGGTCGCTCCGACAGCGTGCACCAGCGGCACCAAGACCATCAGCGGGAGCACCAGCCGGGGCCAGCGTCGAGCCCCCAGCCCCAGCCCCACCAAGGGCACCAGCAACAGGGTCTCCGACGAGAACGGGGCGAAGTAGTCGAACAACCCCCGGTTGGCGGCCCAGGACAGGCCCCGCTCCCCCGCGCCTGGCACTTCTCCCGGGTAGAGCATCAGGCCCAAGGCCGCGAGACCCAAGGCCGCGCCGGCCACCACAGGGGGGAGCCACCGGCGCCACCGGGGCGGCCGGTACAGGACGAGCCAGGCCAACCCCAGCGGACCCAGCAGCACGAGCTCGGCCCGAAAGGCGACGGCCAGCGCCGCAGCGCCCCCGGCCACCGCACCGGCCGCCCGGGGGGGGCCGCCGCGGATCAGCACCGCCAGTCCCCACAGGGACACGGCGCCCAGGGCGTGGGGATGCATCACGTTGTAGGCGCTGCTGCTCCAGAAAGCGTGGGTGCCCCACAGGGCCAAGGCGCAGCCAGCCACCAGACCGACTCGCGGCTCGGAGAGCCGGGACAGCAGGCCGATCCAGGCCCCGATGGCGAGCAGGCTGCCCCCCAGGGCCAGGACCAGCAGGGTGCCGGACCAGGGCGCCACCTGGCCCAGCCCCCAGGCCGTCCACTGCATCGCGGGCACCAGCAAGGGCCCGCCACGGGACAGATCCCGCTGGCCCAGCAGCAGGTCCAGGTACTCGGCCTCGTGCCCATCGAATTGGTGGTCCCCGAGGGGCAGCCACAGCACGCGCACGACCAACGCCAGGGCGAGCACCGCCCACACCGCCCGGGTCGGCCGGAGCTCGCGTCGAAGGCCCCAGGCCCCCCACAGGAGCAGGAGCAGGGCCAGTCCGGCAGGCCAGACTGTCTGCCAGGGCTCCAGCGGGGTGACGAGAGGGGGGTCAGGGGGCATCGGCTGCCGTCACCCGCACCATGTAGTCCCGCCCCAGCCCCGCGTCGCCTCCTGTCGGCAGGGGCACCGCGCCCCACGCCGCCAGGTGCCGCTCGAGCAGGCCCGGATAGTCGGCGGCGGGCCCGTGGTCGTAGAGCACGAACCACACGGCGTGGCCCGCGCCAAGATGCCAGGCCATGACCTGGTCCAGCTGCTCCTGCCACAGGTCGGTGGTCGTGTGGACCACCACGCCATCGAACACCCGAGGCTGCCCGAAGCCGTAGTCGGCGAACTCGAAGTCGGGCCCGCCGCCGGCGCGGGCCCCGTAGCCACGCCACGGGGGTGCGGGTCGCCACGGAGGCAAGCGCCACAACACGTCGCTGGTCATGGTCTTGTCGTCGTCTGGCATGAGCGCTGGGGCCAACAGCCAGAGGGCGTCCCCGGGGGCGAGCTGCGCGAGCACCTGGTCCACGGCCCGGTCCCGGTCCAGGTCAGCCCGGAGACGCTGGAGACGCTCTACCTCGGCGGGAACGCCCCACAGGCCGGCCACTGCCACCGCCCAGGCGACCGGGGCGAGGCCCGCACCCAGAGCCGCGGCCAGGGGAGGACCCACCGCGACCCAGTAGGGCTGCTGGTGGGGCGCCGCGACCTGCAAGCCGACGAGCAGGGCGATGGCGCCCACCGTGCCGAACAACACCACGGCCAGGTCCGGTCGGCGACGGCACGCCCAGGCCCCGGGCAGGAGCAACACCAGCCAGGGCCCGGACTTGGTCCAGATGCCGCCAGCGAGCGCCTGCCACGCCAGTCCCTGCTGGCCAAAAGTGCTCTCTTGTCCGGCGAGTCCCAGGGCGGTCCACGACACCGGCGCCGTGCCTAGGGCCAGGGCGGCCAGCGCGATGCCCCGCTGCCGCCAGCTGCCGACGGACAGCAGACAGAGTCCGGCCACCAGGCCCCCGAGCAGGTGGGTCCACCCGGCGAACACGCCAGCGGCGACCAACCAGGCCATGCCGCGGCCCCGTCGGGCACGCTCCTGGCCCGCCAGGCAGAGCGCGACCGCCAGCACCAACTGAGGGTAGTTGTTGACCTCGGCGCAGTAGGCCAGCTGGAAGGGGTCCACCGCGAGCACCGCCGCCGCGGCCGCACCCGCCAGCCGACCGATCACCCAGACCGCGCCCAGGCTGCAGGCCACGCTGAGCGCGAGCCAGGCCCCAGGCCTGTGGCCGCTCAGCCAGTCCACGGTGTGGAGCACCAGGGCGTAGCCCGGTGGATGCAGGCCGGTGAAGGTGGTCAGCGCCTCGCCCCAGGCCCCCCTTGCGGCGGCATCCCCCCAGGCTTGCCAGTAGGCCACGTAGGCCAGCGCGATTTCGTCCCAGCGCTGGGCGGCCCGCAGCAGGCGCAGGACGAGCGCGAGGGCGAGCACCCCCCAGAGCGCAGCCTGGGTGCGTCGCCTCAAGGAGCCGCCACGGGGAGGGCCAGGGTCACCTCGGCGCCGCCTTCCGGGTGGTTCGAGGCCCGCATCCAGCCGCCGAAGCCCTCCACGATCCGCTGGCTGGTGGCCAGGCCGAGACCGGTCCCCTCGCCCGGGTCCTTGGTCGTGAAGAAGGGGTCGAAGACCTTGCCCAGGTCCCCGACCACAAAGCCCGGGCCGTCGTCCCAGCAGCCCAGCACGACTTCCTTGCCGCGCTCCGCAGCCCACAGGGTGATGCGGCCCTCGCCTTGCAGAGCATGGGCCGCGTTCAACAACAGGTTCACCAGCACCTGGTGCACCTTGTCCGGTTCCACGTGCACCCCTGGCACCGGGCCCAGGGACTCGACCCGGACCCGGACCCGCTTGAACGCGGCCTGGGGCCGAACGGTGTCTGCCGCGTCCTCGAGCAGGCTCATGGGGTCCACCGTCAGTGCCAGCCCCGTGCCCGGCCTGGCGTAGTCCAGCAGCTCCCGGATGATGCGCTGGATGCGCTCCAGCTCGCCGGTCGTCCGACCCATCAGGTCCCTCTCCAGAGCCGGGTCCTCCAGGCCGCTCTCCAGGAGCGACACGTAGCCGAGCACCGCGCTGAGCGGGTTGCCGACCTCGTGGGCGATGCCGGCTGCCAGCCGACCGACCGACGCGAGCTTCTCGCTCTGGATCAGCTCCTCCTGGACCTGCTGGAGCTGGACGTTCGCCTGTTCCAGGCTCCGCAGCTGCTCTGCCGTGGAGCCCCGGTACCGCTGCAGCGAGGACGACATGGTGTTCAGGGCGGCCGAGAGGTCCACGAGCTCCTTGGCCGACGACAGGTCCAGGGTGTGGCCAAAGTCCCCCCCTGCGATCCGGTCTGTGGCTTCCTGCAGGGCCTGGACCGGACTCACCAGCCGGCGCTTGAACAGCACGTACCCGAACGCCGCGATGAACGTGCCCGAGAGCAGGGTGTAGCCCAACAGGAAGCCCAGCCGTCCCCCCAACGGGCCCGAGCGGCCCCAGGGCATCTTCAGCCGCAGAGCGCCAGCAACGCGGCCGCCCCGGATCACAGGCTCTGTGACCACGATGGCGCGCCCGCTCACCGGGTCGCCGGTGACCTCGACGTGCTCCTCTCTTCCGTACAGGGCGGTCCGCAGCCCCACGTCGGGAATGCGTGGTGGCTCGCCGATGACCTGGGCCACGGTCTCCAGCCCGGGGCTCACCACCCAGAGCTCACCCAGCGGAAAGCCCACCCGCTCCAAGCGGGCGAGCGGCCGCTGCCAGGCCTGCTTGCCTTCGCTCACCTCCAGATCCGCACGCAGGCTCCGGGCGGTGTGCAGCGCCAGATCGGTGCGTCGATCCACCTCTCCCTGCTCGGCCACGAGCCAGAACACGCCTGCGTTGAGCAGGATCGTCGCCAGGGTGATCAGCGCCAGAGCGAGGGCGATCTCTGCCCACAGTCCGGACGGGCGGGCCGACACCGCGCAAAGGTATCACTCCCTGGTCAGACCACGCTCCGGTAGAGGCCGATCACCTTGCCCAGGACGCTGAGCTGCTGGTCGGGGTGCACCAGGATCGACGCCATCTCGCGGTTGGCGGGCTCGAGTCGGACCCGGCCGCGCTCGCGGTAGAAGCGCTTGACTGTGGCGTCCTCGTCGACCAAGGCGACCACGGTGTCCCCGTTGCGGGCGGTCTCCTGTTGGCGCACGAACACGATGTCCCCGTCCAGGATGCCGTCCTCGATCATCGAGTCCCCGCGGACCCGGAGCCCGAAGACCACGGCGCCCTGGGGGACCAGGTTGGCGTCGACCCGCATGGACCCGTCGTAGTTCTCCTGGGCCAGCACCGGAACGCCAGCCGCGACCTGGCCCACCAGGGGCACCGAGACCGTGGCCTCGGTGTGGTAGCTCCCCGTGGCCTTGGCGGTCATGCGCAGGCTGCGGGCCCGCACGCTCTTGCCGTCCCCCCGCTTCAGGTAGCCCTTGCGGATCAGGGCCTTGATGTGGTCCGCCACCCCATTGGTGGAGCGGATGCCCAGCGCGTCCCCCAGCTCGCGGAGCGTGGGCGGAATTCCGAACTGGTCTACGTGGGACGCGATCGCGTCGAGCACCTGGCGCTGACGGGGGGCGAGGTCTTCCATCGGGGCTCCGGACTTGCGGTGTCAAGGACTGGCCTTGAACCCTTCCTACCTGAACAGGTGTTCCACTGTCAAGGCGAGCAGTGGAGGTACCGGGACCGGCGAGGGCGGTCGGGACTGCCGCCCGCCGCGGCCGGGTTAGCTGCTCACCATGCATCCCCAAGGCTCTGGCGGCGGCTTCGGCCTGAACATGACCCCGCTGTCGCGGAAGATCCTCGTCACCCTGGTGGTGGCGTACCTGCTACAGCTGGTCCTGTCCCACTGGTTCCCCGTCACCCAGTGGCTGGCCATGTGGCCGGTGCGGTCCGGGGCGTGGCGGCCCTGGCAGCCGCTCACCTTCCTGCTGCTGAACGGTGCCCTGCCCTGGCCGCTCATCGAGTGGTTCTTCCTGGCGTCCTTCCTGGGCTCGGTGGAGCAGATGCTGGGCCGCAAGCGGTTCATCCGCGGATGGCTCGTGGCCCACTTCTCCGGCGTGATCGGGGCGTTGGTCCTGGACGTCGCGGGACTGCTGCCCGGGGGCGAGCCGGCGCTGGGGCTGTCCACCGTGTGGACCGCACTCATCGTCTACTTCGGCCTGTCGCAGCCCCACGCCGAGATCCGGCTGATGGGCATCCTGCCGATCCGCGCCGGGTGGATGGCCTGGGGCATGGGGCTGTTGGCGCTGCTGTACTTCGTGGCCAATCCCAGTCCCCGCTGGGCCCTGGCCCTCTTCGCCTGGATCGGAGCCTGGGCCTGGATCCGCGGCCTGCGTCAGGTCCGCGACCACCTGGCAGCCCGCAAGGCCGCCCAGGACATCCAGCGCGACCTGGTCCACCTCCAGGTCCTCCAGGGCGGGCGCGACGACGACGACGAGGAGTACATTCACTAGGTCTTCAGGGGGTGAGGCCGCGGGCTCGCTGTCGCTCGCCTTCGCGGTCACCCCTCTGGTCCGGCGGCC
>Ga0114932_10001194_pt1 | contig 30080 bp, 58 predicted proteins | sample 2SBtaG_2_FD_87286 | JGI IMG/M metagenome (GOLD analysis project Ga0114932, IMG submission 87286) | Deep subsurface microbial communities from Kolumbo volcano to uncover new lineages of life (NeLLi) - 2SBTROV12_ACTIVE470 metaG | ecosystem: Environmental > Aquatic > Marine > Volcanic ...
CAGACCCCCCCTATAACCCCCTCCTTACCTCCCCGTCAGGAAGTACCTCGTCAGGTAGGATCTCTAATAGGGGTAGACCTACTGTCCCTACTGACTGGGAGTTATCTGTATTCACTAGGTGGAGGGACGGGCTCGGGAAAACCCGACGAGCCAAGATGGACAACGCCCGAACCAAACACCTTCGACGGGCAGTGAAACAGGAGAGCAAGGGCGGGTTCGGGTTCAGCCGACAGGACGTGGAAACCGCGATTGACGGGTGGTGCAGATACTGCCGCAGTGACCCGTGGCGCATGGCCAAGTTGGAGCGGCACGAGTTCAAGCTGTTCCTGCGTGACGCATCGAAGATTGAACAGGGAATCGAGATGGCTGGAAGACTACCGGATGGCCCGCCGCCCGGTGCAGAAGGAAGGATCAGACAGGCACGGCAGGAAGCCACGCAACGGCGCTCAGAGCCCCAGCGTACCACCCCGCCAGCCAAACGCGCTGACAATGCTCCCCAGAACACGACAACGGGCACCACAGAGGTGGACGAAGGGGAGTGGAACGGGTGAGCGAGGTTGCCGAGTACATCACCTCAAAAGGGTGGGTGATAGTCAGAAGGACGCGCATAAAGGGCGCAATCAACTTCTTGCTGGACTGCCCGCTCTGCGGCGCTGAGACCAAGAAGGGTAAGAACCGGTTTGTCATCTCGTCGGTGACCGGCGTGTATGTGTGCAACCAGTGCGACGAGCGCGGCAACCTGTACACGCTCAGAGACAAGATGGGCGACCTGAAGCGGGTAGCCACAGCAGGCGGCGCGGGCGATGACCTGCTCGGCATGGATTTGCTGGATCAGCTACGCCACCCGCCGCAGCCGAAGCAGTTGACTGGGATTGACCGGAAGCTCAAGGAGTGGAACGACGCTCTGATCGGCGACCCGGTAGCCTGTGAATGGGCAACGCGGTCGAGGGCGTTGCCGCCAGAGGCCTTGACCGAGTTCCAGCTTGGCATGCGGATGAAGGGCTCTCGTCGGTGGCTCGTGCTCCCGTACTTCGCTGGAGGCAAGGTCGTGCTGCTGAAATACCGCAGCATCGACGGCGGCAAGGACTTCATGCGGTCGAAGGACTGCCCGAGCCCGCTGTTCAACGTTGACGCTTTGGAGGGCGAGTACAAGCGCCTGTACCTCACAGAGGGCGAGCTTGACGCTGTGAGCCTATCGATCATGGGTTTCCGGCCAGCGGTCAGCCTGCCCAACGGGGCCAAAAACATCGACGACGAGCACGCCAAGTGGCTTGAGCGGTTTGACGAGATCTACGTGTGCACCGACAACGACGAGGCCGGAAACAAGTCGGCGGCGATGATCAGTGCGCGGCTCGGGGCGTTCCGTTGCTTCCGGGTGCTGTTCCCGCTGAAGGACGCGAACGCCTGCCTTGCTGCTGGAATGCACGAGGACGTCAAGACCGCAATAGGTAAGGCCGTGCTGATGGCCAGCGGCAAGCTGATGACTGGCGCTCAGGCGCTTGAGCAGGCGTTCAGCAACCGACGCGCCCTTGACCCCGGTCTGCACACCGGGTTCACCGACTTGCAGCCCATTATTGCCGGGTGGCGGCCCTACGAGTGGACTGTTTTCAGTGGGCCGACCGGGGCCGGTAAGACTGCCCTGCTTATGAGCGTCGGGACTCAGCTGATCCTTCGGAACGTGAGCGTGATGGGGGCATGGCTGGAGATTGACCCAGAGCAGGCAATCGTGAGGTGGGCGAGCCAGATCTTCGGCACCGACCTGTACCACGCTGGCGAAGAGGTCCAGCAGAAGGCCGTGGAGCGACTGAAAGAGGTGGGCCACCGCATGTCGGTTGTGCCGCACCAAGGCTCCATCACGATGGCTGACTGGGCAGGGATGGTTGAATATGGGGTGCGCCGCAACGGGGTGCAGATGCACATAGGCGATCACTTCCAGTTCTTCTGTCCCGATGTGGATGACAACAAGCAAGTCAACAAGGACATTCGGTTCTACAACGACCGAATCGTCAACAAGACCGGCGCCCATGGGGTGATGGCGTTCCACCCAAAGACGGTGCCGACTGATCGCAAGACCGGCGAGGAAAGGCCGATTGGAATCGGCGACCTCTACGGCAGTGTTCAGATCAAGCAGTTGGCCCACAACGCCGTGTTTCTGGACATGCCGGACAGCAAGTCGGGTTCATCCAGAGTACGAGTCGCCAAACGCAGATGGGCGGGTTCCACGGTCAGCGTGCCCGCGAGCTTCACGCTCAGGTTCAGCAAGAAGAGCCTCATGTACGTCGATGACGACGACAATGAGAATATTGATTTTGCCGACTATCAGCAGGGGGGGAAATGGTAACTCACACAATTGCAGAGTCAGGGGCCGAGGTAATCAAGACGCCCGACGCGAGAGTTACGGTCACCCGCAAGGCGGGCGTTACTACGGTTCAGGTGCAGTCGCTTCGGGCTGGCGCTCGTGGCCGCATGTGCCGGGGAGGGCTCAAACCGTTCTCCGAGGCCGTGTTGATCTGCGGTGACCCCGAGCACCAAGACCTTCTAGATGGCGAGTCCGTGGCGCAACGGCTGGCGCTCCTGCACACGCTCGGCATCGTTGACGACTTCCCGAGCGAGCCCGAGGTGATGGATGTGGTCTACATCAGGGCCCGTCACGTGCTGCTCAGCAGCAAAGGCCGCTGGCTGGCTGCGTGTGCCACCCAGCGCGATGCGCTCGACACCGCGTTCAGTCGGGGCCACAGCGTGAAGGGGTTTCAGGCCCCATGACGCTGGTCTGCTCAGTATGCGGCGGGTACGAACTCGCTGTGCTTGGAGGCCTCGACAGCCCGTGGGCTCTGGTGATCAAGTGCAATACGTGTCGGGCTGAGGCCAAGGTCGTTGGGCTCGATGTGATGGTGGGCGGTGAACGGGTCAGCCCGCCAGCGACACCGAGGGCCTTGCTCGGGTTCGGGCAGGATGACGAAGATCCGTGGGTTCCGTACAGCGTCAGGATGAAGCGGAGCCAGCGCGATGTGATTGAGTTCGCCTGCGCCAACGTCAGGGTGGACTGCGGTGTTCCAGAGGGGCCGCTCACCGTGGGCCGCTGTCTGGAGCTTCTGGCGGCTGACTACAACTCGGGAAGTGGAGGTATGGGCGCGTGAACGTAACTATCAACATTGGGGACAACCTGTTGGTCCTTCTGGGCACCGCGCTGATATTGTGCGCTTGTGGGTGGGTGTGATGGTTGACTTCAGCAACTTCGATCCAGTCCAGACCGGCATCAACGACGTGCGCCTTCGGCGGGACGTTGGGCTCATGCTCGACCTGATCTGCGAGGCAGAGAGTCTTGAGTCAATTCGCGCATGGAGCCCGAGCGCTGCGGATGCGATGTGTGATTTCCAGAGACGGATGATCCTGAGCCCCACGTGGGTGCCCTCGGTGAAGCAGGCGCGATGGGTCGCCAAGACCTACAACAGCCGGGAGCTTCGGGCGTCACCGGCATGGGGGATGGTCGGGGTAAACTTGCTGCAGGAGTTGGACTCTGAGGTTTCAACCAGCGGCTTGCCCCGGCGCAGGCGAGAGGTGTCGCCGCGACTGGTCAGGACCCCGGCATACCGCCGACTGCAGGAGCTTGTGGGCGTGGCAGGCGGGGAGGTCCGGGAGTCCGCCAGAGGCACGCCATACCTGCTGACCAACCTTGGCGGGGTGCTGGTCAGCGTGGCTTGGTTCGGGAAGAGCGGTCACTATCGGGCGTTCTGGCCGTTCACCTCGGAGAATCAGACCAAGTACGACGTGCCCTACTACAAGGCCGCTGGCGTGTCCGCTGGCCTGCTTGTGGAGCGCGTGACGGGGGTTTCGCCATGAAGATCGCAAAGCTACAGATTGGACGGCTGGATTGCGGCAGGCTGTGTCTTGTTGCAGTGACTGCGGACGGCGGGGAGCATTTCATCCCGAGCGCGGAGATTGAGCAGCTTGACCAAACGGTCTACCACCACACGCACTGGACCTACGGTGTAATGACCCCGGAGATCACCGTGAACGGTGCCACCTACAAGGTGACCGCGCGATGGGGCGAGGGCACGCAGCAGAACACGGATAGCTCAGGCCCATGAGTATCAGCCGGGAACAGGGCGCGCAGATAGTCCGGGAAGTCAGGCTTGCCTTTGCGGGCAAGTGGCGACCGGACCTGCCAGAGGATCGGCGGCATCGGGGCGTGTGCTACAAGTTCACCGAGGCCGGGTCGCTGCGCCGGGGACTTCCGATCCTCAAGGACGTGGAGATCGTGTGTCGGCCCATCATGGTTCCCGACCTCACCGACGCTGACCTGTTTGGCAAGTCGGCCAAGATGGTTCCGGCAATCGACGCGAAGCTTGAGCGCCTGTTTGAGACAGGGGCCGCGAAGCGCGGGGAGAAGTGGGGCGACCGGTACCGTCAGATCGTCTGGAACAAGCCCAGAGGCATGGTGGACCTGTTCATGGTTCACAACGACATACAGTGGGGCTACATCGTTCTGCTCAGGACCGGGTCGCACCACTACAGCAAGGCGTTTGTGACAGCGCTGCCGAGGCGCGGGTTCAGGGGCTCGGGCGGGTTCTTGATCGCGCCTGACGAGAAGCAGCACCCGAAGTGGTACGGCGTGTGCCAGAACTGCAGTGCCCGCGACCGTCGCAACAAGAAGCGACCGAGATACAAGAACGGACAGTGTGAGCATCGCGGCGGTCGCGTTGCTTGCGTTGAAGAGATGGACTGCTACACGCACACAGGCCTGCCCTATGTGCCGCCGACCGAGCGCTCGCTTGGGGATGGCGAAACCTTGACAGATGCAAAACGGAGATGGGGGCTTTAGATGCCGGACTTCAGTACGGAATATGTTCTTCGCGTGGCCAAGCTTGACAGCGCGGTTGTCAGCCGGTGTGGCTACCCGAACCTTGGTGCGGCGGTGGCAGCGGCGGGGCGGGTGTCGAAGCGGACTGACCTGCTCGTGCTCGGGGTGACCATCGAGCGCACCGAGAGCATCGAGGTGGACTGGGAGAGCAATCTGATCCCGGAGGGCGGCGACGAGCAGAGCCCCGACGAGACCAGCAAGCCACACAAGCCGGTCGAGCTTGGGCTGAAGCCGGTGGTGCGTGCGCTCGCCCGGTGGTTCAACGCTGACTACCCCGACATGCCGATTGAGTTCCTGTTCGACGGGAACGACGACTGATGGCCGACGAGAGCGTTTACCATCGGTCGCAGCGAACCGACCATGGCACACCTGACCACATTCTCGATGCGGTGAGGGAGATCGCGCCCATCAGCCTTGACCCGGCGACAGGGCTGGACAACCGAACCGGAGCGCTCGCCTACTGCGCACTCGACGGCGTGGTGGTGGCGGGTCGGGACGCTTTCGGCGTGGAAATGTGCGGCGACCCGATGATCCGTCAGGGGTGGAACACCCTGCCAGAGAGCGCCGTGGTCAACGGAGGCGTGTGCGTTGGGGACGATGGCCTTGAGTGCGACTGGACGCGCTACGGGCTCACCTTCGTCAACTGCCCCTATGGCCGTGGCATCACGTCGAAGTGGACTGCGAAGTGCGCCGTACAGGGCCAGCACGGGGCCGAGATCGTGGCCCTTCTGCCGTGCCGCCCTGCGACGGCGTGGTGGTGTACCAACGTTCTGAAGTCGCAGGCCATCGCCTTTCACGACGGGCGGGTCAGGTTCGCCGGGGCAAAGAGCGGCGCACCGTTCCCGAGCGCTCTGGCATATTGGGGCAAGCGACCGTGGGCCTTTGAGCAGGCCATGGTCAAGCACTGCTGGGTCGTGAGGAACTGGTCGAAGTGACCGACTTCGTTATCGGAATAGACCCCGCGACCTCGTCAGGCCTTGTGCTCGCGCGGTACGGGGAACACGGCATGCCGGTACTGGTTGACCAGCGGCTTGCGTCGTTCAGCAGGCAGCGGCGCGCCGAGTGGTCGCGCGTTGCGAGAACGCGGCTCAGCGGCATGACGGACATGCTACCGGCCAATGACCTGACCGGTCGCCGGGAAGCCGTGGTGCTGATTGAGGACTGGGATCGTCACAGCAGCTACAACGCAGCCGTGCGGCTTGCGCAGGTACAGCAATGCTGGATCGACGTGGCTGCCGATCTCGGGTTCTCGGTTGGGTTGGTGAAGGTGATGAAGTGGCAAGTGGCCACCGGAGTCAACAAGTTCACCGACAGGAAAACGGGCAAGGGCTCGCGCAAGCGGGCAGCCATCAGGTACGCGGCCAGCAGCTTCAAGTGCGGAGTCGAGGGCTGCGGCAAGAGGCTGGACGAGTGCGACCACATGAGGCAGAAGTCAGATATCGGGGATGCCATGTGCATGGTCCGGTACTGGATTGACCAAGGCAGACTGAAGGCAGCCACCCTGCCGTTCTAAGGAGTGACCCGATGCAATTCCATGAGCTAAAAACGTGGCCTGACCCGTTCGACGCGGTGTTCTCAGGACAGAAAACAGCAGAGCTACGGCTGGACGACCGAAGGTTCGCCATTGGGGACGTTCTTGTCCTGCGAGAATGGGATCCGGCAGACGGGGATTACTCCGGACGGACCTGTTACCGCCACATTTCGCACATGGCGGGCGTGGACAAGTGGGTGGGCGTGAAGACGCTGCACGACTGCGACTGCGGGCTCGGGTGGGTGATGCTCAGCTTGAAGCCGTGCCACACGGATCTGGTGATGGCGCACCTGAACTTCAAGGCCTACCCGCCCGAGCACGGCTGGATGGTGTCGGGCCGGTTCTTCTACAAGGACGGGATCTCGATCTGCGAGGTCGGCACGCCGGGGCACACCAAATGGGGCGTCCAGAAAGGGGACGTGACTCACTCGGAGGGCATCCCGACCCGAGCGCTCGCGATGCTGTACGGCGAGTGGGTGGCGGCTGGCCATGAGACCAAGTGCTGCAACCGCGCGCGTGGTGCGGTCGAGGACGGCGACCCCATCACCCACTGCACGTGTGAGAAACACTGATGGCGAGATACGCGAAATGGGCGAAGCAGCCCAAGTGGTTGAAGGTGGTCAGGATGATGCCATGCGTTGCGCCGGGGTGCGGGGCGTCAGGGATGACCGATGCCCACCATGGCGGCGGCGGCTCCGGAATGGGGATGACCAGTCCCGACTGCATGGCGATCCCGCTGTGCCATCCGTGTCACATGCGCCACCACGATGCCGGGGTGCCCTCGCTGGAGTTCTGTCAGGAGTGGCTGGAAGAGTTCTTCACCAGCGCGGGGGTGGAGATGCCCAGCACGGTGGAGAGGGGCAGACTGGGCGTGCGCGGCACCTTTGCGGCCATGGCCCCCAAGTGGGCGGCTCAAACACAGGAGTGGCTGGACGAGGCCCGTGGCAGGCCCGAAGAGTGTGCTGAGAACCTGCAAGGGCTTTTTATGGCCACCATGCGCTAAACCGCCTTGCGCAGTTTGGTACAGGGTGGTATTTCTGGACAGGCCGAGAGAAGAGCACGCGGAACCCGATGAACAACGATCTGATTGTAGAGAGATGGAGCATGGCCCGGTTGCGGATGCACCCCCGCAATTACCGGAACCATCCGTCAAAGCAGATCGACCACCTCTCCAGAAGCCTGTCCTATCGTGGGCAGCGACTGCCGATTGTGGTCCTCCCCGACGAGGAAGGCGACGGGGGGACAATCATCGCGGGCCACGGGGTGTTCCTCTCTGCCGCAAGACTCGGATGGGACGAGATTTGGGTTGCGCCTTGGTCAACGACCAGCATAGAGGCGCTTCACTACCTTGTCTACGACAACGAGTCGTCCAAAGATGCCGAAGATGACGAGACTGAGCTTGCGAGGATCCTTGTGACCTTGCTTGAGGAAGCTCAGAGCGTTGACGAGCTAATCGAGGCGGGCAGCGCCTACACGGACGACGAGTGGATTGACCGAGTGACACAACAACAACAGCTTGATCTTGGCCTGTCCGACCCAAACTCAGAGACCCCCACGCCGGACCTGCCGAAGGTTCCCGTCACGAAGCCGGGCGACGTGATCACACTCGCCGAGGGGTACATTCTGGTCTGCGGCGATAGCACTGACCCCGATGTTCTGATGGTTGCGACTGAGGGCCGTGAGGTGGACATGATGTTCACCGACCCGCCGTTTGGCGTGAACTACAAGGGCCGGGGCAAGCACACCACCAGAACGATCCTGAACGACGCGGATGCGGGCGGCGGGTTCCTTGCGTTCCTGTGCGACTTCATGGACGCCGCCCCGGTCAGACCAGCGGGCGCGGTGTACGTGTGCTACGCTGACAAGAACGTCATTCCGTTCCGGACAGCCTTCGACGCTCGGTACCACTACAGCGCCAACATCATCTGGGCCAAGACACAGCTTGCGGGCGGCTTCGCTGACTATCGCTCGCGACACGAGCCCATTCTGTACGGCTGGCGCGAGGGCACCAAGACCAGCAGGAAGCGGGTCCGGATCACCGACCGAAGCGAGAACACGGTTTGGGAGATCAGCAAGGGCTCGCTTGCTGACTACAAGCACCCGAATCAGAAGCCGGTCGCGCTGCCACGCCGCGCGATCCGGAACAGTAGCAGAGCAGGAGATCTAGTCCTTGACCCGTTCATGGGGTCAGGGTCTACGATGCTCGCTGCTTACCGGAGCGGACGTTTCTGCGCCGGTGTTGAGAAGGACCCCGCGTTTTGCGACGTCATCGTGGAGCGGTGGGAAACACTAACCGGGAAGAAGGTGACTCGTTGAGCACGACAACTTACAAGAAGGGCAGCGACAAGGTCGCGAAGCGAGTGGCGTCACTCGTGAAGAAGCACCACACGGATCTGGCCGACGCCAGCATCCGGATCATCGAGGCCAGCAAGATGCAGGCGGGCACGCCCGTTCGCATGGGCCTCGCCACGCCGGGTGACAAGGTGGACGGCTACGATCTGGTGGTGATCTACGACGGCGGGGTGCTGCTGAACGCCACGCCCCCGGTGCAGGACGCGCTGCTCGACCACGCCATCAGCGGCTGGCAGGGCGTCGAGAAGCGCGGTCGCAAGGGCGCACCGGCCTACAAGGCCTACCAGCCCCGCAAGGCGCTGCGCGTGCACCTCGACGTGGTGGAGCGCCACGGTGCGGTCATTGACGAGTGGAAGGACGCGCAGAGCCGTCTGGGGCAGTTGACGCTGCCGCTGTCCGAGCCGAAGAAGCGACCGGCCAAGAACAAGGCGAAGGGCGACGCGCCCGCAATTGGATCCCTGGCGTAAGAACCGGGCAGACGGAGCAAGAGGGGAGTTGAGAGGCTATGGGCAGCTTCGGTGTGACCACCCGAGAGAAAGACGGCAGACTGATTACGTGCTGCGCTACGTGCGGCGCAGCCGAGGGCGAGGTCTGCGGTAAGCCGGATGAGTGCTGGGACGGTGGGCCGGACCCGACAACCATGTCGCCCGGAGCCAACCTGCTGCACCGAGCCGACAAGGCTGCAGCGGCACTCAAGAGGCTGGCGCAGGCGGCGGCAGGCGCGCTGGACAGCGGCGACCGTGTAGAGGCCATTCTGGGATCGTTCAACGGGATGGACGAGTTGCGCGAGGTGCGCGGCTGGCTGATGGACGTAGAGTTGATTTTGAGTCAGACAGGCAGGGACGCACTGGTGGACCTGCTTGCACAAACGGCAGAGATGCTGACGGAGGACGAGGATGGCGGCAGTGCTGGTGTTTCTGTACGGGATGAAGCTCGGGAAGGCGGGGCAGGCTCCGAAGGCGACAGTGATGGAGAAGATCGCTAAGACCTTGGCGCTGGTGGGTCTGCTGATGTTCTTGTTCGGGTGGATCACATACGCCATCTTCTGGAGCGACTTGGCCGGTGCCGAGGCGGTGCTGAGCGCTGCTCAGGTGATGGGGTGTCAGGCCGACGCTTGTGTGGCCGAGGTGATGGTCGCCAACCGCGAGGCTGGAAATGCGGGGGCGTGGCTGACGTGGTCGATGGTCACGATGATCGTGGGCGTGCTGATATGAGCCTGATGGTTCATGCCGACAAGCGGACCCTGATCCTGTGCCCATGGCGCGACTGGCCGAAGAGCACGCGCCAGACAACAAGGGCCTACGTGGAACGCGACTACTTCCTGTCAGAGTGGGCAGAGCTTCGCGTGGAGCCTCAGCACCGACCCGACACGGGCCTGAACGCCCGGTGGCAGGTGATGCGGCTGGGCAAGGTGGCCCGCCGTGGCGAGTCAAAGACCATAGACAATGGCTGCCGTGCGGCAGAGACAGCCCTGAGCGGGATCTGGGAAGAAGAGCTTGAGCGACGGAGGGCCGCCGGATGATGGTGATGCTTGCCGCTGCGCTGCTGATTGAGGCGGGCGCGCTTGAGGGTGGGCAGCTTGCCCACGACGAGGTTGACGAGTTTGCGCTTCAGATAGTCGAGGCGTGCGGCGAGGGCCCGCTGTCACCCCCGACCGGAACCAAGTGCTTGGCTGCAGCAGTGGCGATCTGGGCAACGGAGACCCGTGGCAATTTCACGGTGTTTCCCAAGACAGGGACCGGTTGCGGCGTGATGCAGGTAGCTCAGCCATCGCGCTGCTTCAAGAATACGAGGCTTGGTCGGCAGTGTGCGCAACCGTGCACCGCACTGCGAATGACCCGGCTCGGACTTGAGTGGGGCGTGAGAGTGCTGAGATGGAAGCGCCAGCGCGCCCGCTCAATGGCCCATGCATTCAGGAAGTACAACGCCAGCGGGGCGGTAGTGAAGTGCAGCTACAGGGCCGGGAGGCGGCTCAAGGGCAAGAGTCGCCCGCGTTACGTGTGCTACGGGGCGGCGGCCTCGCGGCTTTACCAGAGGCTTCTCAGAGGCCGCAACTAAGCAGGAGAGCAGGAGATAACCCGATGCCGAAAGTAACATTCGTCAAGAAGGCCAGAAAGGACAACCCGGCCTGCAAGAAGGGCGAGTCCTACTACTGGTGGAAGCATGCCTACAGCCCCAAGCGGTACAGCCTGACCCGGCCCCGTAGCAGCCAGCTGACCCAGAGCGACTTTCTGTCACAGCTGTACGGTGCTCAGGAGGCTATCGAGGACGGCGGCAGCAGCCTGAGCAGCCTTCGTGATGCCATCGAAGATGCCCGCTCGGTCATCGAAGAGATCGGCGGCGAGTGCACCGAGAAGCGCGACAACATGCCGGACGCCCTGCAGGACGCCTCAACCGGCGAGCTTCTGCAGACGCGCGCCGACTCGTGCGAAGAAGTCGCCCAGCGGCTTGATGAACTTTTGGGCGAGATGGCCGACGATGACGACGCCCTTGCGGCACGCGTGATCGCGACCGCCTTCACCGACAAGGAGGGGGGGCCGGACGCGCAGGAGATCGAGGACGCGAAGGACCAACAGGTCAGCGAGTGGCAGAGCGAGGCGCTGGACATCGCCGGGGAGGTTGACGAGGGATGAGTCGCATCAACGTATACGAGGCCATCGCGCTGGAGCGTGCTGCGCAGGACGGCGAGTACGGCGGGCCGAGCCACGATGACGAGCACGTGCCCAACGACTGGCTGAAGAACATCAACAAGCAGATGATGAAGGCGTCGGACGCTTGCGGGTACCAGCCCGAGAAAGAAGGCGACCCGAACAGCGGTATCGCCAACGACTACCCCGATGACCCGGACGAGTACCGCCAGCGCATGGTGATGATCGCGGCGCTGGCCGTGGCCGCCATCGAGAGCCACGACCGGATCCGGTGGGCTCGACCGGCTGAGGGCATGCCCAAGGCCTATAGCTGGCGCTACGACACTCGCGGTGGCTCGCTTGAGGGCACGTTCACGGCAACCGACGAGCAGATGGCGCGGCTTCGCCAGTCGAGCGGCTACTTCTACGAGGTGCTGGGCAAGCACAGCGAGTTCAGCGTGGACTACACCGACCCTGACCTGTTCAAGGCGGTCGATATCCCGGTCGCGGCGATCCCCTACGCTAGCGGGGGCCACGACCCGTTCGACTACATTCGTTGCGACAAGTGCGGCGAGGACGGCGAGCGCTGCGTGTTCAACGGGAAGTGCCCCGAATGGTAGACGCGATGCCGGTGATGAAGTGCGGGCACACCGCGCAGGCCCACGTTGGCGGTGACCCAACCAAACCGGCCTGCGTGATCTGCTCGTGCACCGAGCGCGTGATGGAGCACGAAAAGCCTGATCTGACGGGCAGGCGAAGCAAGTGCAGTTCGTCGCACAAGCGCATTGACGAGGATGGTTACGGCTACAACTACTCTCGGATCAACCGGCGCGACCTCAAAGGTGCCTACCCGGTGGTTACCGACAGCAGTTACAGCCTGCCGTTCTTTGAGCACTGCCCCGACAAGCCGTTCGACCGCCACTACTGCGGGTGTTCCGGATGGGGATGAAGATCCGGACAGAGCTTTACAGTCGCCGGTTCAGACCGGGGCGGTACGGCCCGACCAAGCGCCTGCACTTGTACCAGCCGGTCATCAACCCGGAGCACAAGGTCTACGGCAAGCTGATCCCAGAGTGGCGAGGCTGGCGCACGCGGTGTGGCGCGTTCCAGTCAATCAAGGACGTGGAGTTGGACAACTGGGCCACAGTGACGTGCCCCGGCTGCCTTCGCGACGACAAGTACGAGGTGGACTTGGCCATCGGGGCAACCAACCCGGTGTGCACGATCCACGGAGACCCGATATGAACCCCCGATGCAAACGAGGTGACCAAATTGACTAAATACGTAGAAGCAGTGAGAGACTGCGCAGAGCGGTGCTACAGCGCGACTGCGTGCGCCGACCTGTTCATGGCGCTACAGCCGGGAGTGCTCCGGGTGCGCCTGCCCGCGATGACTCCCTTTGAGGCTCAAATCATACCTGACGCCGAGTCGAGAACGCGGTTCATGGGCCAGCCGTCAGATCTGGTGGACGGGGCGCTCAAGACCATCATCATCCACCCGCAGCGCTACCCCAAGGGCGTCATCGGCAGCTACCTCAAGGAGACCCACGTGTTCTACCTCTGGGACGACGGACAGGCCTCACCCGCCGAGCTACAGCACATTGTCAACGGCGCTGCGCTGGGCACCGTAATGCCGGTGGTGGTCGTGAGTCCCGGTCTGCTGGATATGGCCGAAGCAGCGTTCGGATGGCTCTCGGCGAAGCGCAACCCGCTCACACCACCGAAGCTAAGCGAGATCGAGTCGCACGTTGCGACTGTGCGGGCCTTCTTCAGGGCGCTGCGGTCGGCGCAGGGGAGGATCGGCTGATGCATTACTACGCAAGAGTCATCATCTGGGACGATGCCGATGCCGAGTTGTATGACGAGGTGGTCCGGATGACCGGCCCGATGCCGCGTGCCGGTGAGCACATCGTGGTCGAGAAGGGCGGGAACGAGAGCAAGATCAAGACGGTGACTCACTACGGCGCCAGCGCTTCGCCCGGTCACTACAGCGTGATGATCGAGGCCTACGAGTGAGGCTGTATACTGAGTACGCGATCCAGTGGACCGAGGGCACCGATACCGTGACCGCGACCTACGACGGCACCATGCGAGTCGAGGCCATCCGCTTCTGGCGCAAGAAGAGAGAAGCCAAGACCAAGGGCCTGACTTTTCGGCAGCGCTCTGTGCGGGAATTCCTGCTTGACCCCGACGCGAAGCCGAAGGCGACCGAGTTCAAGGGCAGCGGAGGTGGGCTGTGAGGGAGAACGAGGTGACCAACGAGATCGGCGAGACCTACGTGAAGATGGTGGAGTGGGTCCTTAGTCAGGACCCGAAGCTTCACTACATAATGCAGTCGTTCCCGCCGTGCTGCGTGGTGGAGTCGGTTCGTGAGGTCAGGATGCCGGGCCAAGGGCAGCAGGGGAGTGTGGCCAGCTACATGGAGATGGCTGACGGCTCGATGGCGGTCAAGGTTGTGGTGGACGACGTTGCGGGGATCTGCCGACCGGAGTGGCTGAGAGTGGTAGGGGAGCGCCCGCCCTACACCAAGCAGTGGGTGCAGGCCATCTTGAACGGAGTCAACTGATGAACCCAGCAGAGCTATTGATCGACTCACCGAAGTGGATGACGCCCGACTCGCTCGCGCTGATCACGATGGCCGGGAGCCACGCCTACGGACTGGCCACCGAGCAGAGCGACGTGGACCCGCCTATCCCGGCCATTGACGAGGTCTGCCGCCGCATCTTGCTGCAGTCACGGGGGCTTCAGCGTGGGTAAGGGCGGCGTGACCATCTTCATGTGCGGCGGGCCCACCGACTCGTTTGAGGACTCGCTTGAGGGCCGGTGGTTCATCGCTCTGGCCGAGCAGCAAGAGCTTGATCAGCGCTGGCACGAGCAACAGGGCGACCGGGAGCTTGTGTGCAAGGCCTGCGACGACACAGGCGTGCGTGAGTGCCCTGACAATGAGTTTGAGAGCCACGAAGAGGCCGGATGCCGGTGGAGGTGCCACGAGGGCGCTACGGCGTGTGACTGCCACCCCACAGACCGTGACAAGGCCCGCGACCGCAAGTGGCGCTACGATATGGAGGTGAGCCGTGTTTGAGCCTCTGAATCTGGCCGACGCGGAGCCGGACCCGATCAGGGAGGCCCCGTGGACTGACGGGGAAAGCTGGGCCCTTGACGGCGGGCATGTTCTCACCCGGCTCGTCATCAACGACCATGAAGAGTGGGGCGTGCTTGGGTTCGATGACGACACCAGCACGGCATGGCCGGACTGGCACTGGTGGGTCGAGGTGGCTCACAGCGATGGCCTTGGCTACTGCATGACAGGCGGTGCCACTGGCGATGACCCGGTGATGGACTTCGCGTTGCGAGAGGGCTTGGCACCGGGGCAGCCGTTCTGGGTCTGGTGCAGCATCGAGAGCGTGACCTACCCGGCAACACCGGACCACGGCACTGAGTACGACTGCTTTGTGAACCTTGACCGGATCGTGCCGGTGCCGTGGGACGCCGACCGCTGTGCTGCTGCTTGGGAGGCGTTCTTGTGGCGGCGGCACTACTGGACCCAACTGGACCACCAAGGGGCCGAGCCGCTGGCGCTTGTGCCGCTGACGCTGGAGGTGAGCCGTGGTTAGATCTGCAGGGCGGGCGGTGCTGACGCAATTCGGAACTCAGATCGGGTGGGCTCAGGGGTGGTTCACGCTCACAGACAACACGCGCCTGCACATGGAGCGGGTGGCGCTGCACGACAGCGCCGAGGTGACCAAGCCCATCGTTCTGCAGATGGAGGGCCCGTTGAACAATGCGGTGCTGACAGTCACAGCGGTGGTGACCGGGCAGGGCCACGTGGGCGAGATGGACTGCGACGTGGAGCTTGCTAAGTGGCTGGCCTACAGCGAGCACGAGGGCTGGTACCTCTGCACACCGGCAGGGCCTATGTCACAGAGCGCGTCTGACGGGCACAAGTGGGACACCGAGGCCGAGTGCAGGGCCGCTTGTGAGGATCTAAGGCGAACAGGCGAGCGAGGGGCAGGGGCGCGGGCGTTTGAGCCGCGACTGATGAACGCTCTTGAGATAGAGGCCGAAACGCCGACCAAGTTCACGACGGTCAACGAGCTACGGGCCAAGCATGGGCACCCGCCGCTTGACCACGCCGATGCCTTGAAAGAGAGCATCGCTCTGCTTCGGAACAGCCTTGACAAGACCATCGGAAGCCCGGAGACGCCGATCTGCATCGACGTGTGGCTGGACGCTATCGGGATGGACGCTGCTGCCGTGGTGCACCACCCTGACATGAACTGCTACAACACCAAGGGCGCTCCGATGCGACCCGAGCAGTGGGTAGCGAGAGACACAATCGTGGCGATGGCACTTGCGCCTGACCCAATCAACTTCATCAACATCAAACGGGAGAAGTAGGCCATGGGCAGCCGACCGAACGTAGATATTGGTTTTGGCTACTACCTCGGCGACGAGGGTCAGTACGAAAACACCGAGTGGGATGACGAGGGGGCCGAGTTCGTAGGAGATTTTGACGAACTGTTCAACAAGGCCATAGGGCTCACCGACCCCGGCGCCGAATACAGCGAGGCAACCAAACCGCTCTATCACGCCGTTTGGGACAAGCGCCGTGAAGCGGAAGCGCTCTGCCCGGTGACTTTCATCCATGGCGGTTCTGACGACGCCGAGTGCACATCGCTGGTGGTCAAAGAGACCTGCATTAGCGCTGACTGGGACTGCAATCCGTGCACCCTCGACAAGGATCACTGGTCTGCTTTTCAGCGGGCCGACCTGATTGAAACGCTGCGCGAGTGGGCCGAGAAACTAGGCCTTGACTGGGCCAAGATCGAGGCGGCCAACCCCGAGGGCCCGCGCTGGATCATGGTGGTCAGCTATGGGTGAGCAGAAGTTGCTTCGCGTCAAGCGGACCTTGGCGCTGCACTTGGTCGAGTACGAAGGTGACTCGGGCCGTCACATCAGCTTGGCGGCCAAGACCGACGAAGGGTTCCATACGGTGGTCTTCCGACCCGCTGCATCTGACGGCGAGTTCACGGTTGAGGCTTGGCCCATCGGCGAGGGGCCGTCACAGGAGCTTCAGGAGGCCACCGAGAATGTCTGACAAGAATCCATGCGACTGCACGTGGCCGGGGGACATGCACCACAAGACCTGCTGGAGCAAGTTACCCCCCGGCGAGATCGGCGAGTGCGACCACAGCGACCGCTGGCACAGTCGTCGGAAGGCCAACGCTGACCTGCTGGCTGGCCGTAACCGGGAGATGCTGGCTGACCTGTGCCGGGGCATGTGGCCCGACATGACGTGGCGCTGTGGAGATGGCCCGAGGCGCGCCGATCTGCGCATCTGGAACGTGTATGGGCGCGCCGGAGGCCGCAAGAGCAAGGCCAAGCGGATGGTGGAGTTCTACAGCCGCCCCGATGGGCTGACATTCCACGTATACGTGCGGGGAGCGGTGAACTGGATCCTCGATAAGGCAGCCCACCCGGATGGCGGTCTGAGAGTGGTGACATGAGGCCGGTCCCGTGCAAGCTCTCGGCGTGTGCGCTCCTTGAGCATCAGAAGTGGGGACCGGAGGAGATAGAGGCAGTGAAGTGTAACCAACGACGGATAAGGCAGACAAGGACCCTTCCCCAAAATGAGTGACCAGATCGGACAGCCGTTCACAGCAGATGTTGGTGACCCGTGCCCAAACTGCGCAATTTGTTTAGTCCAGACAGGGCCTGAATCTAACTATGTGTTAGCCTGCAACGGCTGCGGATTCGTCTGCATGAGCAACACGACCGCAGAGGTCACCCGTCAGGTAGCAGATGCGCTCAGGGCCCCCAACCCGAGGCCTGCGCCGACTGCCACTGACGGGAGCCCGCTGGTACCAATGGACATGGACCCGGCAGTGAGGCGCCTTCTGGGATTGGAGTAGTGACATGGCACGTAGAGTAATCACCCCCGAGCTTTACCAGAAGCTGCTGACGGCCTATCGCGAAGGGGGCGGGAACCACACGTATGCGGCACGGGTGACCGGTGTGGGCTGGAAGTTCGCCAAGCGCGCGTACTTTGACGGCTGGCCCAAGAAGGACTGGGCGGTGCCGATCAAGCGGGTCATCGACGGGGAGACCGCCCAAGCCAGAGGGACCCGTCTGGACGCCACGGTGCGCGACTACGCCGCCGCCGCAGAGGCCAGCGAGAAGGCCCGAAAGGACGCCCGTGACACCAGAGTGCAGGAAGGTATGCTGATCAAGCGAGCCCGTGGGGCCGGACTGATCATCTCGGCTGAACTACTCAAGGTGTTGCGTGGCTGCAAGGAGTTGGGCGACTACCTTGAGAAGCGGCTGAAAGAGCGCATGGACCCGCAGAGCAAAAACCCGCTGAAGCTCAGCGAGGGGCTGGAGATCTTGAGGCGGCTGCAGAGCATGGTGGCGGCCAACGCGGACATGAGCCAACTGACAATGCGCATGGAGCGCCTGTACATGGGTGAGCCGGAAGAGATCAAGGCCCTGCAACTCAGCGCGGCTGACACGGGCGACCTGCTCGTGGAGCTTGAGGCCATTCAGAGCGCCATTGCCGTGGCCCGCCCCGGCCTGCGACTGGTCAAGGAGATGGGCGATCAGGAGGCGGCAGGGTGACCCGCTGCAACTGTTACGTGTGCTCTGGTGAGCCCATACCGCCCCCGGCCATGGCCAAGATAGCCAAGGCGCTTGACACGCCGCTGGTTGGGCCCGCGACCCGCGAGTTTGTGCAGACCCTTGCGCTGGCCGAGAAGATGGCCCCGCCAGAACGACCGCAGAATGTGGTGCAGCGACCCGATTGGTCGGATGCTCATGGAGGTAGAGAAGCGTGAGAGATTGGTTCGTAGTGACGCTTGACGCTGGCGATCTGGTGCTGATCGTCGCCGCCGTGGGCTTCCTCCTATGGGGCGTCGGGATGCTGGTGCGCATGTGGTGGCGACAGTTGGTCGCCGTGTTCAAGCGGTGAGCAAGGGCACTGACATCGAAGGGCTCGCAGGCCTGCTGTATCAGCGGTGGCGCAAAGAGCAGCCGACTCTGGTGCAGAACTGCCTGCCTAATGCGTTTTGCCGCGTGCCCGCCAAGGGACAGCGCTACTGGCGAGCCGAGGCCCAAGAGGTCAGCGACTTCCTGTTCCCCGGTCAGATGGTTCTGGACATAACCCCAAAGGAGCGACCCGAATGAGCGCGACGGAAAAGATGACACAAGAGCTATGTGTGGAGTGTGAATCGCGTGTGATCTCTGGCGGGACGAGCACTCCCGCCCTGTGCGCCCCTTGCCGCGCCGACCGGAGCGACGGCTGGACTCGTGGCTACAGGGCGGGGTGGCGAAAGCGAGAGGCTGCCGCCACGATTGGCCCGTCAGCTGCTGTGGTCGCGGCCTGCTTTGCGGCTGTTGCCACGTGGGTCGGTTGCTACCTCGGTTGGTTGCTGTGAAGCGCCGGTATCAGCAAAGGCTCTGGGTGCCAACGTCTGGCCCGTTGGCGCGCAAGCTATGGGGGTGGGCAAGGGGAGCCATCGGAGGCAACCTGTGGCTATCTGACTGCTTCGCCTTGGGTGTGTGGTGGGGAGTACAGAGCCGGATCACCGAGGCGCAATTCGACTCGATAGCGATCATGCCTGACGGCGGCATGAGCCCCGGTGGACGAGTGATGAAGACGCGAGAGGACCGATGGGTGGTGGTGGCCTTGGGCCCGCTACTGGTCAGGCTCTGGCACCACGGCAAGGAAACGAGGGCGTAGATGGCAGACAGCGACAGAGCAGAACGGGTCGCAGAGCGGGTGGTGGGCCACCTCCGACGCGGCATGGGCATTCACGCGGCCATCGGTAAGGCATGTGACGAGTACGAGTTTGACACCGACCGGCTGTGCGCCTTCCTGATCTTGCGGCTGCTCGCCATGAGCGTGGAGGTGCAGAGCGTGACCCGGAGCGACCTGCTGTCGCACGCCAACCCGGTGATGGCCTACCGCAACCTACGGGTCACGCTGGAGAAGCAGGCCATTGGGGTGAAGCCGTGAGTGGTGACTATCTTATGACCTGCCCGTGCGGCTTCCGGTGGGTGGTCAAGGAAGAGGCTCTGAAGTGCCCGGACTGCGCAGAGACCAGCTTGCGGATGGAATCGGTCAGCTTGCTCTGCCTGCCTGCCTTCGCTCCGGACCTGCACGTGCGCATCGACCTGCACGGCGGCTCGTGGGTCAGAGTGGAGGTGCGAGAGGGCTACCCCGAGAACCACAATCCCGAGGCACACGTCGAGCGGAATCAGACTGGGGTGCTCACGGCGCGAGAGCTTGAGGAAGCCGTAAGGGCCACTGTCAGCGCCGCAAGAGAATCAGAGCGGGCCCGGATAGCCCGAGTGGCCGCAGCGATGCGTGAGGGCGCCGACGATGGCCCCACGGAAGAGGATCGGGCTCAGATACAGGCAGCCCGGGACGCGGGCCACACCCACCACTGCGCCGTGCGGCAGGTGGTCGGGGACGGCGCGTGCGAGTGCGGGCGAGGCGACTGGCGGTGAGCAGCGTCACGACGCCGCGCAAGGGCCAGAGCTACTGGAACGCGCGGACTGACGATGACGGCAAGGTGGTGACGGACGAGTGGGTCTGCACTGTGGTCAGGGGGAGTGTGGCGTACCTGATTCGGAAAGACAGGTACACGTGGGTCAAGCGCAGCAGCCGAGCGCACGGCGACTACGGATGGAGCAAGACGATCCACCCGCTTGACCGGCTTAGGGTTGAGGTCGGGGCAGTCCCGAGGTTCCGCGTGAAGCTGTACCGGACGAGAGCGACCGCGCTCAAGGCGTGTCTCCCTGAGCTACGAGCGATGAAGCGACGGATCGCCGCTGCCATCACGCGGATAGAACGCATGTAATTCTAGCCGTGACCTGCCAATGGGTCCGGACACTTACACACAACAAGAAGGACGGAATATAGATGGGCGACAAGGTGTCAATCGAGGTGCCGATGGATCTGGCCGTGGGGACTGCGCTCAGCGAGGTGCTGCGGAGAGACAAGAGGCCCGACCCCGATGTAGAGCGGATGCTGCTCACCGGGCTGGTCAGCGCCGGGTGGCGGTACGTGCCCCATCATGACCTGATTGTGCTGAAACCGGGAACACCCCGCCGTGACCCCGTGTCCGGTGAGATGGTGCCTACCACGGACGGGACTGTGCTGCGTGGCGACCTGCTGAGAGCCATCGCATGCTGCTGCCTGCCCACGGTTTTGATGGCTACGCGGTGTAAAGAGACAGGGCGGGAGATGCCAGAGCAGAAACTGACTTGACGCCGGAATCAACAAAAGGTTAGATCGGTCCCGAGGAAACACCGAGAAACCCTAACAAAAGGTTAGATTCGCTATGGGCAATAGCAAACAACCCAGATGGGGCGTGTTAGTCAAGAGCCACGAAGAGCCGGGAGTCACAAGTGAGGACTTCCCCGGCTTCTATGTGTACGTCGCCTGCAAGAACCGGGGCGAGATCCTGATGTGGACGGCTCACGCGAACTTCAACCCGACGCCGGGTGAATTCAGGCCGTCGCCCGCCCTGATATCGCTGGAGGTGCCGAGTGACTGACCCTGCCATCACCCCTGACCACTACGGTGGACCGCTCAACCCCTACGAGGTGATCAAGGTGTGCGAGGCGTGGGGGCTCGACAACGATGCCTATCTGTTCCAAGCGCTCAAGTACGTGGCACGGGCGGGCAAGAAGGCCGACAAGGGCCTGACAGAGGCTCAGACGCGCCTGCGCGATTACCGCAAGGCCGAGTTCTACCTGATTCGCCGCATGGGCCGCCAGAGCCTGTGGAGCCGGGTGCACGCGGCCATCATGGGCTGCCTCAAGGACACCACGATCCGGGTGGACGGCCCCGAGCAGTATGACCCGCGAGCCGTGTCAACCGCGTGGGGGTTTACCCCGGCCAGCGGCCTTGACCGGTTCGTGGAGCAAATCGCCAACCAGAACGCAAGGTCGGCACTGAAGCTGATCCAGTCAGAGATTCGATTCATTGAGAGCCAAGAGCCGGGAGAAGAGTAGATGACTCAGACCATCCGAGAGCTACAGGCCGCCATCCACAGCAACGCCATTGACAAGGGCTTCCACGAAGAAGGCAACAGTCCCGAGCGACTGCCCACGGTGCTCTGCCTGATCCACAGCGAGGTCAGCGAGGCCTTGGAGGCCTACCGCGACGGGGACGCGCCCGGTGAGCGGTACTACACCATGCGCGGCAGTGACCCGCCGATGCGCACCAGCGAGGCCAACGTTGGTCGAGTGCTCAACAAGCCCGAGGGTGTGCCGAGCGAGTTGGCCGATATCGTCATCCGCGTGCTCGACGTGGCGGGGCTGTACGGAATCGACCTGCAGGCCGTTATCGAAGAGAAGATGGCGTTCAACGCGAGCCGTGACAAGATGCACGGCGGGAAGGCCTGCTGATGGGTGAAGATCTGAGGCAACTGCTCGCCGCAATTGAGTCATGGAACCATGGCAGCGAGAGCGACGTTCCGGTCCCGGACGACAAGCGACCGTGGGGTGGTGGTGCCCCGTTCGGTCGCGACGTGTCCGAGATCCTTGGCCGTGAAGTGTCGAACGGCATGGCCCACACGATGATCGGGGAGATGACCCCGTTCCTGAAGGCGCTGCTTGAGTCGGAAGAGGCTCAAGCGTTCGCAGAGAGGTACGACCCGTGAAAGTGTACGTGGCCAGTAGCTGGCGAAACACCCTGCAGCCCGATGTGGTCGCGCACCTCCGGGCCGAGGGCTTCGACGTGTACGACTTCAAGAACGACGACGGGCGCGGCGAGGACTTTCACTGGCGGGATATTGACCCGAAGTGGGAAACGTGGTCGGCCCGTGAGACTCAGGCGGCACTGGAGCACCCGCTGTGCGTCGGGGCATTCGCAGCGGACATGCAGCACCTGACCGACTGCGATGCGCTGGTGTACGTACAACCGTGCGGTGTGAGCGCGAGCCTTGAGCTTGGCTGGGCCGTGGGCAAGGGCATTCCTGCCGTCGTGTTGCTGGCCGACGACGCCTGCGAGCCGGAATTGATGCTGAAGATGGCGACCTCGGCCACCTCGCTGGCTGAGGTGGTGGCCGAGCTTCGGAGAGCCTTGTGAGCGCCGGGTTCGTAGAGATCCTATGGCGCAACTTCGTCAAGGAGTCGGCGGCCATCGTGTGCAACGCGGCCAGCTTCCGCAACCCGGAGTGGGACCTGACGTGGGCCTACAGTCCTCACCATGCGTACAACCGCTATCCGGGGTTCCGGATCGACGCCGTCAACCGTGAGACCGGCGAAGAGCGCGAGGCGACCATCCGCAACAGCGACGGGCACATGAAGGTCGATCTGGGCATCAAGATGCACGGTCAGTGGTGGTGCCTCGACTACGGCTACCGCGACGGCATCGACCTTGCTGAGACTCGCGGGGTGGAGATCGTGGGTCTGCTGCTCAGCGGGGCAGAGTTTCCGTCCGTGGAGCGCCCAGAGGCAGCTGAGCGGGCAGGGTGGACCCAAGGGGTTGTCGATGGCCCGTGGAATGCGCACCTGACTACTTTCGCCTACATGTGGAAGGTGGACCCGGTGCTACAGGCCTACATCGAGGCCGAATCGAATCGGTTCTTGTCTGACTCTGTTTGGCGCAGCCCTGTGGCTGAGGTCAGAAGGTACGCCGCCGCCATGACGAGGCTCCGGGGCATGCTCCGGGGCGACTCGCTCAAGTTCATCGAGCGTCGGCTTGAGGACGAGGGCGAGGGGACCTACTTCACGGCCTACGGGTGGAAGATGAACCGGCAAGCGATGAAGCTGCTGGCTGACGTGGGCGGCATGGGCGGCCCGCAGCAGCGGCAGTACGACGAGCTTGTCACGGGGGTAGTATGAACGCCAAGACAGCCAAGGCGATTCGCAGGATCGTCAAGAAGCACGAGATCAGCCCCGAGGGGGCCAAGCTCTTCAAGAAGATGGTCAAAGCTGGCAATAAGCCCACCGAGAAGCTGGCCCTTCAGCTTGACATCTCGATGAACCTTGCCCGCATGCAGGCGCTTGACGCCGCCAATCCAATTGACCCCGAGAAGATCGGGGAGATGCAGACCGAGGAACGGGGAGGCCGAAGCCGATGGCGAATGAGATGACGTGGTGCTGCTGCCAGAACCCGGACGGCGTGGAGCTTCGCACCCGCAGTGCCTGTTGTCCGGTCCACAACGACTGCCCTGACCCGTGTTACGCGGACTCGACCTGCGACAAGCGAATCGCCGAGCACCGGGGTCAGTTCAAGGTGTACGTGGCGGGCCCCATCACGAAGGGCGATGTCTTTGACCACTGCGGCAGGGCGATGCGGGTCGGGACCGCGATCATGCTCGCCGGTCTGGTGCCGTTCGTGCCTCACACCAGCGCCATTTGGGCCATGGTGTCAAACATCGGCTACGAGCAGTGGATGCGATGGGACTTCGCGTGGATCCGGACCTGCCACGCGATGGTGCGCCTGCCCGGCGAGAGCAGCGGGTCCGACCGAGAAACCGAGCTTGCGTCCGAGCTTGGGATCCCGGTGTTCTACCTTGACGAATCGGGCGTTATCACGGACCTGCTCGCGTGGGTCGATGCAAAAATGGGAGACGAGAACAGTGGCACGTAGCAAGTCAAGAGCGGTAGCGGCAGCACGACGGGCAAAGGGCAAGGCCGACGCAGTGGGGGCAGAGCTTGCCACCGCGCGCGAGCGGTTGGAGGCCATCACGGTACACAGCGCGGACAGCACCGGTCTGGTCGGGATGGCCGCCGAGCTTACCGAGATGGGGGCCGAGGCCGTAGGGGCGGTGGCAGAGGCCCGAGACAAGCTGACAGCGCTCGTTCGGAAGATGCGCGCCGTGAAGGTGCCGCGCGTGGAGCCCTCCGAGGCCATCGCCGCTTTGACCGCCGAGCGTGACCGACTGATCGCCGAGCGCGACGGGGCGGTGGATCGGGCCAAGGCCGCCGAGAGTGAGGCCCAGCGCATGGCCGTGGCGACTGCCAAGCTACGCACTGAGGCGAGCAAGGGGATCGCGCCCCCTTGGCTGCGGCGACTCGGCAAGGAGGGGTGGATTCACCGACTGCTCGATCAGGGCCTGTCCTTCACGCCCGACGACAAGAAGGCCATCAAGCGGATCCTGCGGTGGGCCGACCCCGCGACCGGCACGATGGAGGGGGCCATTGACGTGGTGTTCGACGGGCCGCCCAGCGCGGAGTCGGGCCGCTTCGTGGAGTGCGAGGATCTGCAGGGCAACAGCATCAAAGTGGGCCAGTGGATCGAGCGCGAGGACGGGTTCTGGGCTCTGCGGATCAGCCCGAGCACCATCCCGCTGGTCGAGGTACTGCTGACCCCATGACGCCCTCCGACGTGAAAGAGGCCATCGAGGTCACCGTGCGCAGCCGACTGGTTGTGTTTGAGGGCAAGCTTGCCACTGAGGACATGCGGGCTCAGGCCCAGTCCATGGCCACCCAAGTGCTGCGAACCATGAAGAGCGACCCGCATGACGGGTGGGTCTTTGAGGGGTGGCGGTGTAACGTGGAGCAGGTCGGCCCGAGCGAGTGGCGAGTCAACGCCTGCCACGCGACGCCGATCCAACCTGAGCAGCTCATACAGCCAATCGGTCGCAAGCGCCTCGCGGCGTCACTGGACCGGATCGCGGCTCGCATCGACCACGGCAGCAACAAGGCTCAGACATGGCAGGACGACCTGACCGGCGCGGAGATCGCTAGAGGCATGCTGAGGTCAGAGGCCGCGCGCCTCCGGTCTGAGCAAGCCCGCGTGGACCTGCTCGCGCAGTGGCCAAGCGGAATCACCCCGCCGAAGCAGGCGCACCCTGACGACGCCGACTGCGGTCGCGATGTGGGCAGTGACCACTGGTGCCGCCGAGAGATTGGGCACACTGGTGGATGCGCCACGTGGGAGGACTGAGCACCACCTTGAGCGTACCCGCCGACTGGCTTCTACTGGAAAGCCACCTGAAGAGGCTCGGTTGGTCTAAGGCCGACTTGGCGCGGGAGTGCGAGATCCACCCAAACTCGGTATCGCGCTGGCGGTCTAACGGCGTGCCGCCTATCGTGTTGAAGCACCTCGCGCTGAGAATCGAGACTCACGAAGGATGGGAAGTCAAGCCGGGATGGAAGCTGGCCAGAATCGAACAGGGGTGAGCCTTGAGAGGCGGCACCTTACCGCCGAGCAGCGGGAGTGGCTGGACCTGATGGCCGATGCGGGCCCTGTGCCTCGCAGTCGCATGCGTGAGCACGTGAGAGGGCAGATCGCCCTGCACCACCTCACCCTGATGGAGTTGGTGGCTGACAACGGCACCGTGGTGCGCCTCACGATCCGGGGCCGCGCGCTATCTCAGTGATCCCCGGCGACACCAAGACCGCGATTGACGCGCTCACCGCGAGGGCAAGAGAGATCCGCAAGGAGCTTGCCCGCCGTGACCCCAACGTGTTCAACGAGATGGTCCTGCTGGACGAGCAGACCGGTGAGCCAGTCAAGCAGGCCAGCCACCACGTAGAAATGCAGCTTGGGATAACCAAGCACCGCAAGCTCGTGATCATGAGTCACGTTGAGAGCGGCAAGACTCAGCAGTTGATCGGGCGCATCCTTTGGGAGCTTGGTCACAACCTGAAGCTGCGGATCTGCATCATCTCGTACACCGGGGTCGTGGCGCACCGGATCGCGGCCACTGTCGCCAAGTACATCGAGCATAGCTCAGCCCTGCATGAGATCTTCCCGAAGCTTCGCAAGGGCGCACCTTGGTCAGCCGAGAAGGGCTACTGCATCAAAGGCCACGGCATCGCCAAGGAGCCGAGCGTCTGGGCACTTGGTCAGCACGGCAACGTACTCTCAGCCCGTATCGACTGGGCGTGCGTTGACGACCTACTGACCGAAGAGGGCACGTACAACGACCACCGCCGTCAGGACACCATCAACTGGTGGGACAACACGATCTATGGCCGCCTAACCAAGAACGCGCGAGTCACATACAACTGCAACGCATGGCACGAGAAGGACCACAGCGCAGTCCTTGAGAAAAAGGCCCGCTCGAAGCTGATAAAGATCGGCGTGCGTGGCCCTAACGGGAAGTCGCGATGGTCCGAGGTGTGGCCAGAATGGCGCATCGAAGAGTTTGAGGAGGACAACCCCCAAGCTGACCGGCTTCTGCACTGTGTCCGGAGCAAGATGGGGTCGAGTCGCTTCACCCAAGACGGGTTTGAGCTATGCAAGGCGCGCGGCAAGGGCGTGCCGATGTTCTACCGGCTGAGGGACCTGCCAGAGGGCTACCGGATCGCCACCGGCATTGACCTCGCCTTCACGAAGAACAAGAAGTCAGCCCGCACCGTGTTCTTCACCATCCTTGAGCACCCCGACGGCTCGCGTCAGCTTGCCTTCGTGGAGGGAGGGAAGTGGAACGCGACCGAAACACTCAAGCTGATCCCGGAGACCTTCAAGCGGTACCGGGGGATCCAGTTCGTGGAGGGCGTCGGGGCTCAGCGGTGGATGGCTGAGTTGACCAAGGGCGTCCCGATCAAGGCGTTCATGACCACCGGCGACAAGAAGCGTCACAAGAAGTTCGGGGTCGAGACGCTGGCGCACGAGTTGAACCAAGGCCGGTGGATCATCCCGTGCAGCGACACCGAGACCGATGACGACGGCTACCCGGTGGTGACCGAGCCCGAGATCCAGACGTGGATTGACGAGTGTATGGCCTATGACCCTGACCCGAAGATTCACGACGGGGATAGCCTCATGGCAAGCTGGTTCGCTCGCGAGGCCCTGCGGATCGGAATCCATCACCGGGTCGATGTTGTGCTTAGCCCGGAGGCGCAGGCAGTCGAGGACGCACTACAGGGCAAGAAGGACGAAAAGCACGTCGGCGAAGTGGTGCAGGGCGAGGCGCTGTGGAGCGATATCAGGGGCATGCTGGACTAGCGTTGCCGCCTTGGCTATGGTCGCTGCCATGCATCCATCCATAGAACACGTCTTGAAGTTTATGAAATACGAACACCTGCCCGAGCACCTACAGGAGGTGTCAAGGCCCTTCTGTGAACTAGCAGAGCTAACGGCCAAGCGGCGTCCACACAACCCCGAGACGACGGTTGCGCTCAGGAAGCTCATGGAAGCCAAGGACGCTGCCGTGAGAGCCATGCTGGACTAGTGTTGCCGGATCGGGTACCGACAGGGTAGTATCCAGAGGCCCAACCCCCGGAGGTTCAGCGACCACAATGAGTAGCGACAATCTGAGATTTGAGCAGCCAGACAGCAATGCGCTCAAGCTGCGCCGACCCGCCGTGCCGTTCGGGGGTGAGTACAACTTCACCATCGAGTGCACCGACTTGGCCGCGCTGACGTGGACCCTCAACGTGTGCGTGTCCGGCTCGTGGAAAGAGATTGACACCGGCCTGACCACCGCTATCGCTACCGTGGGCCGTGACGGGGTGTTCATCGACGGAACGCGGCACCTCGGGCCCGGAGCGACCATTCAGGGCGCTGAGGTGGTCTGGAGTGGTGGCGGCGACTCCATCGTGAACGTCAGCAAGTCCCTGACGGGGTTCTAGCCGATGGCACCCACCTTTGAGGCCCAGATCCAGCCCGCCATGGGCGGTGTTGGCGTGCCCAGGATCTGGTCGTGCCGTGTTCAGCACAGTGACCTGACCGTAGCCGCTGGCAGCGAGAAGCTGACCATTGGTCGTATCAGCGCGCTTGACGTGTGCGTGCTTGACTGCTTCACCAAGGTCACCGTGGCGTTCTCGGGCGGCACCGCCAGCGACGTGAAGCATGACGTGGGGGCCGATGCACGTGGCGGCAACGAGTACCTTGACGGTGCCGAAGCTGACTTGGGTGGTTGGGAGGGCGTTCTGACCGGCGTGAAGGGCGGCGACATGGATGGCCGCACCGCGATACTTGGGGGCGATGACGACGTGAGCGTCACGGTCATTGCCACGGGCGACACGGTTGATAACCTCGATGCAGGGGATATGACCGTTTACATTCGCTACTACGAGCTACCGTAGCCAGCCGGGACGGACTCGGTCGGGCTCAGTGGCTCAGTGACCGGAGAGACTATGGCACTGGCAGCACGGGTTCTATCACCACAGCAGATCAAGAAGGCGGCGAAGTGGACTGACGACCACCTCACCGAGATCGGCGAAACCAGAGAGTCGCTACACGAGGCGTGGTTGGCAACGCCGGGAGGGAAGGCCGCCAAGGCCGATGGCCACTGCGCCGCCCGGTCGGACGCGATCCACAACGACCAGCACTTCATCAACACCGTACTGGCTGGACCCGCGCCGGGTGACCCCGCCTTCGTGGAAGGGCTGCAGTCGTTCCTGTTCAGCGACGTTGGCGATGACCTCGCTGGAGCGAAGAGCCGCCCCGCCACGAAGCGCGAGCGCGACGGGTGGTTTGGTCCCGCCAGTGACCGGCGTCTGGAGCTATGGCGCGAGAGCTTGAGGCCCGTGCCGGTAATGGTGGCCCCGAAGGGTGACAACCTGTTCCTGATCAACGGCAGGCTGCAAGAGCTTCCGGGGGCCGAGTCATACCGGATTATCCGGCCCGACCAGAAGGGGGCGCTGACCTACGCCGACGACCAGAAGGGGCTCGGCACGTGGGGCAAGGGTGGCCGCAAACATGCCCGTACCGTGGTGAGCTTCGCGCACTGGACGGCTGGCCTGACCGCAGCGGGTGGGCACCGGGTTCTGACACGGCGAGGGTTCCCCACCACGGCTTTGCTGGACAACCCGCATCCCGCCACCGGGCTGGTCACGGTCTACCAGTGCTTCGACCCGATGAAGCGAGCCGGGACCCACGGCGGCACGTGGCCGAATCGACGGTCGTGGCTCTCGGGGGACTTCATCACCCCGGCCTACCTCAAGTACGCCGCCAAGATCGCCAAGATCTCGGGCAAGGAGCCCTCTCGCATCCGTGGTCACCGCAACAACGGGCGCTCTTGGGTGCTCGGGTACTGGATGGGCCAGATCAAGGCGTGGCTGGCCATGACTACCGCTGTAGCGGCAGAGGCTGGCATGACCCCCCGCATCCGCACGGGCCGCAAGGGGATGCCGGACTTCTTCCCGACGCAGAGCGTGTACCCGAGAGGCACGCTGACCAAGGGCACAAACGGCGAGTTCGGCAACGTTCTCTCTCACCTTGAGTCAACCGCCAAGAAGTGGGACTGCGCTGGGCTCTGGCTGTTCGTGGCCCTCGCCGCCCGCCTGTTCCCCGAGGTGCTGGCATGCGCCCCGTGGCTCGCGGAAAACCTCGACCTCGACAATCCAGCATGGGACAAGATCGAGGCACAGTGCCGAGCCGACTGGCACAGTCCCGAACTGTTCGGTCACTAAGAGCGACAAAATGGGCGGGACATTTCCCACCGGGGTGTGTCAGTATGCCCGGTGTCGCCACACAGACTCAGGCGGCCCGCGTTTTGTCCACCAGCAGGGAGCCCGAGGGGATTGCGTGTCAGAAGAACTTCAGGAAAGCATTCTCAGGGCGACCATGTCGGTAGAGGCACTAGCAGAGCAGGTCAGGGCGTTAGCCCAAGACCAGCGCGATATGCGAGGGGAGGTCGGGGAGATCAAGACCACCCTTGCGCGCATTGACGAGCGCGAGCAGCACACGAACGTGCAGGAACTCAAAGAGCGCACACAGGTCTTGGAAGAGCGCGACCGAGTCAGGCAGGAAGCCGACAAGACGGACGCAGCGGCCAAGCAGTCCGTTGATGACCGAA
>Ga0114932_10001195_pt1 | contig 30051 bp, 24 predicted proteins | sample 2SBtaG_2_FD_87286 | JGI IMG/M metagenome (GOLD analysis project Ga0114932, IMG submission 87286) | Deep subsurface microbial communities from Kolumbo volcano to uncover new lineages of life (NeLLi) - 2SBTROV12_ACTIVE470 metaG | ecosystem: Environmental > Aquatic > Marine > Volcanic ...
GCCCTGATGCCGGACTTCAGAACCCTTTGGGGCGATCTTTGCGACGAGATCAACCTGATCGTCAAAATCCCGGTGGCCGAGGTGCGACCGCTGACCAGCCCGATTTACGAAACCGGCTGTAAGGAGGCCGATCTGCGCAAATCGTGGCAAGCCAAAATCGCGGCTATGGATTGAGGGCGGGCAGGTGGCGGCACAAAAATATATGCACGGCGTGCAACTGTTGGCCCACGGCGATCTGGACCAACTTGTGTGGAATGAAAAAATTCCAGTGCCGGTGGCAGGCAGGGGTCAGGCGCTGATCAAAGTGCTGGCCGCAGGCGTCAACAATACTGACATCAACACCCGCCTTGGCTGGTACGCAAAAGACGTGACCACATCAACCGACACCACACCAACCGGTGATATCGCCGACGGCGGCTGGGGTGGCGCTCTGCCGTTCCCATTGGTTCAAGGGGGTGATTTGTGTGGTAAAATCGTTGGTTTGGGTCCTGATGTTGCCAATGTCGAGCTTGGCATGCGGGTAATCTGCGCCAATGTTCAGCCCGAGCCGACCCCTGACAACCCGCGTAAATACGCGGTCATTGGTTCGGAATATGACGGCGCGTTCGCACAGTTTTGTGTGGTTCCGGCCAAACACCTTTATGATGTTTCCGCAGCCCCACTTAGTGACGTGGAAATGGCGGCGATACCCTGCGCCTACGGCACCGCCATGGGCCTGCTGCGGCGGGCGGGTGTTGGCAAAAATGATCATGTTCTGATCACCGGCGCATCTGGCGGCGTTGGCATGGCGTGTGTGCAACTCACGAAAATTCTGGCGGCGCAGGTCACCGGAATTGCCAGCCCGCCAAAACAGAACGCCGTGCTGGCTGCTGGTGCGGATCATGTCATTTCGCGCAACGACGTGCCCAGACCCAACGGCTTTGATGTGGTCATTGATGTGGTTGGCGGTCCGGCGTGGGGCGATCTGATCCAGGCACTTGCACCAGGAGGGCGCTACGCGGTTTCCGGTGCCATCGCCGGGCCGATGGTGACCGGTGACCTGCGCACCGTCTACCTGAATGATCTGTCTCTTTTGGGCAGCACGTTTCAACCGGCACAAGGATTTGCAGCACTGGTTGATCTGGTTAATCAGGGGCGGGTTCGTCCTTTGGTGTCCAAAACCTATCCGCTGCGCGACATCCGTTTGGCGCAGGAAGATTTTCAGTCAAAAACACATCCAGGAAAACTGGTTCTTATTCCCTGATCGGAGGCCATCATGTCTATCCCAACCCATGCCCGCGCGGTGATCATAGGCGGCGGCGTCATCGGCTGTTCGGTGGCCTACCACCTGACTAAACTGGGCTGGAAAAACGTGGTGCTGCTGGAGCGCAAGCAACTGACGTGCGGCACCACGTGGCACGCGGCAGGGTTGATCGCGCAGCTGCGCCCCAACGCAAACATGACACGGCTGGCGAAATATACGCAGGAACTTTATGGCACGCTTGAGGCGGAAACCGGTGTGGCCACAGGCTTCAGGCGCGTTGGCTCGATCAACGTGGCTTTGACCGAAGACCGGCGCGAAGAGCTATTTCGCTCTGCGGCCATGGCGCGGGCGTTTGGTGTTGAAGTGCAGGAGATCACGCCGGTCGAAGTCAAAGAACGTTATCCCAATCTGAACACAGATGACGTCATCGCAGGCGTTTGGCTGCCGTTGGACGGGCAGGGAGATCCATCCAATATCACGCAAGCGTTGGCCAAAGGCGCGCGCAGTGGCGGCGCGCAGATTGTTGAGGGTGTCAAGGTCACGGGAATTGCGACGTCCGGCATACGCGTCAGCGGGGTCGACTGGCAACAGGGTGACGAAACCGGACATATCAAAGCCGATTACGTGGTCAATTGTGCCGGAATGTGGGGGCACGAGGTCGGCAGGATGGCGGGCGTCAACGTACCACTGCATGCGTGCGAGCATTTCTATATTGTGACTGAACCGATTCCCGGTCTGACCAGCCAACCTGTCATGCGCGTGGCCGATGAATGCGCTTATTACAAAGAAGACGCCGGGAAATACCTGTTGGGATGCTTTGAGCCCCTGGCCAAACCGTGGGGGATGGACGGCATTCCCGACGATTTTTGCTTTGACCAGCTGCCCGAGGATTTTTCCCATTTCGAACCGATCCTGGAAAAAGCCATCAACCGAGTGCCGCTGCTGGCGACTGCCGGTATTCATACGTTTTTCAACGGGCCGGAAAGTTTTACGCCCGACGATGCTTATCATCTGGGGCAGGCACCTGCGCTTGATAATTTCTTTGTCGCCGCCGGGTTCAATTCGATCGGTATTCAGTCGGCGGGTGGTGCAGGCATGGCGCTGGCGCAGTGGATGGACGCGGGCGAGCGGCCTTTTGATCTGGGCGATGTGGATATCAACCGCATGCAGCCGTTTCAGGGAAACCGGCACTATTTATTCGAGCGATCCAAAGAAACGCTGGGGTTGCTTTACGCAGACCATTATCCGTATCGCCAAAAAGACACCGCGCGGGGGGTACGGCGCACGCCGTTTCATCAGCAGCTTTTGGATCATGGCGCCGTCATGGGCGAAATCGCGGGGTGGGAGCGCGCCAACTGGTTTGCAAACAAGGGACAGGAACGCGCGTACCGCTATTCCTGGCAGCGCCAGAACTGGTTTGAAAATTCTGCGGCAGAGCATCGCTCTGTGCGCGAGAACGTCGGCATGTACGACATGTCATCTTTTGGAAAGTTGCGCGTCGAAGGTCCCGACGCCGAGGTGTTTTTGAATTATGTCTGCGGTGCCAATATGTCAGTACCCGTGGGCAAGATCGTGTATACCCAGTTTCTGAATACCAAGGGCGGGATCGAGGCCGACGTGACGGTCACGCGGCTTGGCGAAACCGCCTATCTGGTCGTGACGCCCGCAGCGACGCGGCTGGCTGATCAGACGTGGCTGCGCCGTCATCTTGGCGACCGGCGGGTCGTGATCACCGACGTTACGGCGGGTGAAGGTGTTCTGGCGGTTATGGGGCCGCGTGCCCGCGAGGTTTTGCAGGCCATATCGCCAGATGATTTTGGTAACGATGCGAATCCCTTTGGCACTGCGCGGGAGATTGAGATCGGCATGGGACTGGCGCGTGTGCACCGCGTGTCCTACGTGGGCGAATTGGGTTGGGAAATTTATGTTTCCGCTGATATGTGCGGGCATGTGTTTGAAACACTGCACGCGGCCGGTGCGGATTTTGGTATGAAATTGTGCGGGATGCACATGATGGACAGTTGCCGGATTGAAAAAGCCTTTCGGCATTTCGGCCACGATATCACCTGCGAGGATCACGTGCTGGAGGCCGGTTTGGGGTTTGCGGTCAAGACTGACAAACCGGAATTTGTCGGACGGGACGCGGTTCTAAGCAAGAAGGAATCCGGGCTGAACGCCCGGATGTTACAATTCCTGCTACGGGATCCCGAGCCTCTGCTTTATCACAACGAGCCGATCTTGCGTGACGGCGAAATCGTAGGTTATCTCAGTTCGGGCAACTACGGGCACACGTTGGGCGCGGCGGTTGGTATGGGGTATGTGCCGTGTAAAGGCGAAAGCGTTGATCAGATACTAGCGTCGGATTTTGAAATCGATGTGGCGGGGGTGCGCGTAAAAGCGGTGGCGTCGCTGCGGCCGCTTTTTGATCCGAAATCCGCGCGTGTGCGGGTCTAGCGGATTTTGAGTATTTAGCGAACAATGAAAGCGTTTGATTACGACCCCACTGATGTGCAGGCGCGCATTATCTATCGCGACGACAGCATTGTCGTTGCCAACAAACCGCCGGGGTTGTTGTCGGTGCCCGGACGGTTACCTGCGCTTGGCGACTGTTTGTTGACGCGGCTTTTGGCCGAATTTTCCGACCTGTTACTGGTGCACCGGCTGGATATGGATACCTCCGGTGCGATGGTTTTTGCCCGCACAAAGGCAGCGCAGCGCGATCTGTCGATGCAGTTTGAAAAGCGGGTTGTACGCAAGACTTATTTGGCACGCGTGCACGGACGTGTGACTGGCTACTCGGGTGCTATTGATCTGCCGCTGGCCGCGGATTGGCCAAACCGTCCATTGCAAAAAATCTGTGAGGAAAGGGGCAAAGATAGTCTGACAAAATGGCGGATCATTCGGCGATCAGCCCCATCTTCACTGGTCATGCTGCAGCCCAAAACCGGGCGCAGTCATCAATTGCGGGTTCATATGCAGGCGATCGGGCATCCGGTTTTGGGCGACCGGTTTTATGGTTTGGCTGATGGCAAAAATCGTCTGATGCTACATGCTTGGCGGTTGCGTTTTCGCCATCCGGTCAATCATTGTTTGGTCGGATTTACCGCGCGTGACTATTTTGGTTTCACGTAAGGGATCAGCCAGACAATGCACGAAATCGTCCAGATTACGCTGCCGATGACCGTGAGGAGATCACCGGATTCGACGCCGACCGCGACGAAAATCAGACCCGCCAGAATGAATCCGGCCAGCCCGATGATTTGATAGGTCTCGTTGCGCATAATGCGGTCATTTACGCGGATATTCCCGGGACAATCAATTGTTCTTGTGCCCCGGGAGATAGAGTTTTCAATGCAACGGCACGCCGTCGGGCGGGTGATCGACGGCGCCAACGCCGTTGATGACCAACCCCGCGCCGTCTGCTGAAATCTCGACCTTCGTGCCGTCTGGCACATCTCCGGCCAGCAGCAGTTCCGCCAGAGGATCCTGCAGGGATTTCTGGATCACGCGTTTTAACGGTCGCGCGCCGTACACCGGATCATAACCCTGATCCGCCAACCATTTTGAAGCCGCGTGATCGATGTTAAGTGCAATGTTGCGGTCTTCCAGCCGGTGGCCAAGCAGCGCCAGCTGGATATCGACGATGCCATCCATGTTGTCGCGGCTGAGACGGTCAAACAGCACGATCTCGTCCAGCCGGTTGATGAATTCGGGACGGAAATGCGCGCGCACCGCGTCCATCACCGCAGCTTTGGCGTTTGTGGCGTCCTCGTCGGGTAAAAGCTGGCTAAGAGCTTGCGAACCAAGGTTGCTGGTCAGAATGATCAGTGTTTGCTTGAAATCAACCGTGCGTCCCTGACCGTCGGTCAACACGCCGTCGTCAAGCACCTGCAGCAACACGTTAAACACGTCGGGGTGGGCTTTTTCGACCTCGTCAAACAGCACGACCTGATACGGGCGGCGACGCACTGCTTCGGTAAGTGCGCCACCCTCCTGATACCCGACATAGCCGGGCGGCGCACCAATCAGGCGGGCCACCGCGTGTTTTTCCATGTATTCGGACATATCGATGCGCACCATGGCATTATCGTCGTCAAACAGAAACGCCGCCAATGCTTTGGTCAGTTCGGTCTTTCCCACACCAGTGGGGCCAAGAAACAGGAACGAACCCTGCGGCCGGCTTGGGTCGGACAGACCGGCGCGCCCACGTCGTACGGCGTTGGAAACGGCTTTGATCGCGGCCTGCTGCCCGATCACCCGGTTGCCCAATGTTGTCTCCATCGACAGCAGTTTTTCGCGTTCGCCTTCGAGCATTTTCTCGACTGGAATGCCGGTCCAGCGCTCGACGACTCTGGCGATATGTTCAGGACGTACGGCCTCGTCGACGGTGGCATTGCTGCTGGCGTTTTCGGCTGCCGCAAGCTGTTTCTCCAGTTCCGGCATTATCCCGTATTGCAACTCGCCAAGACGGGCCAGATCGCCCGCTCTTTTAGCGGATTCAAAATCGCTTCGGGCCTTGTCCAGCTTTTCCTTGATCTCGCGCGCACCGGCCAGCTTGCTGCGCTCGGCTTGCCAGACGGCGGTCATTTCAGCGGATCGTTCCTGCAATGTCGTGAGATCAATTTCAAGCTTTTCCAATCTGTCGCGCGACGCCGCGTCAGATTCCTTTTTCAAGGCTTCCGCCTCAATTTGCTTTTGCAGCAACTCGCGATCAATGGCGTCAAGCGCCTCGGGTTTGCTGTCGACCTCCATGCGCAGCCGGCTTGCCGCCTCGTCCATCAGATCGATGGCCTTGTCGGGCATGAACCGGTCGGTGATATAGCGGTGTGCCAGTGTCGACGCTGCTACCAATGCGCTGTCGGAAATCCGAATGCCGTGGTGGAGTTCGTATTTTTCTTTGATGCCCCGCAGGATCGAAATGGTGTCGTCGACACTGGGCTCGTTGATCAGAACGGGCTGAAAACGCCGTGCCAATGCGGCGTCTTTCTCGACGTGTTTGCGGTATTCATCCAGCGTGGTCGCGCCAACGCAGTGCAATTCACCCCTGGCCAGTGCCGGTTTAATCAGATTGGCGGCGTCCATCGCGCCTTCGGAATTACCGGCCCCGACCAAAGTGTGCATTTCGTCAATGAACAGTATGATCTTTCCGTTGGCCTGCGTGACTTCGTTAAGCACCGATTTCAGGCGTTCTTCGAATTCGCCGCGATATTTTGCACCCGCGATCAAAGCCCCCATATCCAGCGCCATCAGAGTTTTATTGGCCAGACTTTCGGGCACATCGCCGTTGACGATCCGCAAGGCCAGCCCTTCGGCGATGGCGGTTTTGCCCACGCCCGGTTCGCCGATCAGCACCGGATTATTCTTCGTACGACGGCTGAGAACCTGCATCGTGCGGCGGATTTCGTCGTCGCGCCCGATTATGGGATCAATTTTACCGTTGCGCGCGGCTTCGGTTAGATCCAGGGCGTATTTTTTAAGCGCCTCGTAGCTGTCTTCGGCCGACGCACTGTCAGCGGTGCGACCTTTACGGATGTCGTTGATGGCCGTATTCAGGCTTTGCGCGGTCAACCCGGCGCTGATCAACGCATCTTTGGCCGCCGATTTGACGACAAGCAACGCCGTAAGAATACGCTCGACCGTGATGAAACTGTCGCCCGCTTTGGTTGCGATTTTCTTGGCCTCGTCCAGCACTTTGGCGCTTTGTTGGTCCACGTAAATCTGACCGTCTCCTCCGTTGACGGCTGGGATTTTACCAACGGAGTCATTCGCAGCCCGTGCGGCCTGCACGGCGTCGCCACCGGCGGCGTTGATCAGGTTCGAAGCAAGACCTTCGCCGTCGTCCATCAGGGATTTTAGCAGATGTTCGGGAAGCACGCGTTGGTGGTTTTCGCGCATGGCGATCGTTTGTGCGGCGGCAATAAATCCGCGCGACCGTTCGGTGAACTTTTCCAGGTTCATATTACTCTCCTTCATAAGCGCCCGCAATATGCGACGCCCGAAATCGGCGCGTCAAAGGTGCAGGCCTTCGGGTCTTAGATGGGAAGCATTGCCTAAACCTGCAAGGCGTTGGCTTCACACCTTGAATAAAAAAGCCTAAGTTTGCCCAAACCGCTAACGGAGGGAAAAATGCGCAGTCTGGACAGTATTCGCGCAACGTTGAAGTTTGCAAATCTGTTTCGGGGGCAAGTTCAGCACATTATGCTGGCTGCGCTGCTTGGGATTGGGGCGGTCAGCATATTGCACGGTACGGACACCAAAATACTTGGGCTTGATGGGCGCAACTGGGCCGTCGCCACGATCTTTGTGGCGATCATCCACCAAAGCCTTGTTGCGATCGTCTGGCGGTTGCAGTTGCACTTCGGCCTGATGGTCGGGCTGTTTGGCGCGCGGGCATTGCGCGTCTGGGGCGCCATTTTTTTGCCGTTCATGGCGATCCGCCCTACCATGACGATTGTTGCAGGGCTGGCCGATCAGGGAACGCTGAGCGGCAACCGCAATTTTCAGCTGGTGGTCGGGGTTTTGCTGGTGTTGGTCGCTGTCTGGGCGATGCATTCGGTGATCAAATATTTCACCATTCCCCGTGCGCTTGGCGGCGATCACTTTTTTGACGATTACCTGAATATGCCGCTGGTTGACAAAGGTGCGTTCAAAGTCACGTCCAACGCCATGTACGGTGTGGTGTTTCTGGGCCTGTGGGGCATTGCGCTGCTGACGGGGTCTTGGAATGCGCTGGCGTTGGCGCTGTTCCAACACGCCTATATCTGGGTGCATATGTATTGTACGGAAGGGCCGGATATGAAGACACTTTACGGGTAATAAACCACGATGACGCCTACCGATGACCGCCTGATCGTTGCTTTGGACGTGCCTGACGCGCTGACCGGACTGAAGCTGGTCGAAAGGCTGGGAACTGCCGTCGGCTTTTACAAAATCGGTCTGGGCATGCTGACCGGCGGCGGTCTGGCGTTGGCCAACGAGTTGAAGCAGGACCACGGCAAGCGCATTTTTCTGGACATGAAGCTGTTTGACATTGGCGCCACCGTCGAAGCCGCCGTGCGGGGACTGGCGGCGTTCGAGCTTGATTTTCTGACCGTGCACGGCGATCCGCACGTAGTGAAAGCGGCTATCGAGGGACGCGGAGGCGCGGCAACCAAAATTCTGGCAGTGACGATACTGACCTCGCTTGACCGTAGCGATCTGGACCGGTGCCTGATCAAATCCGGTGCCATTCAGGACCTTGTGCAGGAACGGGCGGCGCTGGCCTTGGAGGCGGGGGCCGACGGGGTGATAGCCTCGCCGCACGAGGCCGCGATGATCCGTGCCTTACCTCAGGCCAATGGCAAGTTGATCGTGACACCGGGCGTTCGGCCCACCGGCGCGGCGCGTGGCGACCAAAAGCGCGTGGCGACACCAAGTGATGCGATCAGAAGCGGGGCCGATCATATCGTGATGGGCCGCCCTATCTGGCAGTCGCGCGACCCGCGCGGCGCAGCACAAGCGGTACTGGCCGAGTTGTCCGGCATTTAGCTTGCCACAAACACCCCGTCTGGGCGACAATGCCTTATGTCTGACTCTGCCTTTTGCCGGGACTGTCTGCGCCAATTTTCGGCGACCGAGCGATGTCCTGAATGCGGATCGCCGCGGGTTCTGACGCATCCTGAGCTCAACACATTGACCATCGCGCATATGGACTGCGACGCTTTTTTCGCCAGCGTGGAAAAGCGCGACAACCCCGATTTGCGTGACAAGCCGGTGATCATCGGCGGTGGCAAACGCGGCGTGGTGTCGACCGCGTGCTATATTGCCCGCATCAAAGGCGTGCGTTCGGCGATGCCAATGTTTCAGGCGCTGAAACTTTGCCCCGAGGCCGAAGTGGTCAAACCGCGTATGTCGGTCTACGTCGAGGTGTCAAAACAGATCAAAGCCATGATGCAGGAACTGACGCCGGCGGTTGAACCGTTGTCGCTTGACGAGGCATTTCTTGACCTGACCGGGACAGAGAACCTGCATCACGCGCCGCCGGCGCTGCAAATGGCGCGAATGGTACGGCGGATGGAAAGCGATCTGGGCGTATCGGGGTCAGTGGGTCTGTCGCACAACAAGTTTCTGGCCAAGGTGGCCTCGGACCTCGATAAACCGCGTGGGTTTTCGATTATCGGCAAGGCGGAAACCGGAGATTTTCTAAAAGGCAAACCAGTCAACCTGATCTGGGGTGTGGGCAAGGTGTTCGACAAAAAACTGCAATCCAAAGGCATTCGAACCTTTGACGATCTGCTGCGGTGGGAACGCGGCGATCTGGCCAAACAGTTTGGCACGATGGGCGAAAGATTGTGGCATCTGGCGCGCGGGCTTGATTATCGCCACGTGGTGGCGCGGACGCCGATGAAATCGATTTCCAATGAAACCACATTTTTTGAAGACACCTCGTCGCTGGACACGCTGGACGGGTATTTGTGGCGCTTGACCGAAAAGGTTTCGGACCGCGCGAAAACCAAAGCCGTGACCGGTTGGGTGGACAGCCTGAAGCTTAAAAGGTCCGATCACAGCAACATAAGCCGGCGAATGAAACTGGACCGGCCAACGCAGGTCGCCGACGCGATTTACACCACGGCCAAAGCCATGCTGAGGGCCGAAATCGGCAAAGGCCCTTTTCGCCTGATTGGGGTCGGTCTGGCACAGATCGTTGCGCAAAACGATACCGACTTCACCGATGATTTTCTGAACGAAGAGGCCGGACGACGTGAAAAAGCTGAACGTGCCTCGGATAAGATCAGGGCGAAATTTGGCGACTCTGCAATATTGAAGGGGCGGGCGCTGCGGTAACCGGGATCACTCTGCCGCCAGTTTGCGTTTGCTTTTTCCGATGTCCACCAATTTGCTGACCACTGTCTGAATGACGCTGCGAAAAGCCGCGAAATTGGCATTGGGTTGGATTTTCAATTCATTCAGATAAACCGCGCGGTCAATTTCGATTTGCAGAACGTGCTGCTGGCGCGACGGACGCCCATAGTGCTGAGTCACATAGGCGCCTGCGAACGGCAAATTGCGCGCGGTTTTCAGTCCTGCATGGGCAAATATGCGTTCGACGGCTTCAACTATAGAGCTGTCGCAAGCGGAGCCAAACCGATCACCCAAAACGATATCCGGCCTTTGGTCAGTCGGGTGCGAACTGGCGACGATGGCCTCGTGCGGCATGGAATGGCAGTCAAATAGAATCGCGCGGCCAAATTGCGCGTGCGCCTCATCCAATAGCGTTTTAAGCGCCGCGTGGTAAGGATAGTAGCAATCGTCCAGTCGCGCCATGGCTTCGTAGCGGCTTATTTTTCCGGCACGGATGACCTGACCTCCGGCGACGACGCGCGGAATGACACCGAGACCCGACGAAATGCGCGGGTTGTGGCCGCGCTGCTTGACGCCCGCGATCAGCGCCGGGTCCAGTTCATCCGCACTGCGATTCACGTCCACAAACGCGCGCGGCACATTGGCCGCCAAAAGCGGTGCACCCAACGAAGGCGCGCAGTCGAACAACCGGTCGACAAATGCATCTTCGGACGTGCGAATCGTGATCTCGTCCAAACTGGAATTACGGATGAATGACCACGGATAATTCCGACCCGAGTGCGGAGAGGCAAAAACAACGGGTGTAGAACGTACGTCAGGCATCGCGATTGAGAAAGCCGAGGAGTTCACGAATTTATCCATTCTTTGACCAATAGCGCAGTTGTGACAGTTTGCCAAAAGCTCTTGAACCCCAAAGCGCAACCTTTTATAGAAGCGCGACGCGGGCGTTGCCGCTTTCCCACAGGTAGTATTCCGGGGATACGGGCGGCGCTTTTGGTTTTTAGGGCGTATAGCTCAGCGGGAGAGCACTTCGTTGACATCGAAGGGGTCACTGGTTCGATCCCAGTTACGCCCACCATCCCCCGAGATCGGGGGCCGAAGAAAAATGGATCGGTGTGCCCCGGTGCGCCGCATGTAGGAGAAAGACCATGAAGGTCAAGAATTCGCTTCGCTCGCTCAAAGCGCGCCACCGCGATTGCCGTGTCGTGCGCCGCAAGGGCCGCGTCTATGTGATCAACAAAACCCAGCCGCGTTTCAAGGCCCGTCAGGGCTAACGCCGCGCATTCAGCTTTTTAGCCGCCGATATCCGTGTCGGCGGCTTTTGCGTGCCGCCGGCGAATTTATCGATCGGCTTCAGCCACAAGCCGCACAAAAGTTTCCTGTCCTACATAGCCGGTAACGGGAATTTTGCGCGGGCGCTGGAAACGGCGGATCGCGCGGCGGGTTTTGTCGTCAAAAACCCCGTCGACCGGTCCCGGTTTCAGGTCAATTTTCTTCAACTGCCTTTCCACTAATGTCTTTGCCGCGACGTTGCCGACGAAAAAGTTTTCTTCGTTTCGCGCCGCTGCTATTTGCGCTTCGGTGGCTTTGTCGCCGCGCAGCGTTTCGATCCGCAGACGCGCCTCATCGGCGAACCGGCCATTGGGATAGGTTTTCAGATAGCCCTTGTAATCTGCAATCTTCCCACCTGCCGCTGCGGTATCCCACGCGGTGCGTTCGGCTTGTGTCGCAGCGCGGCGGGCCTCTTCTTCGATGATCTTCAATCGGTTATGGGCTGTCGCCGCGAAAATACCGTCGGGATAGCGGCGCAGGTATCGCCTTAACCCTGCTTCCACAAATTCCTGCGCACCGGAAGACAGCCAAAATGCGCGATCGGCGGCGTCTTGCTTGGCTTGCAAATCACGTGCTTCGTCAGCAAGCTTTTGCGCGCGGCGGGCGGCTTGATTGTGCAGCCGGTTTATTTGTGGGCGGCGCAGATAACCGGTGGCGTCAAAAAAATTCTGACTTTGCCATGCGGCAATCGCGGTGCGTGTTCCGCGCCCGAAAATGCCGTCAATGCCGTGGGTATTAAATTCCAGCAGCGTCAGGTTGCGCTGAATTTCACGCCGTTGGTCGCGGGACAGTGACAATGCCGCCTCGGCCTCGCGCGCGCGGTCCTCGGGCGTTTTGGCGTCCAGTGCTGCGATGCGGTTGCGTGCATCCTGCGCGAACGCGCCTGTGGGATATCGGCTCAGATACGATTGGAGCGCCGCCTTCGTACCTGCGTCGAGCGTAGCCTGCCAATATCCCGCCTCGACCAAAGCCGCCTCGGCTGCCGAAATCGAATCAGGCGAGCCCGGCACCAGCGAGGACAGGTCCGAAACATAGCCAAATCCCTGAACTGAATCGGGCGATTGTTTCAGTGCCGTGGCGAAACCGGTGCCTTCGCGCAAAAACTCGCGCCTTAAGGCGACGTCAATGTCCTTGGGTTTTCCGGTGGCAACAAAAACCCCCTGCGGTATGTTCAGCGCGCCGATGCCGCCGCTCAGTGCCGGTCCGGTCGAAATCTGACGCACGGTCGTGCCTAGAAAAACCGCGCTTTCTCCGGGTTTGGACGCCAGCACATCCAGAAGCAGGTTCAGCGATACACCGTCGAAATTGACCCCGGCCAATGTGGCCGCAGGGCTGTCGACGGGCAACAACCATGTGTCCTGATCGCTGTGCACGAAATGCCCGCTAAGCACGACTACGATGCGCTCTGCGTTGTTCTGCGCTGCAAAAAATTGCTCAATCGCGCTGCGGGTTTGAATTTTTCGAAAATCGCGACCGGCGATGACACGATAGCCGCTGCGACGCAAGGCGTCCGCTGAGTTGAGAGCGGCTTCAGCGTCGTACATCCAGCTGGCGTTCAGGTAGTTGCGATTGCCGATCACCAAAGCCAAATCCTTGGCCGGGGCCGGTACGGCCAACACCATCAGCGCCAAAAACATTGCAAAAAATCTTTGAACTACAGATATGGACATACTGTCCTCCTTTTTTACTGGTTACTCGTAACTCCTTTGGTCGTCGATGACCTTTCCGTCGTTGGGCAAAGAGCCAATATCTACCACTACCACGTCGCCGCGCAATTTCAGAGTCTCGATCACCGATTGTACGTAAACGGTTTCGTTGGCGCGACCGGACTCAATTTGAACAGTCATGACGTCCTTTTCCTGCTGACGTGTTGCCACGACCCGTGCTTTGGTGATCTCGGGATGTTTGGCCACCAGTTGCGCGACCTGTTCGGGTCGTACGAACATGCCTTTGATTTTGGTGGTTTGGTCTGCGCGGCCCAACCAGCCCTTTATGCGGGTGTTGGTGCGGCCGCAGGGGCTTTGACCCTTGATAACCGCTGACAAATCACCGGTTGCAAAACGGATCAGCGGATAATCAGCGTTGAGGCTGGTCACTACAACTTCACCCACATCTCCGGGTTCGACCGGGGTGCCGGTGCCGGGAGTAACGATTTCCACGATCACGCCTTCGTCTATGATCATGCCTTCCATAGCATCGGATTCATACGCGATATTACCCAGATCGGCGGTGGCGTAACATTGCATACAGGCAATACCGTGATCGGCGTATTCAGCCCTGAGGCTTGGAAACAATGCACCGCCACCGACACCCGCGCGTTTGATTCGCGACAGGTCAACGCCCATGTCATCGGCCTTGTCCAATAAGATTTTCAGATAATCGGGCGTGCCGGCATAGGCGGTCACGCCGATGTCTGACGCGGCCCGCGCCTGAAGCTCGGTCTGCCCGGTGCCCGCAGGAAATACAGATGCGCCAACCGTCCTTGCGCCATTTTCAAACATCATCCCGGCAGGTGTCATGTGGTAGGAAAAACAATTCTGTACGATATCACCCGCTCCGATGCCGCAGGCGTGAATAAAACGCCCCATCCGCCACCAGTCGTGGGTGATTCCGCCCGGTTCATAAATTGGTCCCGGAGACTGAAAATAATGCACGATGTCGCCGACCGTTATGCCCCCAAAGGGCGGGCGGGCTTTTTGCATGTCTGACAAGTCGGATTTCCGCAGAACCGGTAATTTTGAAAGATCGGTGGCACCGGTAATCGTGGCGGCTGCATCGCGCCAACTTTCAGGAGCCACCGTAATTCCGCGCAGAATCGTCCTGAGCGCCCCGGATTGCCGGACCGAACGTTCATCCGCTGACTGCGTTTCCAAATCGTCGAAAAACAAAGTCATGGCTGTACCCCCCACAGTGTCAGTATTGAATCAAATTGACGCTGGTCGCTTAGCTCAGCCAGCGTTTGCGGCGGCGATACGATCTGGTATCGCGAAACGACTTGCGGCCCTCTTCGGACACACCAAGATAAAATTCCTTGATATCCGGATTTTCGGCCAGTTCAGAGGAAGGCCCGTCCATTACCACGCGCCCGCTTTCAAGTACAAAACCGTAATGCGCGTATTTTAGCGCCACATTGGTGTTCTGCTCTGCCAACAGAAAGGACACGCCTTCCTTTTCGTTCAGGTTTTTGATGATTTCGAAAATTTCTTCGACCAGTTGCGGGGCCAGCCCCATGCTGGGTTCGTCCAACAAAATAGTTTCGGGTTTGGACATCAGGGCGCGGCCAATGGCGCACATTTGTTGTTCGCCACCGGAAATGTAGCCCGCCAACGACTTGGAGCGTTCTTTCAGACGCGGAAAATACTCGTACACGAGATCCATATCCGCTGAAACCGCACCCGCGCCGTCCTTGCGGGTAAAAGCGCCGGTTAGCAGGTTTTCCTCAATCGTCAGGTGTTCAAAACAGTGACGGCCCTCCATCACCTGAATGACGCCTTTGCGCACCAGTGCTGCAGGATCAAGCGACGCGACCGGCTCGCCGCGATAAAGAATTTTTCCTTTCGTCACTTCGCCGCGTTCAGAATGCAGCAAGTTCGATACGGCTTTAAGCGTCGTGGTTTTACCGGCACCGTTACCACCCAATATAGCCGTTATGCCGCCTTTGGGCACAGACAGGCTGACGCCCTTAAGCGCGAGGATCACGTGGTTGTACAGCACTTCGATATTGTTGATTTCCAGCAGATATTCAGAGTCCGACTGGGTTTGTTCGCTGAGGCTCATGGAAAAGTCCGGTCAATTTAATCGCGTGGAATAACCGGCCCCAGAATAGGGACCGGTCCTTTTAGATGTTCAGACTTAGTTACAGGTTTGCGTGCCCCAGCCCGGTTTGTCCGAAACATATTGGTCAGCCGCAGCGACCAATAACGGCCGAACGATGTCAGTCATTGGAGCGATCAGATCAGAGGTTTTAACAAACGTGGACCCGTCCCATTGCTGCATGAAGATGGAACCACCACCGGCGTGATCGCCACAGGACCCAGCAATCGGGGCCACAAAGTTTGGCAGGCCAATTTCAGCCAACCGCGCTTCGTTCAGGTTGATTTTTTCCAACGCATCGCGCACGTCTGAACCGGTGATCTCGGCATTGCCGGTCGTTGCCTGCGCAATTGTAATGGCTTCAGCCACAATCACAGCGTTCAGAACACCACGGTTGTAAAGCACGTCACCAACGTCAGAACGATCACCAACCTGGCTCATGCCTTTGTCAACGACATAGGTCAGGATATCCTGAATAGCCGGGAAATCTGTACCTAGGCCCTGCAAGCCAGACGAACGGTAGCCTTTGCCAGCCGCTCCAACGGGGTCAAGATCGTTCTGGCCACCGGACCACCAGTTGCCAATGAAGTGATCCATCGGGTACTTGATTTTCGCAGCTTCTTTGATGGCGGTCGGATTCATCGCACCCCAACCCCACATGATCATCCAGTCAGGCTTTTCTTTGCGGACGTTCAGCCAATGGGATGACTGGGTCTGCATTTCCTTACCGGCAACCGGGAATTCCACGACTTCAAAGCCCATGGTTTTTGACAGGCTCTCCAAAAGTGGAATTGGCTCTTTACCGTATCCGGACACCAGATAGATAAAGCCGATTTTTTTGCCTTTGATACCACCGTCCTGGGTGTCGATCCATTTTAAGATCGCAGACATCTGGCTCCAGTACGTGGCCGGATAGTTAAATGTCCAAGGGAACTTTTCGCCAACCGCAGCCGCAGACAGGCCGTAACCCATGGATAGCACCGGAATTTTGTCGACCGGGGCTTTGGGCACCAACTGCAGGGTGATCCCAGTGGACAGCGGATTGTAAATCAGGGCGCCTTTTACCTTTGTCGCCTCATAGCATTCCACGCCTTTTTGTGTGTTATAGCCGGTTTCGCACTCTTCGATTTCCACTTTGATGCCGCCGATACCACCGTCGCGTTCGTTCAGCATATTCATGTAGTCGTTGAAGCCGTCGGCTGCCGGAATTCCACCACCGGCAAATGGGCCGGTCCGGTAGCTGAGGTTCGGAATAAAGTGCGTGCCTTCCGCACTGACCGCGCCAACTTGCACGGTCGCTGCCATGGCAAGCGCCACGGATCCCGTTACTATTTTCTTGAACATTTCTGTTCCTCCCAAATTTTGCGACTGACGATCCTGTCCGCCGCTTCCAATTGAAACCTTGGTTGGTTATTGGATATGCCGGTTTCTGTGCATATCCTCTTTGCAGCCAGCCTAATACGGAAAAGGCCACACGCGTAATTTCTGTTTGAACAGGGCAATAATTCGCGCCAATCCGTGGGGCTCTTTGATCAAAAAGAACATGATCAGGCCACCCACCACCATGAGGCTGACATGCTCAACCGTGGTGACATTCGCTTTAAAACCGAAAAAGCCCGGTGTAGCCCGCATCAGGATCGGCAACATATGGATGAATGCGGCACCCAGAAAGGCGCCAACCAAGCTGCCAAGACCCCCGATTATGACCATGAACAGGATCAGGAACGACTGGTTGACATCAAAAGGCTCGGCCTCAGCGGCTCCCAACCACATGAAAACCAGCATCGCGCCGGACACACCGATGTAAAACGAGGACACAGCAAAAGCGGATAATTTGGCGAATAGTGGTCGCACCCCCATCAGCTCGGCTGCGATGTCCATATCCCGGATCATCATCCAGCTGCGACCGATCCGGCCGTGGATAAGGTTGGATGCCACCCAGGTCATCACCACAACGATCGACAACACCACGAGATACTGTGTCACCGCCGTGGCCTCGGGGCCGGTGACAATCACATTCATCACGTCGCGTCGCGGCACCTCAATCGCACCGGAATTGTTGTAATTGTAAAGCCAGGGCACATTTATAAAGACCCACTCGAAAAAGAACTGCGCCGCCAGCGTGGTCACGACCAGATAAAATCCCTTGATACGAAGGCTTGGCAGACCGAAAATCATGCCGATAATGGCGGAAAACGACCCGGACAAAACGATCAGCAATATCACGTTGGCGTCGGGAAAAAGAGTGACCAGCTTGTAGCAGGAATAAGCACCGATCCCCATGAAAGCACCCGAGCCCAGTGAAATCTGCCCTGTGTACCCCACCAAAATGTTAAGCCCGATCGCCGCCAGTGCGAAGATCAGGAACGGCGTCATCATCGACTTTAAAAAGAAATCGGTCCCCACCAGCGGGATCACGATGAACGCCACTGCCAGATAAAAGATGATAGCGATCCGGTCCTGCAGGATCGGAAAGATGGCGTTGTCTGCCTTATAGGTCGTCTTGAATTGGCCGGCCTCGCGGTACAGCATTTGCCTTACACCCTCTCAATTATTTTTTCGCCGAACAGGCCCTGTGGTCTGAACATCAAAAACACCAGCGCCAACACATAGGCAAACCAGCCCTCAACACCGCCACCCAACAGGCCACCCCAGTAAACTTCGAACAATTTTTCACCAAATCCGACGATCAGCCCACCGACGATTGCACCGGGGATCGAGGTAAATCCGCCAAGAATTAAAACCGGCAGCGCCTTGAGCGCGATGATCTGCAGGGCGAAAGACACATCCGATTTTGCGCCCCACATGATACCCGTGGCCAGTGCCACGATCCCGGCGGCAAACCATACGATTGCCCAGATCTGATTCAGCGATATGCCAACGGACAGCGCCGCCTGATGGTCATCAGCCACTGCCCGAAGCGCACGACCAATGCGGGTTTTGGAAAAGAAAAATGCCAGTCCGGCAACCAAGGCACCAGCGATCAACACTGCGGCGATATCCAGATGTTGCAAAATAAGCAGTCCGCCGAATGGCTCGAACACTGTGGAACCGGTAGGCAGTCCGAGCTCCTCGGTTATCATCGATTTAGTCTCTCCGCCAAAAAAGAATTCGCCGAAACCGATCAGAAAATACGACAGCCCAATTGTCGCCATGAACAAAATGATATCGGGTTGATTGACCAGATGGCGTAGTACCAGACGCTCCACCGTAAACGCCAGAACGCCCATGACAGCGATGGTCAGAATCAGTGCGATAAAAGCCGGAACACCGGCCGCGTATAACCCAACCAGCGTCAGCGCCGCGAACACGACCATGATGCCCTGGGCAAAGTTAAACACACCCGACGCCTTGAAGATCAAAACGAACCCCAGTGCGATCAGGGAATACAGCGTTCCGGTGACAAACCCTTCCCAAAGAACCTGCATGAAAAAGTCCGGAATCGTGACCATTTCGACGAAGGGTCCGACGAAAATATTGTAAAGCAAATCCATTAGCTCGCCACCCCTAAATAGGCATCAATTACCGCTTGGTTGGCCTGCACGTCGGCAGGGTATCCGTCAGCAATCTTGCGTCCGTAATCCATGACAACCACTCGGTCGGCGATGTCCATAACCACGCCCATGTCGTGTTCGATGAGGGCAATCGTGGTCCCAAGCTGATCGTTCACGTCTAAAATAAAGCGGCTCATGTCTTCTTTTTCTTCGACGTTCATTCCGGCCATGGGCTCGTCAAGCAGCAACAGCGACGGTTCCGCCGCCAGCGCACGACCCAGTTCCACCCGCTTTTGCAATCCGTAGGGCAATTGTCCGACCGGGGTTTTGCGGATCGCCTGAATTTCCAGAAAATCGATGATATTTTCGCAAAATTTGCGGTTCTCGATCTCTTCGTCCATCGCGGGTCCAAAACGCAGCATTTGCCACAGGAAATTCTTGTGCATTTTCAACTGTCGGCCCGCCATGATGTTGTCGAGCGTCGACATGCCCGCAAACAACGCAACATTTTGAAATGTTCGTGAAATTCCTGAAACGGCTGCTTCGTACGGTTTCATTTTGGAACGCGTCTGGCCCTGATAATTGATCTGGCCTTCCTGCGGGTGGTAAAAGCCGTTGATGACGTTCAGCATCGAGGTTTTTCCGGCACCGTTAGGCCCGATAATCGCCCGAATTTCGCCCCGGCGGATATCGAAAGAAATATCCTTGATCGCTGTCACACCACCAAATTTCAAAGTGATGTTCTTGACTTCCATCACCGCTGCGCCAATTGTGCGGCCGTCTTCGGTGATATAGCTGTCCATCTTATTCATGCCGCTTTAGCCTTTTGCGCAACAACGGCAGCGTCAAGAATTTTCAACGTCGCCGAAATCGAGCCTTTGTGGCCATCTTCGTAAGTTACTTCGGTATCGATAAAAACTTCTTTGGCACTGCTATAAAGGGCTTTGACAAGATCCGCGTACCTTTTGTCCACGACGTTGCGGCGCACTTTACGTGTGCGGGTCATTTCGCCGTCGTCTGCGTCCAGCTCTTTGTGGAGGACCAGAAAGCGGTGAATCTGGCACCCCGAAAGCATGGCGTCCTGCGCCACGGACTTGTTCACATCTTCCACGTGATGCAGAATGGTTTCAAGTACCTGCGGGTGTCCGGCCAGTTCCTGATAAGAACCATAACCGATATTATTGCGCTCCGCCCAGTTCCCGACAGCCGTTAAATCGATATTGATAAATGCCGTGCACATATCGGTTCCCGCACCAAAGACCACGGCCTCCAGAATATTCGGATAAAATTTCAGTTTGTTTTCCACGTATTTTGGCGCAAACATCGCACCGTTCGCCATTTTTCCCACGTCTTTTGCGCGGTCTATAATGCGCAAGTGGCCGGTGCCATCCTCAATAAAACCTGCATCGCCGGTGGCGACCCAGCCGTCTCTGTCTTTGGTCGACGCGGTACTTTCGGGATTTTTGTAGTATTCAACGAAAACGCCGGGCGACCGGTAATGCACTTCGCCGTTATCGTCTATTTTGATCTCGACACCCGGTCCCGGAACGCCGACAGTGTCGGCGCGCACCTCGCCGTCGGGTTGCAACGTGATGAACACCGAGGCTTCAGTCTGGCCGTAAAGCTGTTTCAGATTTATCCCTATCGAGCGGTAAAATTCAAAAATTTCCGGCCCGATGGCCTCGCCCGCTGTATAGCCGACACGCACGCGGCTCATACCGATTGTATTCAAAAGCGGCCCGTAAACCAAAACCCGGCCCAAAGCATATTTTAGGCGGTCAATTATCCCCACAGATTTACCATCCAGCAGCGCCGGACCAACTTTGCGCGCGTGATCCATAAAATAATGGAACATCTTAAGTTGACGTTTTCCTGCGTCCTCCATGCGGATCATCACCCGTGTCAGCAGTGTTTCGAAATAACGTGGTGGGGCAAAAAAATAGCTTGGCCCGATTTCGCGCAAATCGCTTTGCATGGTATCCGCGCTTTCGGGGCAAGAGACACAAAATCCGGTCCAGTAACTTTGACCAACCGAAAATATGAAATCGCCCACCCACGCCATAGGCAGATAGGCCAGTACGGAATCGCCTGTGACCAGATTGTCAAAGGCGGACGAAGACTTGGCGCTTTCGATAATATTGCGGTTTGACAACACGACGCCCTTTGGATTTCCGGTGGTCCCCGAAGTATACAGCATCACGCAGGTGCTGTCGTAATCCAGCGCCGAGAGGCGTTTTTGCAGTTCCGGTGCCAAAGTGTCCGCCGCTGCACGGCCTTTCTGCTGAACGTCGCTGTAGGCATGTAATTTGCCGTGGTCGTATTTACGCATCCCGCGTGGGTCCACATAGACAACCTTTTCCAGATTTTTCAACTGATCGCCCAGCTCCAGAACTTTGTCGACCTGCTCCTGATTTTCAACGATGGCAAACCGCGCGCTGCAGTGGTCCAATGCATAAGCCATTTCTGCAGCGACGGCGTCGCTGTAAAGTGGCACGGGTACGGCACCGACATTTTGTGCGGCCACAATCGCCCAGTACAGGCGTGGTCTATTGGATCCAATTATGGCAACGTGATCACCGGCATTGAGGCCAATGTCCAACAGGCCCAGCGACAGCGCATTGACCTGTTCAGCAACTTCGGACCAGGTCCAGCTTTGCCAGATACCGAATTCTTTTTCTCTGGATGCCGGTTGGTCGCCAATCGTAGCCGCATTGTGCGCCAGCAAACCGGGAATTGTATTCAACTCGCCTGAAGGCGCATGTGATGCAGTCAAATTGTATCCTCCCAGGTGCCGATCTTGTGCCGGTCATCCGAATCCTAAGTTTTGATCCCAATAGCTTCCGCTTTGTTTGGTTGAACGTCAAATCATACTTGAGTTTTTCAGCAATGTTACGAATTGTAACAGACGCGTGCGGGCTGGTCTTTGCCGCGCATACTCTGCTAGCGATTGCCGGTAAGGGAGCAAGGCACAGTGCCAAACCACAACAGAAACACAGGATTAATTCAGGCCGGACTCAATCTGATCCAGCAGGCATTGTCGATTTACGGTGGTGACCTGAAGCTGGTCGTCTGTAACAGCCGGTTTATCGAAATGTTTGGTTTGCCGGATCATTTGACCAAGCCCGGCGCGTCTTTCGAGGACACAATTCGCTTTTTGACAGTGCGTGGCGAATACGGTGATGTGGGCGATCAGGACACCTTTGTGCGTATGAAAGTTGATCAAGCGCTGGCGTTCGAGCCGCACTATCTGGAGCGCACCCGATCAAACGGCTCGGTTATCTCAATTGAAGGCAGTCCTTTGCAACAGGGGGGCTGGGTAACGGTATATACCGACATTTCCGGCATAAAACGGCAGGAAAGCTTGCTGCGGGGACATTCGGCACAACTGTCTGATCAATTGTTGAACCATTCAGAGGAACTGGCGAAATCCAACCGGCAACTGGCGTCGGCGGTCAGCACGCTGGAAGAAACCAAACGCCAGTTGATTGAAAGCGAGGCGCTGTCGCGCACCACAGCCGGCATGATACCGGCGCATATCGCCCATATCGATCTGGCCGAGCGTTATACCTATTCCAACGGCAAGCTTGGACTTATCATCCCGGAGGGTCGTGCTGACATCGAGGGCATGAAGGCGCTCGATGTGCTGGGCAACGAAGTGTACGGCGCGATCAAGCCGTATATCGACAAGGCTTTTGCAGGGCACACCAGCGTGTTCGAATTTTCGCATTCCAGCGACAGCCGCCGCGTTCGCTTTGCGTTTACACCGGGGCACGATCCGGCCGACTCGATCAACGGTGTCTACTTTCTGACCATGGATATTACCGAAGAAGCCCAGTCGCGCGCCGCCTTGATGCAAACACATAAGCGCGAGCTGGCCGCACAGTTGACCAGCGGGCTGGCGCATGATTTTGCAAATTTACTGACAATTATCCTTGGGCTGCAGGGACGGTTGGAAAAAATTCAGGCGCTTCCTGACGACGCACGCGACATGATCGCCACCACGCGGGCCGCAGCGTTGCGCGGTGGGGCATTGTTGGATCGTCTGGCCAATGTTTCGGGCCCGCGCAATCTGACGCCAATGTCGACCGGATTGGACGAATTGTTCAAGGACATTGCCGCTTTGGCGGCCCCGACTCTGCCCGACGGGATCACATTGACGCTGGAGTGCAGCGAAATTAATCAACCGCTGATGCTGGACGCCGGGTTCTTGCAGGATTCGATCCTGAATCTGATCCTGAACGCCCGTGACGCGCTTGGCAAACAGCAGGGAACGATCACGCTAACCGCCCGTCCGCTGCGTGAGACGTGGCTTGAAATCACCGCCAACGACAGCGGTCCCGGATTTTCCAAATCTGCGTTAAAGCGTGCCCTGGAGCCTTTTTACACGACAAAGCGTAATGATGATGGTTCGGGCCTTGGCCTGTCGATGGTGTACGATTTTGTCCAGATTTCGGGCGGCGTGCTAAAACTGGAGAACGCGCGCAATGGCGGGGCACAGGTCACGATGCGCCTGCCCCTGAAATACGCGTCACCGGCAACAGGTTCAAAATTGGTAATACTGGTCGAGGACTCGCCGGAAATCCGACTGAACATTCGTGAAATGCTCCGCGATATGGGGCACAAAGTAATCGAAGCGGCAGAATTAGACGAAGCGGTTGCTCTGGCGGATATTCCCGGAGTCGACGTGATTTTGTCCGACATTAACCTGAGCAGCGAAAAGACCGGACTTGACCTGGTGCGCGTGCTGCGCGGGCAACGCAATCCTGCCGCTCTTTTTCTGATGACGTCGCTGCCACCACATAATGAAACCCGCGCTGCCGCGGCGCGTGAATTTCCACTGATCGGCAAGCCATTTTCATCGTCACAATTGCGCCGGTTCCTTGATGCAGGATGCGTCGCATGAATGTTTCTAAACCTGTGGTCGCGATACTTGACGACGAACCGGAAATTCGACGTTTGCTTGCGGATGCGCTGGAGGACGCGGGTTTTCAGACTGCACGTTTTGATCGCGCCTCTGCTTTTGAAGCCGCGTTGCAAAAACTGTCGCCGGATATCTGTCTGGTCGATCTTGGCCTGCCCGACAAAGACGGGCTGGCGCTGGTACACCGCCTGGCGCTGGAAAGCGGTGCGTCAATCATCATTATATCGGGTCGCGCGCAAGTTCAGGATAAAGTCACCGGACTGGAATTGGGTGCGGACGACTATATCATTAAACCGTTTGATCCGGCCGAAGTTGTCGCCCGCGCCCGTGCCTTGCTGCGGCGCGGCAATCCCACCGGCGGCAACCGCCAAATGGAGGCGCATTTTGCCGGATGGTGCGCGCAATTCGAGCAGTACACGCTGCGCGCCGACGACGGGGCTGTGTTAAACTTCAGCCACGCCGAGGGAGAAGTACTACGTCTGTTTCTGGAACGGCCAAACCGTTTGATTTCACGCGCGCAAATGCAGGAATCGCTTAGCGGCACTGCGGGTGAAAGTTTTGACCGTGCTATGGATGTGCGTGTGTCACGCCTGCGTACCAAACTGCGAGAAGACCCCAAAAACCCCAAACTGATCAAAACGATTTACGGCGCCGGATATATTTTTCTCGGCGACGTGGTCTGGCGCTAACCAACCGGTATCGCCACAAGCACGACTACCCCCATGCCAAGGGCCACCATCAAAAATCCGAGACGCCGGTAAAAACCGCCTTGTGGTTGCCGGAACGCAATCAACGCCTGCGTCATATAGTAAAACGCAAATGCCCGTGACGCTATCGACACCACCTGAAACAGGTCAAACGACCAGATCAACGCAATCGCCGCCGCAGCCAACGCCGGATAGGTCAGGCGCGCGGCCACTTTTCCGCCGGTTTCCTCGCCCACCAAACCACCGGCACCCACCGTATCCGCAATTGCTGCGGAAAGCTGGCTCATAAATGCCGCGATAACCAACATGATCGGCAGAACCCAAGCCACGTTGGCAGACACATCAATAATTGCCGTCTCGCTGATTTTTCCGTCCGGCAGAAAATCCATCAGAGGCAGCACCAGAAATATGAAGGCGGCGTATATCATGCCGCTCAAAATCTGAGCCAGGCGCATGGTGCGGATGCGGGTGCCGGCGCTGTAAGCTTCCCCCAGATAGCGCGAGGTTTCAAACCCCTGCACCACCAGCAACATGCCCGCCATCATGCGAAAGCGGGTCCAGCCATCCATTTCCGCTGCCGTCAGATCGGCGGTCCACTGTCCCTGAGAGGCATTGTAGGTGAACAGCCCGACCAGCAGAGCCACAATTATCGAAAGCTTAAGCGAAACCGAAACCGTTTCCAGCGTCTCAAGACCTTGCAGACCGCGCAGAAATCCCACACCTCCGATCAGGATAAGCACAGCGCTGGCCAACAAGTCGCCAATAAACGCAGATTCAAAAGGCGTCATCGACAGCGCAAATGAGGCCAGCAAGCGGATGTAAAACGCCACTGAAATCACGTAGGCCATCGTCAACGCCAGATTGGAAACGCGGCCAAGGCGTGTCCCGGCGGTCCCCGATTCACTATGGGCGATGTTGAACCGTATTGCCCATCCGGTCACATAAGCTACGACCACAATCCCGACCATCGCTGCCAAACCATAAGGCCCGGCCACATCGGCAAGCAGTGGTGCCACAACCAGAAATCCGCTGCCAATGATTGACGCCAGCGGTGTGACGGTTGCCCGCCAATAGGCATTGCGCCGTAAAACCGGCAGCAACATGACGCCGAACAACAGGGCCGCGATCAGAACCAGCGCATAGTCAAGATATGTCATGGTGCGGGCCTAATTCGTTACCGCGCAACTGGCAAGAAAACAAACTACCGGAAAATCCAAAGCTGCCCAAAATCATTTTTTGTGCAGGATATATTTTTCTGGGCGAAGTCATTTGGCGCTGATACGCTGTACGCGGCTATCATTCACAGAGAACTGAGCAGCGTTATGGATCTCATTACTCTTGCCTATTACGGCGCAATTTGCGGGGCTCTCGGCTATGCCGGACCGGCGCTGGGAAGGTGGTTTCCCCGCCTGCTGTTTGGCGTGTGTACCGGGTTGATCGCGGCCACGCTTTTGCCATTTGTGGAGAGTTATTTTTCGGGTGGGCCTTGAGGCAGATCGGAGCTGTCGATAATTTCGGCAAGCCTTAGTTGAGCTGTCCGAAAATTTCTTCGCGGTGAAATCTTAGGTACTCTGGGTTCGGGTAATGTTGTCGGTCATCTGGCAGTATTAGTTTTTGGCCGGGGGCAAAAAGCCGATGCGCCGTCTCCCTTGGAACTTTATTGCCTGACACGATAATCGACCAATCTTCGGCCACCGAAATTAGCCCCCGATCAAACATCCAGTGTATCGTGCCCGACAGCGCCAATCCGTTTGATACTTTGTCTGGCCCTTGAAATTTTACCGGTCGGATATGCGCTGCCTGAACTTCGGGGCGGCCTTTGCCGTTTCGCAACGACAGCCCGGAAATTGCGCAACTGGCGCTGTACGCGGCTTTAACCTGTCGGCTAAAGGACGCATCGCGGGCTTTCCGGGATGTTAGAATGTCTTCGCGGAATATTTCGAGCGGAGCGGCTTCAAAATGTGCGGGGCCTTCTGAAAACCCAATATTTTCCACTGGAAGCGGGCCGTCACGGGGAAACGATTCCGACGATGTAATCTCGGTCAAACCATAATTGACGATTGAACCAAATTCTGCGTCGCTTAATATTCGTACAGCGCTGACATTTGCGCCGCCTGAAGTCGGTTGACCTAATGCCCCGCGCAAACTTGATTCCCAAGCGATGTTGTTGGCGTTTGCGCGTGGGACGGTCCGCTCGAAACTCCACTCGCTGCCACGGTCCAACAGCGCGTAATAGTAGTCGGGCAAATTGTTGTCGGGGGCGACGGCCAAGACTTTTTGAACGGAAACATAGCCAAAAGCCCCTGACTTTCCCTCGTAGAAAATCACCCAGTCGCCGACGGTTTTAAGGACAGATTTCAAATAGCGTTTAGGGAAATGGTAGGCTTCTCCGGGCTTGTCGTCATAGATGGAATTGGGGTTTTGAATAAAGACGGCTTTCACCATGTTTTATTTTCCTCCAATTCCAAAAATATCTCAGGACTCTGAGATACCCTTTCTTAGACCACCTTCTCCACCCTAACCGCCGAGAACTTGAATTCCGGGATTTTCCCGAACGGGTCCAGTGCCGGGTTGGTCAGGACGTTGGCGGCGGCTTCCACATAGGCAAATGGCAGGAACACCATATCTTCGGATATGGCACGGTCGGCGCGCGCCATCGTAACGATCGAGCCGCGTTTCGTAGTCAGACGGATCGCGCCACCGGCGTCGATCCCAAGGCGCCGCAAGGTTTTAGGGTGCAGCGAGCAATTGGCCTCGGGTTCCACGGCGTCAAGAACTTTGGAGCGCCGCGTCATCGATCCGGTGTGCCAATGTTCAAGCTGACGCCCCGTGGTCAGGATCATCGGGAATTCGGCATCGGGCACGTCGTCGGGCGGAACGATGCTGGCGGGGGTAAAGCGTGCGCGACCGTCGGGGCGCGGGAATCCGTCGCCAAAGACGATTGGCTGGCCGGGATCATCGGGTGACAGCGACGGATAGGTCACCGCCCCGGTTTCAAGGCGTTCCCAGGTGATGTTGTCCAGCGAACCCATGCCCCGCTTCATTTCGGCGAAAATTTGCGACGGGTGCGTGTAGCTCCAGTCCAGCCCCAGCCGCTGCGCCAGATCGGTGGTGATCGCCCAGTCCTCGCGCGCCTGCCCCGGTGGGGGCACCGCCTGGCGTCCCATCTGTACCTGCCGGTTGGTGTTGGTCACGGTGCCGGTTTTTTCGGCAAAGGCAGTTGCGGGCAGGATCACGTCGGCATAATTGGCGGTTTCGGTCAGAAAAATATCCTGTACCACAAGGCATTCAAGGCTGGCGAGCGCCTGACGCGCGTGTTCCACGTCGGGGTCAGACATGGCGGGGTTTTCGCCCAAGATATACATGCCCTTGATGTTGCCGTCATGGATCGCGTCCATGATCTCGACCACGGTCAGGCCTTTTTGTGCACCGAAATCCACGTCTGAGCGCCAGATTTCGTTGAACGACGCGCGAATGCCGTCGTCCTCAACCGACTGATAATCCGGCAAAAACATCGGAATCATGCCCGCATCTGATGCGCCCTGAACGTTGTTTTGACCGCGCAGCGGATGCAACCCCGCACCGGGACGACCCACGTGCCCGCACATCAGCGCCAAGGAGATCAGACAGCGCGAATTGTCGGTGCCGTGGATATGTTGCGAAATGCCCATACCCCAGAAGATCATTGCGGCCTTGGACTGCGCAAACAGGCGCGCAACCTCGCGCAGAACGTCAGCATCGATCCCGCATAGCGGCGCCATTTTTTCGGGCGTGAAACCCTTTAGGTGCTCTTTTTGCGCCTCCCAGTTTTCGGTGTAAGCCTTTATATACTGCTGGTCATAAAGCTTTTCTTCAACGATCACGTGCATGATCGCGTTCAGCATTGCCACATCGGTGCCGGGACGGAATTGCAGCATATGTTCGGCGTGACGGCTAAGCGCCTGCCCGCGCGGGTCCATGACGATCAGCTTGCCGCCGCGTTTGACGAATTGTTTGAAATAGGTCGCCGCCACCGGATGGTTGCCCGCGGGATTACAGCCGATGACAATGGCCACATCGGCGTTTTCGATTTCGTTGAACGTGGCCGTGACCGCGCCCGAGCCGACATTTTCCATCAGCGCTGCGACCGATGATGCATGGCACAACCGCGTGCAGTGATCGACGTTGTTGTGTCCAAATCCCTGCCGGATCAGTTTTTGAAACAGGTAGGCCTCTTCGTTTGTGCATTTGGCCGAGCCAAAGCCGGATACCGATGTGCCACCGTGCGCGTCGCGCAATCCGCCCAATCCCCTTGCGGCGGCGTCGAGCGCCTCGTCCCAGGTGGCCTCGCGGAAATGCGTCAGCACATTTCCGGGATCAACGTTTAACCCTTTGGCGGGCGCATCATCCCTACGGATCAACGGTGTGTTCAGCCGGTGCGGGTGGTGGATGTAATCATAGCCGAACCGCCCTTTGACGCACAGTCGCCCGCCGTTGGCGGGGCCGTTGATGCCGTCGACCTGAACGACTTTGTCGTCTTTGATCTTCATACTCACCTGACACCCGACGCCGCAGAACGGGCACACCGATTGCACCTCCCGGTCCACGACGCTGCTGTCGCCGCGCTGGTTTGCGTCCAGCACCGCCGCAGGCATTAACGCGCCGGTCGGGCAGGCCTGTACACATTCACCACACGCCACGCAGGTGCTGTCGCCTATGGGATCGTCGATATCAAAAACCGGCAGCGCATTGCCGCCACGGCCGGCCATTCCCAGGACATCGTTGACCTGAACTTCGCGGCAGGCGCGCACACAAAGATTGCACTGGATGCAGGCATCCATGTTGACCGACATCGCCACGTGACTGTCGTCAAGCAGCGGGATTCGGTCAGTCGGGCGTGCCGGAAAGCGGCTGGCGGTCGCATTCTGCGCCACCGCCATATCCCAGAAATGCGAAGACGCGTCATGGGCGTCGCGTCTCTCTGGTTGATCACCGACCAGCAGTTCCATCACCAGTTTGCGCGCAGTTTTGGCGCGCGCGCTTTGCGACTTGACCACCATACCATCGGTTGGTGTTCGGATGCACGAAGCGGCCAGCACACGCTCGCCATCGATTTCAACCATACAGGCGCGGCAGTTGCCGTCGCTGCGGTAATCCTGGGCGCCGGAATGACAGAGGTGCGGGATATCGGTGCCAAGACGTTTGGCAGCCTCCCAGATGGTTTCATCTGCGTGTGCTGTGACGGCTTTTCCGTCCAGCTTGAAATGTACATCGGTGCTCATAGCCGACTCCACGCGAATGTCGTTCGCGGGCATCCTAATCACACAGCGCGCGCGGCTCAAAGCGGAAACCCGACATCGAATACGCTGATTGCGGCCTTGTAGGTTTCGCATTGGCATTCCGGCGCGGGCAAATTAGGTCTTCTGCAAGAGGAGAACACGTCATGCCGCATCTTTGGGTCCGTGCCGAGCAGCGCGATAATGAACAGCGCGTTGGTGTGACGCCGGATGGCGTAGCGGCGCTGATTGCCAACGGATTTAAGGTGACGGTTGAAAATTCACCGTGTCGGGCCATCGGGATAGACGGTTACCGCGACGCCGGTGCGCAAATCGCGCCCGCGTTCACGTGGATCGATGCCCCCAAAGACGCGATTATATTCGGCCTGAAAGAACTGCCCGACGACGGCACGCCCTTGCCCCACAAGCACATCATGTTCGGGCA
>Ga0114932_10001196_pt1 | contig 30036 bp, 22 predicted proteins | sample 2SBtaG_2_FD_87286 | JGI IMG/M metagenome (GOLD analysis project Ga0114932, IMG submission 87286) | Deep subsurface microbial communities from Kolumbo volcano to uncover new lineages of life (NeLLi) - 2SBTROV12_ACTIVE470 metaG | ecosystem: Environmental > Aquatic > Marine > Volcanic ...
GCCGCCTTGGCCTCGGCCGCCGCCTTGGCCTCGGCCGCCGCCTTGGCGTCAGCCGCCGCCTTGGCCTCGGCCGCCGCCTTGGCGTCAGCCGTCGCCTTGGCCTCGGCCGCCGCCTTGGCCTCGGCCGCCGCCTTGGCCTCGGCTTCCGCCTTCGCCTCGGCTTCCGCCTTGGCCTTGGCCTCGTTTTCCGCCTTCGCCTCGGCTTCCGCCTTGGCCTTGGCCTCGTTTTCCGCCTTCGCCTCGGCTTCGGCCTCCGCCGCGGCCCGTGCTTCGGCTTCGCCTTCCGCGACCTCGCCGGCGGCCTCCGCCGCGGGCTCGATGGCCGGCTTCGGCTCGGCCTTCGCCTTCGACGGGGGCTCCACGACCGCCGGCGCGACGGCCGGCGCCTCGGCCAGCGATCCGCCGCCAGCGCTCTCGTCGCTCGACCAGGGGGACCACACGAACAACAGGGCCGCGGCCGCGAGCGCGAGGGCGCCGCCGATCATCGCGCCCTTGCCGCCGCCACCGTCGGCGGCCGCCACCGGTGGGGTGGGCGCTCCGGGTGCCGGCGGGACGGCGGCGCGGGCGGGCTCGTCCGCCTCGTCCGCCTCGTCCATGGCGTCTGGTACCTCTCCTCCGACGCCAGCCTCCAACGCCTCGTCGTCGGCCTCGTCGGCGTCCAGGGCCTCCTCGTCGGCCTCACCGGCTTCCAACGCCTCCTCGTCGGCCTCACCGGCTTCCAACGCCTCCTCGTCGGCCTCACCGGCTTCCAACGCCTCCTCGTCGGCCTCCGCCGCCTCGAGCGCCTCGTCGTCGGCCTCCGCCGCCTCGAGCGCCTCGTCGTCGGCCTCTGCCGCCTCCAGCGCCTCGTCGTCGGCCTCTCCAGCTTCGAGCGCTTCCTCCTCGGACGAGCTGCCCTCGGGGCCTGCATCGTCGCCCAGGGTGGCCACCGCGCTCACGACGGCTGCGGCCACGCCACCGACCAACAGCGCCGTGGTGTCGCTCTCCTCGTCCTCGGTGGCGACCGTTCCGGGGAACCCGTCGGGCGCCTCCACGGCCTCCAGCTCGCCGGCGGGGTCGTCGTCCGGGGCGAGGGTCGGGCTGGCGGTGAACAGGTCACCGTCGGCCGAGGGGGCGTTGGAGAGGATCGAGCGCCGCACGGCGGCCTCGTCGTCGGCCGCGCTCTGCAGGGGGGGCGGCCCGTGCTCGTCTTCGGGCGAGAGCGTGGGGGCGGTGCGCAGATCGTCCGCGGTGAGCGAGGCCCCCCGCTGCGGCTGGAGCGCCGGCTCGCCGGCGCCGGGCAAGACCTCGTCACCCTGTGCCGTGGACCCCGTGGGCATCACGACCGCGGCCGGACCCACGTGCTTCGGCAGGGGCACGTCGAAGGCCGAGAGCGGGATCTCGTCACGGCGCAGCCGCAGGGTGTCCTCGTCCTCGGGACGGCGCGCCACGGCGATCCGCAGGCCGAGGCCCATGCCGGAGTCGTCGTCGTCGTCGTCTTCCCACTCGTCCCAGTCCTCGTCCTCGTCCGCCTCGAGGGCGCCGAGGACCTGGGTGTCGTCGGCTTCGGACCAGCTGGCCTCGACGGTCTCGTCCGGCACGTGAGCGGGCGCCGACGCCGGGAGCTGGACGCGGACCTGGGCCGGGCCGGTCTCGAGCGCCACGCCTTCGTCGTCGAAGAACGCGGGAGGCAGCTCGGAGTCCTCGGCGGCCGCCAGGATCTCGGAGACCTCCTCGTCGGGGCTCGGGGGCACGAACTCCAGGTTCTGCCCGGGTCCGATCCGGCGCGTCGCGCCGCGGATCTCGCCCACCCGATCCATCAGCTCCGCGGCGGTGGTGACCTCGGTGTCCTCGGCGTCGGTGAACTCGGCGGGGTCGAGGGCGTCGGCCGCCGCCGAGCCGGCGTCGATCGCCTCGGGCGGGTGCGCCACGGGGGGTTCGAGCTGCACGCGCGTGCCGGGGCTCGCCACGCTGTCGGGCTCGCTCGGAGGATCGGCCTTGAGGATGACCGGGTTGGCGTCGACGCGAACCTGCACCCCCACGCCGACGCGCGCGCCGGCGGACTCGTCGTCGCTCACGTCTTCGGGCACCTCGATGGGCGGTAGCTTCTCGCCACCCACGGAGACCGCGGCCACGCCGCCGACCTCGCCGGCCTGGGGATGCGTGTGCTCGGGATCCACCACGCCGTCGAGGGCGTCGAGGTCGAGCTTGTCCTTGGGATCTGACACGACCCCAGGATCCCAGCTTTGGGGGTCGAGGACAAGTCGTGTGGGCGCCGAGGCACGACGATCGCGTCGCCGTGCACATCCGGCGTCTGCCCACCGCTACTTCGCCGCCACACCCACCCGGCGCGCTTCGCCGTCTGCCTCGTGGATCCGGACCTGGTTCCGCCCCCCTTCCTTCGCGGCGTAGAGCGCCTTGTCGGCGTGTTCGAAGACCTCCTTGTAGGAGCGCCCGTCGCGGGGGTATTCCGCCAGTCCGACCGACACGGTGACGTTCATCGTCTGGCCGTCGTAGTCGTGGGTCGAGAACTCCATGGCGGCCCGGTATTCCTCCACGATCTCGGCGGCCTCCTCGGCGCCGGTGTCCGGGAAGAGCAGCACGAACTCCTCGCCGCCGTAGCGGTACGCCCCGTCTTCGGTGGCCGGGCGCGCGAAGGCCTGCATCTTCTTGGCGGTCTCGATCAACACGAAGTCGCCTGCGGCGTGTCCGTAGGTGTCGTTGAAGCGCTTGAACTTGTCGATGTCGGACACCGCGATGGCGAAGCGCCGGCCCTCCGCGATGTACTCCTGGATGGTGTCCTCGAAGCAGCGCTTGTTCCACATGCCGGTCATCGCGTCGGTGATGGCCTTCTGGTGGTTGCGCGCCCGCGCCAGGTTGACCGCGGCGGTGTTCGAGAGCTGCATCGCCATGGCCTGGTCTTCGGGCGAGTAGCGACCCAGCGGATCGACCGCGAAGGGCTCTTCGGCGTTGCGCTCGTGCCCCAGCACCTTGTTCGTCATGGTCATCACACCCACGACCTTCTTCTCCTCGCCGTGGAGCAGGGGGACCGCGAGCATGCAGTGGGCGGTGAACTGGCCGAACTGCGGGATCTTCGAGCGATCGTTCTGGCGCTGAGGTTCCTTGGTCTCGGCCGCCTTGCCCGCCAGGCCCTCCCCGACCGCGACCGTGCGCGGCTGCTGCCGACCCTCGTTGATCGCGTCGCGCACCGGCTTGGGGATGCAGTCGCCGGCCACCACCTTGATCTCCAGCTCCCCCGTCTCCTCGTTGAGCAGGGCCAGGTTGGCCTTCTGGGCGCCCATCGCGAGGCAGGCGTCCTCCAGGGTGCGCACCACCAGCTGCTTGAAGTTGTTCACGTTCGCGAGTGCGAGGTTGATGTCCATCAGGATCTCGACGTTGCGGAGCATGGTGCTCACGCGCTCGAGTTCCTTGGCGCTGTTGATGTTGATCGACGCGATCTGCGCCATGCGCTGGAGGAACAGGTGCTCGCTCTCCGGAATGCGCGAGCGGTCCCAGCGCATGCCCAGGGTCAACACACCGAGCACCTCGCGCCCGACCAGCAGCGGCACCCACACGTCGGACTGGAGCACGCCGAGGTTCCAGCGCCGGAACGCGGTCTCGAAGCGCGGCTGGAGCTGCATGTCGAGCACGTTGAAGGGGTCGCCTCGACCGATGATCTGCCAGAGCAGCCCCTGGTCCTGGGGAATGTTGTACATCGTCAGCTCTTCCGGCTTCCCGTCTCGGGCCACGTAGACCGGGTCGAGGCCGTGGAAGGCCTTCACGCGGTAGTGAGGCACGTCGGCGTCGAAGAGCCCGTCCTTCAAGAGCACCGCCGAGGTCTCCGCGCCCGTCTTCTCCCGGCACACCTGCATGAACGCGTCGAGCAGCGGGTCGACCTTGCCGATCTCGGAGAAGCCCTTGCCGGACTGCAGCAGGTCCCACAGCTCGTTGGCCCGTCCCTCGAGCTTGATGCTCTTCGCGCGGTAGTCGTCGCGCTCCCGGCGGAGGTTGGAGAGGCCTTGCGGGAGGGCCTGGACGTCGTGGAGGGCAGACTCGTCGTGATCAGCCATGGGGGCTCCGGAACGGGAGGGGGCACCTCTCGTTTCGGACCATCGGGCCGCGGTTTGAGGGCGCGATCGTGATAGGCAGCGCCGCCCGGAGGATGCCCCGTGACCGCAGCCGCGCTTCTTCTCGCCGTCCTGTCCGGGTGCCAGCCGGCTGGCGTCGCGTCCGTGGAGGACGGCATCGTGGCGGTCGGCACCCGCGTCGCCGATCACCTGGATGCGGCGCTGGCCACCACGGCTCGCAAGCCCGACGCCGAGCTCCTGCGCCTGATGGCTCGCTGGGACGGCACCGTCGCGGTCGACCGGGCCGGTGCAGTGAAGGGGCTCGACGCCGACAAGCTCGGGCCGTCGGTGCTCGACGACCCCGAGCTGCGCCCCCTCTTCCTCGACACGCGCGATGGGCAGCCCCTCGCCGCCGCCCTGTTGGCCAAGGGCGCGGACTACCTCCTGCTCCGGCGCGACGTGGCGCCGAGCGTGGACATGGGGGGGCTGGTCGCCGAGCGCCTGTACCACGACGACTACCGGCTCATGTTCGAGCTCCTCGCGGTCGACGAGCACTTCCTGCTGTACCGGCCCCTCGCCACACCGCGGGGCTTCGCGCCCACCCTCGCCAAGCTGGCCAGCCTCCAGCTCCGCGCTCGGGTCGCCGGCCGCCAGGTGCCCCTCGTGCCGCCCCTGGACCCCCAGGATGGCAAGAAGTGGAACCTGGTCGCGAGCGTGCGGCGCGACGGTGGCCAGGAGCTGGCCTTCGGCATGTGCCTGAACGACGACTTCAACCTCTGCGTCGCCGAGCTGGCCCGCGACCTCGAGCGCGAGCACCGGCGCTGGGCGGAGTACCTGGGCTTCCCGCCGCTGGCGGAGGAGATCGACAGCCTCATCGTGGAGATCCACCGGGTCACCGAGCGAGCGCTGGTGCGCGACTACCGCGACGAGCAGGCCCTCGCAGGGGTCTGGGAGCTCGGCATCGACGGCGCCATCATCCTCGAGGCCGAGACCAGGAAGGTGGCCATCTTCCCGGGGGCCGTGGCCTACGGGCGCAGCTTCAAGAGCGCCGACCGCTTCCTGCGCCACGCCGCGAAGCAGGCGTCGATGAGCTCGGTGCGCCCGTGGCGCGACCCCGACGCCCGGCTCGAGAAGTGGCGGGGCGTGCACTACCTGAACCGGCCGGGCACCCACGAGGTGCTCCCGCTCTACCGGGGGGTGCCGCCCGTTCCCTTCGAGACCCTCACCCTGCAGGACCTCGAGGAGAGCCTGGTGCTCGCGGGGGAGTGGTACCTCGACAACATGGCGCCGGAGGCCTTCCTCCCTCCGAACATGCACTACGAGCCGGGCCAGGTCACCTACAAGTTCTGGCCCTCGGAGAACCGCTACTCGAGCGAGTACAACCTCGTGCGGCACACGCTGGCCACCTGGAACCTCACGCAGGCCTGGCGCATCGAGCCGCGCCCCGAGTTCCTGGAAGGGGCCGAGCGCGCCCTGGACTGGACGCTGCAGCACCGGGTCGACGAAGGCGACATGTCCTTCATCCGCTACAACGACAACGTGAAGCTGGGCAGCGTGGTGGTCCAGCTCATGGGGCTGATCGAGCTGGCCGAGGCCACCGACGACCACCGGTGGGACGAGCTGATGCGCCGCTTCGGCGCGTTCACGATGTTCATGCAGGAGGACAACGGGAAGTTCGACCCCTACTACGTGGACGACGACCACCCCTACGCCAACGAGACCAACGACATCGTGCCCGGCGAGGCGGCCCTCGCCCTGGTGATGCTGGCCGAGTACTTCGACGACGACCAGTACCTCGCGCCCCTGCCGAAGTACTTCGCCTACTACAAGCCCTGGTGGCGCGAGCGGGTGGCCCGCAAGAAGGAGGGCGGCGCCTGGCCGGCCTTCCAGTACACAAACGACGACCGCCTCGAGCTGGTCCAGTTCGGCCCCTGGTCGGTCATGGCGGCGAACGCCTACCACCGGCGAACGGGCGACGAAGACGCGGCCGCCTTCGGCCTGGAGGTCGCCCGCTGGATGATCGACCACTACATGTGGAGCGTGGACCGGGCCCCCTGGCCGGACTTCGTGGGCGGCTACTACAAGATGCCGGGCGAGCTGCCGGCCATGCAGGCCTTCTGCTACGCCGAGGGCACGGCTGCGGCCTACCAGCTGGCCCTGCGTCAGGGTTCCGACGAGGTGAGCTACTTCGAGGAAGCCACCCGGGCGTCGGCACGGATGGCCCTGCAGATGCAGTTCGACGACGACCAGCTCTACCCGTTCCCCAGGGGCGAGGTGGTGCGCGGCGGAACCCGCTACGCCTTGAACGAGACCAAGGTCCGCATCGACTACGTCTACCACGCGTTCAGCGCGGTCTATCAGTACCTCGAGGGCGCTCGGACCGACCCGAACCTGCCGGCCTCGTTGCTGGAGCGGCGGCCCGCGCCGGAGGCGGTGCCCGCAGAAGGCTGAGGGCTCCGCGTGGCCCTCAGCCGCTCGTCCCGAGCCGGTGATCCAGATCGGACAAGCCATCGTAGTCCGGCGCAACCCGTGGAACCCCTTGCCTCGCGCCCTGACGACCGGTAGCCTGCCCAGGCACGGTCGGCTCGAGATGAGCAGGAGGTGTGCTCTGTCCCGACACTTCATCGCTCTCGCAGCGCTCCTCGCCCTCGGCGGCGGGCTGTCCGTGAGCGCCCTCGCGGAGCCCGGCGTGGCGGTCGACATCGTGCCCGACGGCACCGAGGCCTTCGAGGTCCCCAACACCACTCTGCTGCGCGTGAACGACCTCGACCTGGTCGAGGGCCTGAACGTGCTGGTCAGCGCCGAGCGGCGCGGCGGCGTCATCACCGAGCTGAAGCTCCGCCTCGCGCTGGACCGCGCCGACCTCTTCAAGTTCCGCAAGGGCGGCTGGGCCAGCTACGACCTCGACGACATGTCGCTGATGATGTTCGTGGCCCACGAGCCGGTGTTCGTCGTGGCCGAGGCGTCCCCCGCCCTCCTGCTCCAGATCAACGACCGGCTTCAGAACGGGGACTACATCTCGGCGATGGTCACCGAGGTGAACGGGCGCGGCTTCCCGCTGCTCTTCGATCTCGAGGACTACATCTACGAGATGAGCTACCAGCCCCGCTTCGACGAGGAGGGCTCGTGATCCTCTTCCTCGGCCTCGCGCTCGCAGGCGGCGGCGCCAACACCCCCTGCGGCACCGCCGACTGCTCGGCGGTCGTGGATCTGAAGCACGCGGTGGGCGACCACAGCGGTGGCGGCGTGCAAGGGGCCGACCACCACGTCGACACCTCCCACAGCGAAGACGTGCACGACGACGGCCACCACGCCGACTCCGGCAAGGTCGCGGTCGACGCCAGGAGCCTGTTCCAGAACGGCCCCAGCGTCGACATCATGCGCACCGTGCTCCGCGGGGTGGCCAACGAGCCCGGCGAGCGCGGCTACATCGACTTCATCCTGGGCCTCGAGGGCAAGATCGGCACCGGCGCGGTGAACGCCGAGATCGAAGGCGAGGGCGACCTCACCTTCCAGTACTCGATGGACGACCAGAACCTGCACATCCTCGAGGTCGACCTCGAGCTTGCGGGGAAGCTGGGCGTGAACTTCCTCGGCATCGCGTCGGTCGGTGGCGTGATCGAGCTCGAGGGCGACTTCGTGAAGGTGGCCTTCGCCTCGAGCGAGGACGCGGCGCGCTGGCTCACCGAGCAGCTCGACAACATCAACAAGACCACCGGCAACAAGATCTGGAAGAACAGCTCGGTGCCCCACGACGGCCACCACCCCCACGGCATGCACGTCACCGACCGCGGCGTGGCCGTGGGCGCCTACACCGAGATCGAGGCCGGCCCCGTCGAGTTCGAGGGCGAGGTCAAGGTCAAGCGGATGTACGTGCACTACCACGGCGAGCTCAAGGGCGAGGAGATCGACCTCCACAGCGTCGTGGACCACAAGATCGGCACCGCGGAGCTCACGGTGCCCATCAAGGGCCGCGAGGTGACCGCCCGCTACGAGTACGACAAGAGCTGGACCACCGGCAGCCCCTTCCAGCACGCCAACGGCACCTTCGTCGAGCACACCGTCGACATCGAGCTGCCCACCTCGATCTTCGAGAAGAGGTTCGGCAAGCCCCACGCGCCCCGAGCGGCCGTGCAGGACGCCATCCTGAACACCTTCGCCGCCATCGAGAAGCTCACGCCGGGCAGCACGCTCAAGGGCCTGAACTACAAGATGTTCGAGAAGGTCGCCAACGACGCGTACCACGCCGCCGGCAAGAGCCAGGCGAAGTTCGGCATCGAGCGCAAGGTCATCGTCACGCTGAACTGGCACCAGTACGGCGAGAACGACGGCACCAACAACCTGATGTACTTCCGCGCCTACGTGGGCGGCGAGACCTCGGTGGGTGGGAACTTCGACGCCAAGGCGGTCGAGGTCACCCTCGAGGCCAAGGCGGGCAAGACCGAGATGGTCTGGGAGCAGCTCGGCACCAACACGATCAGCTACGTCAACCGCCAGTTCCTCTACCAGAACGAGGACCGTCCCTGGGCCCAGTTCGAGAGCCGCAACCGGGGCTCGCTCAAGAAGCTCGTCGCCAACCTCAGCCAGCCGGGGCACACCTACTACAGCGAGGCGGTGGCCCAAGCGTACAACTCGGGAGGCTACGAGGCGGGGCTGAAGGCACTCACCGATCAGTGGGCCGCCGAAGAGCAGAACATGAAGAAGGCGCGCGCGGCGGCGAGCGAGCTCGCGCTCCTGTCGAACAAGTGGCAGACCTGGTGGGGCAAGGACGACATCGCCAAGGAGGCCGCTGGGGTGATCTTCGATCTTCCCTTCGAGGTGCGTCCCTACGCCTGGGATCTGGTCGACGACTTCGGCGGGGACCCCAGCCGGCTCGAGAGCCTGGCGTGGGAGGACATGCAGGAGTCGAGCTGGCTCTACACCGCCATCTACTCGGCGAAGCGGAAGCCGCCGTCGAAGCCCTGACGTCCCGCACCTACGGCAGCGCGCCGTCGGCGATCCAGGCCCGCACGATGTCCCGCTCGGCCTCGCTGATCGGCGTGCTCGCCATGGGCATCAGGCTGCCGGAGCCGCCCACGTCGGCGTGGGTGCCGTCCATCTTGTGCATGAGGTAGCTGGTCTCGGGCTCGCCCGGCGCCACCAGCAGGAGCTTCGACTGCGTGCTCGCCACCGCCACGGTGGCCGGGTGAACGTCGGCCAGGTCCAGCCCCACCTGCGAGTCCTGGCTGAGGTGTGCACGGGGCGGCGCTGTCGCCGGTGGCGCCGCTGGCCTCCGTCGGGGTGCGGACGGGCGCCGTACAGGCCAGGGTGAGCAGCACCAGCGTCATGCCGGCACGCTACCAAACCCGTCGTCAGCGCTCGACCTCGCCGCCAGCTTCCTCCCACGCGGTCCAGCTCCCGAGGTAGTCGCGCGCCGGCCAGCCCACGATCTCCAGCAGCAGGAAGCCGTGGCCGGCCCGCACCCCCGAGCGGCAGTACGCGATGGTCGGGCCGCGCTCCAGCCCCCGATCGGTCAACAGGGCTTCCAGGTCGTCCGTGCCGAGGAAGCGGCCATCGGGGGCGAGGGCCTCGGTGTAGGGGAGGTTCACGGCGCCCGGCAGGTGTCCGTCGGCGAACTCCTCGGCCGTGCGCACGTCCAGCCGAGCGTCGCTCGACGCGGCCACCTCGTCGGTGGTGATCAGCACGGGTGGATCGGGCACGGGGAGGGGTGCGAAGTCGCCCGAGCCCGACGCGGCGCCCACGCTCGCCTCGCCGCCGGCCGCGATCCAGGCCGGGAAGCCGCCATCGAGCACCTGCACGTCGTCGACCCCGAGGTGGCGGAGCACCCAGTACAGGAAGCCGTCGCCGCCGTAGTCGTTCACGGCGTCGCCGTACACCAGGTAGGGACCCTGAGCGCTCACGCCCACAGCGGCCAGCCAGTCCGCGGCCGCGTCGCGCTCGGCCTCGTCCCAGCGACCGTCCTCGCTGTACACCGTGAGCTTGTCCCAGGGGACCGGGAGCGCTCCGGGCACGTGGCCGAGTGCGTAGGCATCGCCGCTGCGCGCGTCCAGCTGCACGTAGCCCGCGAGGTCGGCGGCGGGTCCGACCAGGAGCGCGCTGTCCGGCGGCGAGGTGTCCTGGCCGCTCACCCAGGCTGCGCAGCCGAGCCACCACACTCAGTCGCCGTGGGCCAGCCACAGCACCGTGCGCGTGGCGCGGGCCGCCTGGGAGAAGTCGGCGCGGGTCTCGTCCAGCAGGTGCGCACCGTGGGCTGCGTCCAGCTCGGCGAGCTTCGCGCCGACCTGCTCGCCCGCGACCTCCTCCATGTCGAGGCTGGGGTCCTTGGTGAGCTCCGGACCGAAGGTCTTCACGAGCGCCTTGTCGATGGTGCGCGCATGGTCGGCTGCGGTGCGCGTGAGGAGCTCCAGGAGCGCTTCCGGGGTCGTGACGTCGAAGCGGGCCTCGCCGCTGGAGAGCTCGGCCGCCAAGGCGTCGCCGGTGGCGGGATCGCGGTCGCGTCCGCCCAGCGCCCAGGCCACGTACTCCTCGTACAGGAAGTGGCGGTTGCCGGAGAGGGCGGTGCTGCGCTCCTGGATGCGGTCCTTCCGCGGGGACACCACGTACCAGTAGTAGTAGCCGGGGCCGGCGCTCGGCACGGCCTTGCTGTGGTACGGCTGCGCGAGGTCCTGCACGTAGTGGCTGGCCCACCCGGCGAAGCGGTAGCCCCAGTAGTCGTGGCCGGTGTCGAAGGCGGTCTTCGACAGCATCGTGAAGAGCTCCACCCGGTCGAGCACGACCGACTCGGTCACCTTGCCCGCGAAGGTGCGCACGATCCAGTTCTCGTGGTGGAACCACATGTGGATCGGCGCCTTGGACGACTCTCCCTCGGCCTTTCCGAAGGCCTGCTCCCCGTAGCCGTAGCCCTCGACGGGCCAGAGGCCGTGGTCGAAGCCCCAGTCCGGCTCGTCGGTGAAGGTGGCGAGCACCGCAGCACCGCTCACCTCGTGGCCGGCGTCGAGCGCGGTGAACTCGACGTCGACCAGCGCCGCCGGGTGGTACATCGGGCCCACGTCCTCGGGCCCGACGGCCACGCCGTGCGCGGTGTCGCCCGGCATCGTGCGCAGGATGAGCGGGAACGTCATCGTGGGCGAGAGCCGCGCGGCCCTCAGGAAGTCGGCCGTGCTCGTGCCGTCGAGGGTCTGGCGCACGAAGCGCGTAGCCCCTCGGTCGTCGAGGCCGTCGTAGAAGGCGTCGAAGGTGGCGGCCACCGCCTCCTGCTCGGCGGCCAGGAAGCTCTCCAGGCCCTCGACGATCACCGCCTCGTCGGCAAAGGCCGTGGTGCCGTGCTGGAGCGCGTGGTGGCTGATGAGGGCGTGCTGGCTCCAGGCCAGCGCATGCGACAGGGTCAGGACCAACATGGGCCGTGCCTATCCGCTCGTGTCATCGGGCGTGCCTCGGGCGTCATCGCGCGTGCCTCGGGCGTCATCGCGCGTGCCTCGGGCGTCATCGCGCGTGCCTCGGGCGTCATCGCGCGTGCCTCGGGCGTCATCGCGCGTGCCTCGGGCGTCATCGCGCGTGCCGGGCGACCCGGTCGATCTCGGCAACCACCTGGGTCCAGCCCAGCTTGGCCGAGGCCTCGCGCATCACGCGGAGGGCGAGCCGCAGATCCTCGCTGCGGACCTGCGCGATGCCGCGGCCGCGGGCGATGTCCCACCAGCGACGGAAGGCCTCGCGGTCCCCGCGGCGGGCGGCACACGCGGCCCGGATGGCGGCCACGTACACCCACACCCAGTGGCGCCGTCGGTCCTCGAGCACCTCGGCGGCGCGCCGCGCCCGGTCGTCGGCTCCGGCGTAGTTGCGCGCGGTGAGGGCGAGCAGAGCGAGGTTCAGCTCGCCCACCGCCTCGAGCTCCACGAGGTTGCGCGCGCGGGCCAGCTGGACGTACTTCGTGTAGAGCTCGCGGGCCTCGTCCGTCCGCCCCTCGAAGCGCGCCGACTCGCCCAGGTTGTTCAGGCAGTTCAGCTGCATGCGGGCGTCGCCGGAGGTGGCGGCCAGCGCACGGGCCACGTCGAACACCTTCGCCGCCTTGGCGTACTCGCCCTGCGTCAACACCACCATGCCGCTCATGTAGTTGGCCTGGGCGATGTTGCGGGTGTCGCCGGTGGCCTGGGCGGCCCAGATCAGCTCCTCCACGCGGGCGTGGGCTTCCTCCAGGCGCTCCTGGAGGAGGTAGACCGCCACGAGGCCCCCGAGCACCTGGATGCCCCGCCGGGTCTCTTTCGGCGTGAGCTGGTGCGCCTTCTCGTAGTAGCGGATGGCCATCTCGACGTCGTTCTCGGAGCGCGCGAGCATGCCGCGGGCGTAGGCCACCCGGGCGCGCCCGTCGTTGTCGCGCAGGGCCTCGAAGCCCGCCTCGGCCCGGTAGATGTGGATGCGCGCCTCGTCCGGGTCGCCCAGCCCGAGCTGGGCACGACCGAGGAGGAGCTCGAAGCGCGCCTCCGACAGGCGGTCCAGGCCGCCGCGGTCGATCACGGACTGCGCCAGCTCCTCGGCCTCGCGGTGGTCTTCGGCCTCCAGGAGCGCCATCACCTTCAGCCGGCGAGCGGCTGTCGAGGTGGGGCTCCGGGGACGGTCCCCCGACGCGAGGTCTGCGGCCGCCATGGTCAGCTCGGCGGCCCGGACGGCTGGCCGAGCACGACCCTGGTCCAGGAGGCTGGTCACGGCGCCCCGGAGGGGCTTGATGGCCTTCGACGCCTCGCCGGCACGCAGGGTGTGCACGCCCACGGCGAGCTGCACGTCGAGCCCGGTCTCCTCGCCCAGCAACAGCCAGGCTTCGGCCAGCCGCTGGTGGAGGTCGGCCGCGTCGGGGAGCGACAGGGCCAGGCGGCGGGCCACGCGCTGCAGATCGCGGTGGTCGAAGCGGACGAGGGCGCCCTCGAGCCTCAAGATTCCCGTGGCCAGCACCTCGTCGAGCCCCGTCTCGGCGACCTTGCGCACCACCGCCACCGGCGGCGCCTCGCCGGCGAGCGAGACCACGGCCAGCGCCTCGGCCGCCGCCACGGGGTCGCTGCAGCTCTGCACCGCTCCGTCCAGGCGGGTGCGGCAGAGGCTCTCGAGGTCGTCGCCGCAGAGCGTGTCCAGCTCGACCTCGGGCCGAAGCTCGAAGCGCATGCCGGGTCCGGGCACCAGGTGCTTCCGCGCCGCCCAGTCGCGCAGCAGGATGCTGAGGTGGAGGGGCTGCCCGCTGTAGCGCCGCGCGAGCTCGGCCGAGAGCCTGGGCTCGAGCAAGAGCGCCTCCGAGAGCATGCGCCGCGTCTCGTCGCGGGTCAGCCGGGTGAGCCCGAGCCTCACGGCCCCCAGCTCCTGCAACGCCGCCACGCGGCGCCGCAGGCTGTCGTCGCGCTTCAAGGCCTCGGCGCTCACGGTGGCGAGCACGAGCACCGGACGCTCCCCGACCGAACGGTTCAACAGGGCCTCGGCGATGGCCAGGCCGTCACCGGGCGCCTCGCAGTTCTCGACGTCTTCCAGCACCAGGCAGGAGCCGCCGCGCCACGCCCGCGCCTCGAGGTGCCGGTAGAGGAAGGTGAGGCCCAGCGCGGCGTCGGGGGCGGTCTCGCCCTCCAACAGGTAGCCGCACCAGCGCGCGAGGTGGCCGCTCTCGGAGAGCACCTGGGTGAGCCCGAGGTCGCGGTCGCGCGCCAGCCAGCGCGCCAGGCGACCCTGCAGGTCGAGTCGCGAGCGCTCGTTCCACGGCGCCAACAGGTCGCGCACCGCGCCGCGGTAGCCGTCTTCGATGCCCGGGGGGAGGTGGTAGCGGAGCCGGACGGTCTCCATCCAGCCGCCCTCGTCCAGCCGGCGCGCCAGGGTCTCGACCAGGCGGGTCTTGCCGGCGCCACGCTCGCCGACCACCAGCACCACCCTGGGCTGGCGCAGGGTGGCCACCTCGCGGGCGGCCTGCCAGATCACGCCGGAAGGCACCTCGCGCGCGATGAAGGGCACGTCGCGCAGGGCGAAGAGCGAGAGGCTGGCGCGCGCCAGGCCGCCGCGGCCCGTGGGCGTGGGCGGACGCGGAGGAAGGGCCTCCGGCGGCACCCGGTTCCAGCGCAACCCCATGCCCACGCCCACGCGCTGGCGCTCGGCCAGCAGCGCCTGGGCCACGGGGATGGTCGGGAGGGACTCGGTGGTCTCGTCGACCGCCTCGCTGTCGCGGCCCAGCAGCCGCAGGCTCGTCTCGAGCTCCTGGCGGGCGCGCGACAGCACGCGCCGCACGTCGGCCGCGCGGTCGTAGCGCTGGCGCGGCTCGGGATCGAGCAGGTTCATGACCAGCTCGTGGATGGCCTCGGGCACCTCGACCCCCGGGGCCGGGGCGAGCGGCGGCGGCGGCAGCATGCGCGCCTCCATGAGCTGCTTTCGTCCCTCGCCGTCGTGGGGCCGGACGCCGCAGAGCGCTTCGTAGAGGATGATGCCCAGGGCGTAGAGATCGGTCCACGGCCCCACCTCCTGGGGGGTGCCCTGGAGCTGCTCGGGCGCCATGTAGGTCGGCGTGCCGCCTACGCGCCGGGCGTCGCGCGCCAGCTCGGAGATGTCGTCGGCCACGCCCAGGTCGGCCACCCACACCCGCATCCGTCCCTCGAGGCCCGAGTGCAGCAGGATGTTCGCCGGCTTGAGATCCTGGTGCACCAGGTGCCGGCTGTGCAGGGCCGCGAGCGCGAGGCAGGTCTGTTCGATCAGGTCGAAGAAGGTGAGCAGGTCCATGCTCTGCCGGAGCAGGTTCCGCAGGTTCCCGTGGTTCGCGTAGGCGAGCGCCGCGAAGGGCCGGCCATCCTCCAGCACGCCGAAGTCGTGCACGGGCACCAGGTTCCGGTGGGCGATCTGGGCGGAGAGTGCGACCTCGCGGGTGAAGCGGGCACGGAACCGGCGGTGCAGCGCGAGGTTCTTGCGCACCACCTTCACGGCGACGTCGGTGCCGAGCTCCAGATCGCGGGCCAGGTAGACGTGTCCCGTGGCGCCGTCGCCGATCAGGCGCACCGGGCGGTAGCGCTTCGGCAGCGGGGGGAGGACGTCCTGCACGACCAGAGCTTAGTCGTAGAGCGCCGAGATGGCTGGCGCCCAGCGCTCTTCGACCACGCGGCGCTTCAGCTTCAAGGTCGGCGTGAGCTCCCCGGTCTCGACCCCGAAAGCCACCGGCAAGGTCGTGAAGCGCTTGATCTGTTCGAAGCGCGCGAGCTCCCGGTTGGCGCCGTCGACCGCCTGCCGCAGCCCGGCGACCACCTCGGGGCGTGCCAGCCGTGCCTCCAACGGCTCCTCGGGCCAGCCGTGCCGGGTGGCCAGCGCCTCGAGGACCTCGAGGTCCGGCACCAAGAGCGCCGCCAAGTACTTCCGGCCGTGGCCCACCGCGACCGCCTTGTCCACCAGCGGGCTTCGCTCCAGGAGCTGCTCCAGGTTCACGGGCGCGATGTTCTTCCCGCCTGCGGTGACGAGGATCTCCTTCTTCCGATCGGTGATGCGCACGAAGCCGTCGTCGTCGATCGAGCCGAGGTCTCCCGTGCGGAACCAGGTGCCCGACATCGCCGCCGCCGTGGCCTCGTCGTCCCGGTAGTAGCCGAGGAAGGTGCCGGGACTCTGGATGAGCAGCTCGCCGTCTTCGGCCACGCGGACGCGCACCCCCGGAAGCGGCACCCCGACCGTGCCGAAGCGCCAGCGGTCGGGCCGGCAGGCGGTGGCCGGGGCGGAGGTCTCGGTCAGGCCCCAGCCCTCGAGCACCAGCACGCCCATCGCGAGGTACCAGCGCGCCACCTCCGGGTTCAGCGCCGCCCCGCCGCTCACGATGAAGCGGATGGCCCCGCCCAGCCGCGCGCGGATCTTGCGGAACACCAGTCGGTCCGCCAGCCACCACTGGCAGGCCACGGTCCAGCGGATGGGCTCGTCGCGCTCGACGGCGTGGGCCCGGGCGCGCCCCACGCGGAACGCCCAGTCGAACACCCTCCGGGCCACTGGCGGCTTCTCGGCCACCGTGGCGTGGGCCTTGTCGTGGATCTTCTCCAGCATGCGCGGGACCGACGCGAGCACCGTGGGCCGCGCGTGCACGAGGGCTTCGGGGAGGCGCTCGAGGCTCCTGGGGAAGTACGCGGTGGTGTCCTCCATCAGCCCCCGGTAGATCGTGAACCGCTGCAGGCTGTGTGCGAGGGGGAGGAACACCAGCGAGCGGTCGCCAGGCTCCATCGGCACCGCCTCCCGCGTGGCGTGGGCCACCTCGCAGAAGTTTTCGTGGGTGAGCATGGCGCCCTTGGGGGGGCCGGTGGTGCCGGAGGTGTAGATGATGGTGGCGAGGTCCTCGGGCCTCACGGCGTCGCAGCGCTCGGTGAACCAGGCGACGTCGGTGGGCTCCCGGAGCGAGGTGAGCGTGGGGAGGCCCTCCACGGGATCGATCGACACCACCTCCCGCAGCAGCGGCAGCCGGTCGCGGATCGACGCGATCTTGGCGGCCTGGGCGCTGTCCTCGACGACCACCACCGTGACCTCGGCGTGCTCGAGCTGGTAGCGGATCTGTTCGGCCAGCAGGTTGGGGTAGACGCCGACCGTCACCCCGCCCAGGCAGAGGTTGGCGAGATCGAGCGCCATCCACTCCCGCCGCGTCGCCGAGACGATCCCGAGCCGTTCGCCCGGGCCGCATCCGAGGCGGTGCAGCGCCCCTGCGAGGTCGCGCAGGTCGTCGAAGGACTGGCCCTTCGTCAGCCCGTGCCAGCCGTCGTCGCCCTCCCAGTACAGCGTGATGCGGTCGTCGGGGTCGGGCTGCGCCTGTCGGGCGAGCACCAGCGCGGGCACGGTGGTGGACATGGTGGGAGGTTACGTCACAGCCTCGCCAGGAGTCCCGAATGGAACAGCGCGCTGCCCTGCTGAGCGCCCTCGCCCCCGTGCTGGCTCGCCTCGCCGACGAGGAACCGGGCGATCCCGGGCTCGCTGCCCGGCTCAACGCCGAGCTGCCCCACGACGGACCGGCGCTCGCGGCGTTGGCGGCGCTGGTCCGGGAGGGCGCGCAGGCCGGCTGGTTGGCGCCGAAGGGCGGACCGGGCCTGGCGTTCGGGCGCGTCAGCAAGCCGCTGGAGGCCACCCGCGACTTCTCGATCGACGCGGTGGTGATGGACCGTCCCGGCCCGGGTCACGTGCACCCGCGCGGGGAGATCGATCTCTGCTTCGCGCTGTCGGGCGAACCGCGCTTCGACGGACAGCCCGCCGGGTGGGTCTGCTACGAGCCGGGGAGCTGGCACGTTCCCACGGTGTCCGGGGGTTCGATGGCCATCCTCTACTTCCTGCCCGGTGGGGCGTTCCAGATGGCCCCCGAAGGACCGCCGAGCTGAGATCCGGACGGGCTAGCGCACCCAGATCGCGTAGGCCGCGCCCGCCTCGCCGTACGCGACCCAGGTCGAGGCCGGCTCCGCCAGCATCTTGCCCCAGCCGTCCCCGCCGCCGAGCGTGAGCCCCTTGTTGGCCGTGGAGGGGTCGGTGGAGAAGTCCCAGCCGCTGCCGAGCACGCTGTGCCCCTTGCAGTCGTCGGCGGCGCCGGAGGGCTGGTCCACCTGCCCGGTGCCGTCGTCGACGAAGTCCCCGCTGCCGCCGCACCAGGTGTAGCCCTCGCTGGACTCGTAGAGGAGGTAGCCGTCGTCGCCCCAGGCGATTCGGAGGCTCGAGCGCGCGATGGCGGCGGAGCGGAAGCTCGCCGAGCCGCCGGCGTAGGCGGCCACCACCACCTCGTCGTAGTCCAGGGCGTTCAGGTCGAGCCAGCCCACGACGGCGTCGGACGCGGCGCTCGCCGAGGCCGGGTCCCTGGCGATGTCCGCGGAGTTGTTCCAGCCCGCCCCGAAACCCGCATACGAGCTGCTCTCGGGAGAGGTCTTCAAGAAGCCGAGGGTCCAGCCCCCTCCGTCGCTGCCCTGGTCGCACCACACGTCGATCGATCCCTGCGTGGTCGCGATGCTGTGCACACCCGTCGTCGCGTTGCCCGCGTCGAGGTGTTCCTTGCAGGTGGCCGGATCGTCGTCGCCGCCGCCCCCGCCGCTGTCGCCGCTGTCGCCGCTGTCGTCGCCGCTGCCGGGATCGTAGGTGTCGCCGTCCGTGATGACGGTGGTGCCCTCGTACGGGTCCTCGCCGGTGTCTTGGAAGGTGGTGCCCTCGGGGGGCACGCGGCAGGCCAGAACCAGGGTCAGCGTCACCATGGTGTGAGGGTACCGCGACTCTGCCTCTCCTTGCCCGGAGGCGTAGCCCCGATCCGCTACCGGACCCAGATGGCGTGGGCGACGCCGGGATCGGGGTAGCTGGTCAGCCCGCCGCCCCACTCCCGGCTCATCACCCCCGAGGCGTCGGCGCCGGAGACCGTCAGGCCGGCGTTGGTCTCTTCGTCGGTGCGCGAGAAGTCCCACCCGCTGCCGAGCACGTGGTGGTCCTTGCAGTCGTCCGGAGCGCCGTCGGGCGGGTTGGTGCTGGGCCCCCCCTCGTCGGTGAAGGCGGCGTCGCCGAGGCACCACACGTAGCCGGTGAACTTCTCGTACAGCATGTACCCCTGCTCGCCGAACGCCAGGCGCAGGTCCTTCCGCGGGATCGTGTCGCTCTCGTAGGTCGACACCCCGTCGTGGTAGGCCGACATGCGGAGCTCGGCGAAGGGGAAGGCGTTCAGGTCGAGCCAGCCCGCGAGGGGCGCGTTGGAGGCCGACGCCGCGGACGGCTGGGTCGCGAGCGCCTCCTCGCCGGTCCGTTCTGCGCCGACCCGTCCGTACTCGCCTTCGTGCACCGAGTTCTTCAGGAAGCCGAGCGTCCATCCCTGCTGGCACCACACCGTGACGTCCCCGTCGCCGGGATCGATCCGCGTCGCCCCGTTGCCGTCGACCTCGGCGCAGGTGCTCGGTGCGGGTCCGGTGTCCACCTCCTGGGCAGAGTCCGGGCTCGGGTCGGACTCGACCACCGAGGCGGTATCGACCACCTGGGCCGGTCGGCAGGCCAGGGCGCACGCGAGCAGCACCTCGGGATGCTACACCGCCGTTCGGCGCGGTTGATCCGCCCTCGGCGTCCCCAGCACCCACTCAGCGGCGTGCGGGAACCTTGACGTGCCCCGGGCACGCCTGCGGCCCACCGCACCGCGGGCTTTCGCCCGCTCGCCACTGCGCACGCACTGGAAACGCCGATCATCGGCTCGACCTGCTTGCCCGACGGTGTACGACGAAGCGGACAGGGATCCACCCATTCGGTAGGGTGGGCTGAGCCGATGGAGGCGCGCGTGGCGATCTACGAGGTTCACGGCGGACAGGAGCAGGTCCGCGTGGAAGGCGACAACTGGCTGGTGGCGTTGGGGCGGGCCTTGCCCTTCTTCGGGCTCTCGCCCGATGCGCTGGCGCGGCTGGGCGTCGACATGCGGCCCGACGGGGTCGTGCAGGTCACCGATGGGCAGACGGGGCGCGCCTTCGAGCTCCGCCCGGTGCAGGACGAAGCGGCCATTCCTGTCCGGATCTCGTTGGCGGAGCTGATCACCTCCGCGCCGGACGGAGACCCTCCAGAGCAAGACCCGCCCGAGGTCGCTCCCGCCGCACCGGTGGTCCCGGCCCCGGAAGCCCCCATCGCCGCTCCGTCGCCAGCCCCCACCCTGGAGCTCCCTCGCTCCAACCTGGCCCCACCCCCGGAGCCGGACCCCGTGGGCTTCGTGGAGGACGTGCTCGACGACCCCACGGACCTGCCCGAGCGCGATCCCGATGACCTCCCCCCGGCGCGACCGCTGAGCTTCGACGACATCGACTCCGACCCCGACGCGCTGTTCTCGGGGGTGGCCGCCGACGCCGGGCTGGTCGAGGACCCCGACGAGGTGCTCGAGGACGCGCTGATGGACATCGCCGGTGCGTTCGGGGTGGAGGACGCCGCGCAGGAAGCGCTGGCGGCCGCCGTGAAGCTCGTGCCCTGCGAAGCCGGTGCCGTCCTGCTCGCAGGGATCAACGACGTCAAGCTGCGCTTCGTCGCCGCCCACGGCCCGGCCGCGTCCCAGGTCCGTGGCCGCAGCATCGACCTCGACACCGGCGTGGCGGGCTTCTGCCACCGCCACGGCATCGGCCTCAGGCTGCACGACGTCACGGGCGACAGCCGGCACGACCGGAGCGTCGGGCGCGCGGTGGGCTTCGAGACCCGCTCGATGATCTCGGTCGCGCTCCGGGCCGGCGACGGCAGCGTGTTCGGCTGCCTGCAGCTCCTGAACGCGCCCGAGCGCTTCTCCGACGTCCACCTGGACCGGGTGGAACGCCTCGCGAGCTCGCTCGCGAGCTACCTCAAGCTGCGCACCTGATCCCACCACGTCGGCGGGTCCACCAGCACCGGATCGTCGACCAGCCCCTCGAACCCCCGGTGGTGGAGCACAAAGCGCACGCCCTCGGGGGCTCCGGCGATGGCGGCACCGCCGTAGAGCCGGTCGCCGAGCAGCGGCAGCCCGGACCAGGCGGCGTGGAGGCGGACCTGGTGCATGACGCCGGTGGTGATCGTGGCGTGCCACCCGTCCGGCCGCCGCGCGAAGCGGGTGTCCGCGGGGTACCACTTGCCGCGGTGGGGGGTGTTGGCGCCGCGCTGCACCACCATGCGGTCCCTTCGCCGTCGGTGGTGGGCCAGGGGCGTGGTCACGTGGTGGCTCTGCCACGGCACCTCGCGGTCCGTCGCGAAGCGGTAGTGCTTGCGCAGCCGACCGCCCTGGAAGAGCTCCCTCGCGTGGCCCAGCGCCTCGGGCGATCGAGCGGCGAGGACCACGCCCGTGGTCGAGGTGTCGAGGCGGTGCGCCAGCCCGCCTTCGAAGCCCGCGGGAAAGCAGGGCGTCCCCTGCTGCGCGTGCGCTTCGAGGAGCCACCCGAGCAGGCTGGCGCCGCCAGGATCTCGGTGTGGGGGAAACACCGGCAGCCCCGCTGGCTTGAGCAGCCAGAGCCAGTCGGAGTCCTGCCGGAGGAGGCCGGGGGTCATGCCCGGCAGGATCGCACGGACAGTTTCTGGCGGCCGCGGGGTCCATGCTGGTGCCCATGACCTTCGAACAGCTGATCCTGCTCGGCCTCGGAGCGGTGGCCCTCGCGCTGGCCATCGCCCTCCGGCTCCTGGCGACCCGCGGCAGCCGGCGATCGAAGCGGCGGAACCGTGTGGCCCAGCGCGGCGAGACCGCGGCCGAGCGGCTGCTGGAGCGGCACGGCTACGAGATCCTCGAGCGTCAGGTGCAGGCCGCCTGGACCTTCCACGTCGACGGGGAGCCCGTCGAGGCCCGGGTGCGCGCCGACCTGCTCGTTCAGCGCCGCGGGCAGGTCTACGTGGCCGAGGTCAAGACCGGGGACCGGGCGCCCGACCCTAGCCATCCGCCCACGCGGCGGCAGCTCCTGGAGTACCGCTTCGCCTTCGACCCGGATGGGCTCCTGCTGGTGGACATGTCCGCTCGGCGGGTGCACGAGGTGGCCTTCACAACCTGAGCTCCGGCGGGCTCAGCGGGTGGCGCGGATGGCGGCCGCCACCCTGTCGAGCCCAGCGGCGAGCTCGTCCACGCCGACCGCGCCGATGGACATGCGGAACCAGCCGCTCTCGCCCTCGAGCCCGAACGCACGGAAGGGCACGACGGCCACCCTGGCTTCGTCCAGCAGGTAGCGTCGGATCGCGTCGTTCGTGTCGAGGGTCTGGCCGCCCGGCGTGGTCCGGCCGATCAGCCCGATCTGGATGCTCAGGTAGATCGCCCCCTGGGGTGGGATGGCGTCCACCGGGAGCCCCTCGGCCTTCATGGCCGTGAAGCGATCGAAGATGAGGTCCAGGCGCTCCCTGAGCTCCGCGCCGAAGCCCTCCATGTAGGTGGCGATGGTGGCGTGGTCGCGCAGCAGGGTGGCGGTCGCCAGTTGGATCGGGCGCGGGCTCCAGGCGCCCATGTGCCCGATCAGGGCCTTCATCTTGGGCTGCAGGTAGCTGGGCACGACCCCCCAACCCACGCGCAGGCCCGTCGCCGCGAAACACTTGGAGATCGCGTCCACGTACAGCACGTAGGGCGCGATCTCCGGCACCAGCGTGATCGGGTCGTGGTGCACCGCGTCGCCGAAGGTCAGCTGCCAGTAGACCATGTCGAAGAGCAGCATCACGCTCTCGCGCCCCGCGGCTTCCCGCCGGCGGTTCTCCTCCACGATGGCCTGGCAGATCGCCGCGAGCGCTTCGGCCTCGATGACCGTGCCGCACGGGTTCAGCGGCGAGTTCAGGTGCACCAGCCTCGCGCGCCCGAGGTGCGGCCGGAGCGCCTCGGCGGTGAGGAAGAAGCCATCTTCCGGGCGCGTCTGGAGCGCCACGGCGTCGGCGCCGTTCAGGTACGCGTAGTACTCGTTGTTCCAGGTCGGGAGGCCGTAGACGTAGGTGTCGCCGGGGCTCAGGATGCAGCGGAAGGCCGCGTAGAGCGGCGGTCGCGCCCCCGAGCCGATCACCACCGACCCCATCGGGAAGCGCACGCCCAGCTTGGCTTCGTAGTAGTCCGCCACGGCCTGGCGGAGCTCGGGCAGCCCGTCCGAGGGCGGGTAGTTGGTCTGCCCCTCGGCGATGCGCTCGCCGATGGCGGTGCCCAGCGTCGTCGGCACCTGGAACTGGCTCGGGTCGAAGTCCCCCACCGTGAGGTTGCAGATCGCCACGCCCTGGGCCGCGAGCGCGCGCACCTCCGACGCGATGCCCAGGATGGCGCTGCCGGTCATGCCAGCGGCGAGGGGGCTCAGGGCGGCGCTGGCCGCGGACTGCACGTCCTGGGGGTAGAGGGCGGCGACGTCGAGGCTCATGGGTCTCTCCCGGGCGGCTGGCGGCTTAACGCGGCCGGGCCGGCGCATCGGGTGCCGATGAGGTGATAGTGGTGGTCCATGAGCACCTTGTCCCTGACCTTTGTCCTGGTGGCCTGCAAGCGGCCGCCAGATGCCCCCGCCAAGCTCGACGACCTGTCGGGCTACCTCTTCGAGCACTTCCTCGACGAGGACCCGGCGGCCCTGCAGGCGGGCATGAACAACCTGCAGACCTGGCTCGCCCAGGAATCCACCGACGACGACGGCAACACGGTGTCCAACCTCGAGGCCACGGTGGGGGGCTACGTGGTCACCAACCTGAGCCAGGAAGCGGTCGACGTGCTCGACGACCGCGAGCGGGATCTCACCGGGCTCGTGGGCGCCGCCGCCGGGTACGCGCACGACGCGAGCATGGGCCAGCTGGTCGACGCCACCATCATGGACGACCCGACGGTGGTCTACGAGGGCTCCTTCGTGGGCTACGAGCGCACCTACAAGACCGACGCCGACTGCTTCCTGGACCAGGAATGCGAGCTGCTCGAGGTGCACAACTACACCGAGGCGGAGTACGCCCTGGGCCTCACGGTCGCCAGCGACAACTCCGGCCAGTACCGCTGGGTCGAGACCGACCAGGGCTGCGGCTACCTCCAGCGCACCTGGCTCGACGAGGAAGCCACCGTCAGCTTCGACTGGCTGGGGGTGCCGGAGCAGTACTACCTGGTCGTGACCATGCCCTTCGACGGCAACAACGTGCGGGTGCTGGCCACCTGGATGATCGCCGAGATGGGCGAGGACGCCACGGTGCCCGAGGACATGGCCTTGAACCTGGTCATCGACTCCCTCGTCAGCAGCGAAGAGAAGCTCGACACCTACTGCGACGAGGGTGGGGCCGAGAAGCTGAGCGTGGACGAGTGCCCGTCCGACGGCTTGTTCCACTGACGAGGCGAGCGCCTACACCAGGTCGCGGAGCTCCCGTTCCCATCGCTCCCAGTCGTCGCGCTGGGCGTCGGCGACGAGCCCCCCTTCCAGCCGTCTCTCCAGCTCGGCGTGCAGGTAGATCTGCTCGCCCTCCCGAGACAGGATCGGGCCGCCGGCCGCCATGTAGCCGGCCAGGAAGGCTTCCCGGGTGCCCCGATGCTCGCGGAACAGCTCCAGGTGCAAGGGCACCAGGTCGGCCTCGCGGGGGCCCCAGCGCGCCCGCATCCAGTCGAGCACCCCGTTGATCTGCCAGCGCTGCCGCCAGCCCAGCACGACCTGCACGTTGCCCAGGTGGAGGGCGCCGTGGAGCAGCACGGCGGTGTCGGGGTCGGAGAAGGGCACGTCCGGGATCGCGCCAGGGGCGTCGGGCCGACCGATGGCGTGCACCGACGCACTGGTCTCGCCGATGCGGTAGGCGATGCGGAGCAGCGCGTGGTCGTCGATGGCCTCTCGGGCGTACAAGCTGCGCGGGGTGTCACCGGGCACGAAGCCCATCAGGGCCGCCGGGGGGTGCGTGGACAGCAGCCGGAAGGGGCGCGGTCCCAGCGCGGACGCGAGCGCTTCGAGGGCAGCGCTCTCGGTCTCCAGCCCGGCCTGCGGCCCCTTGTCCGGGTCCCACCGGTCGTCGAGCGCCCGGTCGAGCCGCGCGATCTTGAGCATCCACAGGGTCTGGTCCGCCAGGATCACGCGGAACATGTGGTGCTTCCGGCTGCTCCCGGCGTGAGGGGCAACCTCTCGGTAGGCGACTCCCCCCTGCCGCAGCAGCTCTTGAGCTGGGCCGATCACCCCTCGGATCTACCACACGCGGCGCCCACCACGCTGCCCGGTCACGCGCACCCGAACCACCAGGGCGCTGGCGACCAGCGCCAGACCGATGACCAGGCCGGCCCAGACGCCCCGTTCGCCCCAGCCGGCCCGGAACGCGAGCACCCAGCCTGCCGGAAGGGCCACGCCCCACCAGCCCACCAGGTTGATCAAGGGCGGGAAGCGCACGTCGCCGGCGCCGCGCAGCACGCCGAAGCTCACCACCTGGGCGCCGTCGAAGATCTGGAAGGCTCCGGCCAGAGGCAGCAGGAGGGCGGCGAGCGCCACCACCTCCAGATCGTCGGTGTAGAGCTGTGCGAGGTGCTCGGGAGCGAAGACGAAGAGGCTGGCGCCCACGGTCATCACCCCGGCGCCGCATCCGATCGCCACCCAGCCCGCTTGCTGCCAGGGTCTCCCAGCGCCCAGCAGGTTGCCGACGCGCGTCGCGGCGGCGGCGCTCATGCCGAAGGGCACCATGAAGGAGATCGACGCCAGGTTCAGCGCCACCGTGTGCGCCGCCACCGCGGTCGCGCCCAGCCAGCCCATCATCAGGGTGGCCGCCTGGAACGCCCACACCTCGAGCCCGGTCTGCAGGCCCACGGGGGCGGCATCCCCGGCGAGACGGCGCAGGGGGGCCGCCCTCAGGACGGGCTCCTCGGGCCACGTGCGCTTCACGGCCGGCCAGGCGAGCACCCCCAGCGCGGCCGTCATCACGACCTGGCACCCGAGGGTGGCCCACGCCACGCCGATCGCCCCCAGCGCTGGTGCGCCCCAGGTGCCGTGGATGAGGGCCAGGTCGAGCCCCAGGTTGACCACGTTGCCAGCGGCCATCACCCACATCGCGGGCTGCATGTGGCCGTCGGCCTGCAGGAACTGCTTGAGCACGTAGAAGCCGAGGGTGGGGATCACCGCCATCCCGAGCACCACCGCCACCTCGTGCGCGAGCGGGAGCAGCTCCGTGGGCTGGCCCGCCAGCGCGAGGCCTGGGCCCGCCAGCAGGTGGAGGGCCGTGACCACGATCCCGGCCCCGGTGAGCAACAGGGCCCCACGCCACAAGGCGACGCCGGCCGCCTGGTCGTCCTGTGCACCGAAGGCCTGTGTCAGCGCGGGGTCCAGGCCGTGCACGGCGCCGAGCAGCAGCACGGTCCACGCGAAAGACCAGGTGTGGGCCAGGGAGACGGCGGCGAGGGGCTCGGCGCCGAGGTGCCCGACCATGACGATGTCGACCACCCGCATGCCCATCCACGCGAGCTGGCCCAGCACGGGCGGCCAGGCCAACCCGAAGAGCACACGAAGCTCGTCACGGAGTGTCTCGGCCACCTTGTCCGCCTCCCGCCAGTGCGCAGAGTCAGTTGCATCAACACGAAGCCAGGGAGTCTTCGCGATGACGCTGTTCCACTACCGCGGCGCGCCGGTGCGGCTGCACGGATCCTTCCTCGCCCTCGCCGCGATCTGGATCGGGTGGGAGCTCCTGACGGCCGGGGTCGGTGCCGCCGCGTCCCTCGCTGCCCTGGGCGCGCTGATCTTCGGCTCGGTGCTGCTCCACGAGCTCGGGCACGCCGAGGCGGCGCGTCGGCACGGCATCCGCACCCGAGCGATCACGCTCTTCCCCTTCGGTGGCGTCGCCTCGCTCGAGGCCGAGCCCCAGAACCCCAAGGTCGAGCTGATCGTGGCCCTGGCCGGTCCCGCCGTGAACGGCGCTCTGGCGCTCGCGGCCTGGGGGCTGCTGGCCCTCGGCGTGCCCGGCGCGGCCTGGCTGCTCGGCATCAACGTCGCCATGGGGCTCTTCAACCTCGTGCCGGCCTTCCCGATGGATGGTGGACGCGTGCTCCGCGCTTTCTGGTCGCTCCGCCACGGGCTGGTCGAGGCCACGCTGCGCGCGCTGAAGCTCAGCCGGGTGCTCGCCTGGAGCTTCGTCGCGCTGGGCATCTTGTGGTCGCCGAGCCTCGCGCTCGTGGGCGCCTTCCTGCTCTTCGCCAACCGCGCCGAGCGGGCACGCTGGGAGGCCGTGGCCCGGCGCCGTCGCTGGGATGTGCCTCGTCCGGCCCCCGGGATGTTCGCGCACCCGGTGACCTGAGCGTCGCGTGGGATAGCCTCCCGGTGTGCCGGTCTTCCGCCTGATCGCCGAGCACGTGTTTCCCAGCCCCGAGCTGGCACGTGAAGACGGCCTGCTCGCCGTGGGTGGCGACCTCCACCCGGCGCGACTGCTGCTGGGGTACTCCCTCGGCATCTTTCCCTGGTACTCGGAAGGGCAGCCCATCCTGTGGCACGCCCCCGACCCCCGCTTCGTGCTCTTCCTCGACAGCTTCCACCTGCCGCGCTCGCTCGGCAAGGTGGTGCGCAAGGGCACCTTCGAGCTCCGCATGGACACGGCGTTCGAGCGGGTCCTCACCCGCTGCGCGGGGGCGCGCCGCCCGGGTCAGAGGGGCACCTGGATCACACCGGCCATGAAGCGCGCGTACCTCGAGCTCCACCGCATGGGCTTCGCGCACTCGGTCGAGGCCTGGCAGGACGGGAAACTGGTCGGCGGGCTGTACGGCGTGCACCGGGGACGGATGTTCTTCGGCGAGTCGATGTTCGCCTCGGTGAGCGAGGCGTCGAAGGTGGCCTTCGTCGGTCTGGTGGCCCAGCTGCGCGCCTGGGACTTCGATCTGCTGGACTCCCAGGTGCACACCCACCACCTGGAGCGCTTCGGCGCCGAGAACATCCCGCGGCAGCGCTACGGGGAGCTCCTGGCCGCGCGTGTCGGCGCGCCCGACGCGCGCCCGGGGCCCTGGAGCTTCGACCCGGACGTGCTGCGGGGGCTGGCACGTTAGGGGGGCGGCCCCGCCCCAGAGGTCCCCATGGCGCTGCCCAGCGAGTTCATCTTCCAGATGGTCGGCACGGAGAAGATCCTGCCCTCGGGCAAGACGATCCTGCAGAAGACCTGGCTCTCGTTCTTCCCCGACGCGAAGATCGGCGTCATCGGCCACAACGGAGCGGGCAAGTCGACCCTGCTCAAGATCATGGCCCGGGTCGACGACGCCTACCAGGGCGAGTGCATCTGGCAGCCGAAGAAGCGCATCGGCTACCTGCCCCAGGAGCCGCAGCTCGATCCTGTGCTCAGCGTGCGCGAGAACATCGAGCTCGGCTTGAAGGACATCCGCGGCGTGCTGGACGAGTTCGACCGGGTCTCGGATGCCTTCGGCGAGGTGACCGACGACGACGAGATGGACGAGCTCATCGAGCGCCAGGCGGCCCTGCAGGACCAGATCGACGCCGTGGACGGCTGGGAGCTCGACCGGCGCGTCGAGATCGCGATGGACGCGCTCAGGGTCCCCGAGCCCGACGCCGACGTGGCCACGCTGTCGGGTGGTGAGGTCCGACGCACCGCGCTCTGCCAGCTCCTGCTCTCGCGTCCCGACATGCTGATCCTCGACGAGCCCACCAACCACCTCGATGCCGAGAGCGTGGCCTGGCTCCAGCGCTTCCTGCACGAGTTCCCGGGGTGCGTGGTCTGCGTCACCCACGATCGCTACTTCCTCGACGAAGCGTGCCAGTGGATCCTCGAGCTCGAAGGCGGCAAGGCGCATCCCTACGAGGGCAACTACACGGGCTGGCTCGAGCAGAAGCAGGAGCGTCTCCGTCAGCAGAAGAAGACCGAGAGCCGCCGCCACAAGACCCTGGCGCAGGAGCTCGAGTGGGTGCGCTCCAGCCCCAAGGCCCGCCAGTCCAAGTCGAAGGCGCGCATCACAGCCTACGAGGATCTGCTCGCGCAGGAGAGCTCCAACGAGCGCCAGGACGCCAAGATCCAGATCCCGCTCACCACCCGGCTGGGCAGTGAGGTCCTGCGGGTGCAGGGCCTCACCAAGGGCTTCGGCGAGCGCCTGCTCATCGACGACCTGAGCTTCGAGCTGCCGCGCGGGGGCATCGTCGGGGTCATCGGTCCCAACGGCGCGGGCAAGACCACCATGTTCCGCATGATCGTGGGGCAGGAGCAGCCCGACAGCGGCCAGCTCACCGTCGGGGAGACCGTGGACCTGGCCTACGTCGATCAGAGCCGCGACAGCCTCAACGACGAGGCCTCGGTCTGGGAGGAGATCTCCGAGGGCGCGGAGATCGTGCGGATCGGGCGGCGCGAGCTGAACAGCCGGGCCTACGTCGGCGCCTTCAACTTCAAGGGCTCCACGCAGCAACAGAAGGTGGGCACCCTGTCGGGCGGGGAGCGCAACCGCGTCCACCTGGCCAAGCTCTTGAAACGCGGTGGCAACGTCATCCTGCTCGATGAGCCGACCAACGATCTCGATGTCGAGACCCTGCGTTCGCTCGAGGATGCGCTGCTCGCGTTCCCCGGCTGCGTGGTCGTCATCAGCCACGATCGCTGGTTCCTCGACCGCATCGCCACGCACATCCTCGCCTTCGAGGGCGAGAGCCAGGTCACCTGGTTCGAGGGCAACTACGAGGCCTACGAGCGTGACCGGAAGCGGCGCATGGGCGAGGCGGCCGACCAGCCCACCCGCATCCGCTACAAGCGCCTGGATCGCTGAGGCGTGAACCGCTTCGGCTGGCCGCGGGGGAGCGCTGCGCTGGGCGCGCTGATCTGGCTGGTCGTGCTGGTCACCGCCGACATCCCCTGGCGCCAGAGGGTGCTGCTGCTCGCGCCGCTGGTGTTGGTCCCGCTCGCGTTGGCGGTGCTCGACCAGCCCAGCCGGCACGGTCGGCGGCACGCCCTCTGGTCGTGGGCCGTCGCGCTCCAGCCGGCCGCGGCCGCGGGTGCAGCCTGGTCGGTCGTGCTCGAGCCGGGGGGGCTGGCCGGCTGCGCAGCCGTCCCCTGGGCGGTCGTCTGTGCGCTGGTGGCCGCGTGGGGCCTGCGCAGCTTGCTCAGGCGGGGGCTCCTGCCCGTGGAGGAGCTGGCCATCGACGTGGGCTGCGTGCAGCTCCTGGTCGGTGCGGTCTGGCTGGTCATCGCGCGCTTCGGGCTCGACCCCCTGGCGCATGGGGGCACCCTGGTCGAGCTGACCGCCGTGCACTTCCACTTCGCCGGCTTCGCCCTCCCGGTGCTCGTCGGCCTCGCGGGGCGTGGCCTGCGCTCGGCCCGCACGGTGTACGCGTGGAGCACCTGGGGCATCCTCGTCGGCATCCCGCTCACGGCGGTCGGCATCGGGTGGTCGCCGTCGCTGGAGCTCGGGGGTGCGATCCTGCTGGCAGGCAGCGCGGTCGTGCACGCCATCCTGCTCCTCGGCTTCCCGAGCGCCCGCGGCAAGGGGGTCGTGCCCAACCTGCTGCTCGCCGTGAGCGGCCTGTCGCTGGTCTGGTCGATGCGGCTCGCGATCGAGTACGCCGACGCGGCCTATGGGGGCGGAGCGCCCACCGACATGGTGCGCATGGCCGCGGTGCACGGCAGCCTCAATGCCATCGGGGTCTGCCTCTTCGGGTTGCTGGCGCGCAGCATGCGGCCA